>Ga0326727_10005208_pt1 | contig 37537 bp, 32 predicted proteins | sample MB2enrmetagenome_FD_207643 | JGI IMG/M metagenome (GOLD analysis project Ga0326727, IMG submission 207643) | Lab enriched peat soil microbial communities from McLean, Ithaca, NY, United States - MB29MY | ecosystem: Environmental > Terrestrial > Soil > Wetlands > Peat | place: USA: New York... | reverse complement strand
ATCACTAATCCGCCCCGAAGCAACGGGCTACGGCGCAGTCTACTTCGCCGAAGAAATGCTGAAGACACGGAATGAAAACCTCAAAGGCAAAGTGGCACTAGTCTCAGGCAGCGGAAACGTAGCACAGTACACGGTCGAAAAACTGAACCAACTGGGCGCCAAGGCAGTAACCCTCTCCGACTCAAGTGGGTTCATTTACGACGCCGATGGAGTCAACGCAGAGAAATTGGCCTTCGTCATGGACCTCAAAAACGTGAGGCGTGGACGAATCAAGGAATATGTGGACAAGTTCAAATCAGCCAAGTTCACTCCCGTCGATCCAAACCGCGACTACAACCCAATTTGGGACATTAAGGCGCAATGCGCATTCCCAAGCGCAACACAAAACGAAATCAACGCCAAGGACGCAGCCAACCTCCTCAAGAACGGCGTCTACGTAGTCTCTGAAGGAGCAAACATGCCCTCAACTCTGGACGCAACTAAGATGTTCCTAGACAAGAAGATCCTGTACGGGCCAGCAAAGGCGGCGAACCTAGGTGGAGTTGCAACCTCAGGCCTCGAAATGTCCCAGAACAGCATACGATTAAGCTGGACACGCGAAGAAGTCGATGACAGACTACACAAGATAATGATTAGCAGCCACAAGACCTGCTACGAGACAGCGAAGGAATACGGTACACCAGGCAACTTGGTAAACGGAGCCAACATTGGCGGCTTCTTGAAAGTTGCCGACGCGATGCTAGAGCAAGGCCTATTCTAATAGGAACATTCCCTACGAACTGTCGGGGCGTTATTCGCCCCGTCAACCTTTTCTTTTTCTTCATCTTAAATCTGGATCAGGGTATTGACTAGTGAAGATTGCTCATACCTGCTTGAATGTCACCAACCTGGATCGCTCAATCAACTTCTACAGTAAACAAATGGGTTTGAACTTCGTAAGTCGACGTGAGATTAAGCAGAACAACGCGGAAATCGCCTTCCTAAGAGACGAAGCTGGAGGAGCGATTGAGCTTACTCATTGGAGAGATAAGAAAACCCTAGCTGAAGGGGATAACCTTGACCACATCGCCTTTGACGTGCAAGACGTTCAAGGGACAGTGGAACGGCTCCGTACCCAGGGAGTAACAATAGCGATGGAACCATACTCACTCCAAGGCTCATCCACAAAACTTGCTTTCATAAAAGACCCCGACGGAAACTGGCTTGAACTGATTCAAACCTCCCAATAGCATAAGTGAATGGCTCTCAAGCCTCAAAGCCTCTCGTTGATCTGCGCACAACGATAAGTAGCGAGCGATTCTACTGTTCCCGCAAACTAGGGAGGGCACTCGTCAGATCGCCCGAACAAAACTATTGCACGACTGAAGGCTCATTGCTGCTAGAAGCGACCGTGGGTTGAACTTTCGTGGCACCGTCAGGTGCACAGGTAATCTTCTGGGCGAAGGTCATGTACCCGGTGTGCCCTATCATGATCGTTGCCGGCCGAGTCTTGCCTATTTCGGCTCTTATTTCGCGGATAAAGCACTCTAGCGTGTGTACGTTGACGAATCCGACTTTCGCGAATGTTTCGGTCGTCTTCTCGACTTGGTTGACCGTAGGACTGAAAGAGACCACCGGAGCGCCGCCCGACAGGGCGTTGTGAATATGAGGAATTAACGGCCAAGGATCTCCGACATCAATTATGGCCGCGTCAAAATCGTTTCCTTCCACACCTCCCCCCGCGTCGGTCCTATGAACTGTCACATAGTCCGAGACGGAGGCTCGTCTCAGGTTGCGTTCCGCCACATCCGCGAATTCATTGCGAGCTTCGTACGTGTGCACGTGACCACCTGGCTTTACAGCCGTCGCAGCGGCAACTGTCATGGCGCCGCTGCCCGTCCCAATCTCAAGGACTTTCATACCTGAGCTTAGGGAGAGTTTCAACAAAATGATGCCGATATCCTTCGGGTACATTATCTGAGTCTGTCGAACGGTGTGCATGATGAAATCGTGGGTAGTCGGCCTGAGAACCCAAAAGACCTCGCCCAGTGAGCTCGTAACTGAACTTCCAAAGGGTGATCCGATTAGGTCGTCTACATTTATGAAGCCCTTATGAGTGTGGAACTGTTTGCCCTTCTCGACCCTCAGAAGCCATTGACGCCTCAAATCCCAGTAAAGAAGAACCAACGAACCCTCTGCGATTGCAACCAATTTTGTCAGCTCGATGACGACAATTCGCGGAACCGTCTGGCCAATCGCTTAGCTTGACGGACGAGTACAAATCTTATGATCAGCGCATTGGGTTCTCCTTCCGAGCGCACTAACACGTTGACGAAGAGAAGGCGAAACATCATTGGAATCGCGCACACGACCGCCACTGAGAGCCCGCATGACGTGATTATTAGAATGTCTAGTTGTGTGAGATTGGCCAGAAACCAATGAGCATTGTACCAAGCTGAAACGGTAACCGCACTGGTCAGTATCGTCAAGGTCGCGAACGGCATCACGCTCTTACGCTCGACCACGACTGCCGTTATCTTGTTCAGAGCCATCTCTCGAAATTGAACCGAACCGAAGCCTTCGCTGCGAATGACCACCTTGTCTTTAGATAAACTGATCGAGCCATTGACTCCACGACAGCCAATCAACTCCTCAGCGGATGGCAAAACTCGAATCCTCTGCTGCGACTCTAATCGACACGATTGCAGCGTACCGCTTCAGATAAGGTATTGGAGTATGGCCCTCATATCCCCGTCCTCGACTACAAAATCTGCTTTGCGCCTTGCGACTTCGTCTTTCGGTTTGTAGGCTATCTTCAAACATTGCTCGTTTGGTAGATCAAATCCCCGATCTCCGACTAGAGCTACGTCCTGCAATGGAACATTGAGTTGGGAAGCGAGCCGCTCTATAATCTCTTGCTTGCTGTTAACTGCAACTTTCACAATTACCTCTCCGGTTAAACGCCCCTTTTCGGTTCGGAGTTCGTTCGCGATTGAAAGGTCGGCTCCGAGTTCCTTGGCCGCCTTCTCAGCTAGAATGGATAAGCCTGCGCTCAGGATAACGGTTTTTACTTCCCTCTTCCTCAACTCGTTGAACACTTCCCTAACGCCTTCGCCGTACGGAATTTCTTCTAGAATATCCTTCATCTGAGCCAGCGGAGCCCCAGCCCAGTAATGCGCGTCTGTTTCCGCCCATGCTTTGTATGAGATTTCTCCCCTTCTATACTTCTGTGCTGCATCCTTCGCCTGACCCCAGGTGCCAAATGCGTCGTGCAAGTAGCGCCAGAGGCTGTCGACGGGCGTCAGCGTTCCGTCCAGATCGAACACGACCATGCGCAGCCGGCGAAGCTTATGATTCACCCTACCTCCTCCCGTCCCGCCATCTCGAGTCGGATTCGGCACTTAGGTCACCGAGCTTCCCGAAGTATTCGGGATATTTCTAGGAACACCGGGGCAGGGGTCCATACGGAAAATACTTTTGCATACCTTGCTGCGGCGGCCTTTCGTAATTCAGCCGAATCGCCCTTACGACTATAGCCAGTCGCTATCGCTTCGATAATTCCTTTGAGGCCGCCGGTGACAGTAGGGGTGATTCGGTAGTGGCCTATGTAGAATAGTAATTCCGCGATGTCCCAAGCGTAGTCATTGCGTTTCCCAGCCTGCTCTAAATCCACTACGAATATCTTTCCGTCACTGACAACAAAGTTCTCAGGTTTTGTGTCCCCGACAGAGACGCCGATCTCATGAATGTCTGCAAGCGTTTCTCCGAGCGACGCAGCTAGCTCGGATTGAGCCTTAGTCAGCTTAGACTGGTTGACTGCCTCCTTCGCCAGATCAGCGAAGGAGGGACCGGAAAGATACCGCTCCACCAGAATGCGCTGCTTAACATTCAAGTAAACTATGTTCGCGACCTTCAGGCCCCGTTTTCCAAGATACCGATTCATTCCATACTCATTCGTCATCCGTGCCTTTCCAGAGACCGCAAACAGCTTACTACCTAAAGAAACCAGGTTTAAAGTGAACCATTTGAAACCGTCCCAATCGGTAAACTTCTTGGCTACGAGCTGTTCCTTGCCAGCCGTTACCAAGAATACTTCGTTGAGCACCCCAGCTAACGGGGTAATCGTGATCGGGCCCCGGAGATTCAAATTTGCAATGACCTCGTCGAGTGACGATTTCTCACCCAGCGGAACTAGGCCCGCGGACGTTTTCAGGTAAAGGTAGTTCTTTGGATCCTCAGGCTCCATCCGATTCAGTTCTGTATCCAATGTCAGTTTGAGAGGACTGTAGAGTTCGCGAGCAAGAAGGTCAGGGCTTAGGTAGACTGCACGCCCTTTTGTAAGATATGAATAGAACGCCCTCTGGCTCTGCCTCAGAACGTTCACCACCTGTCCTGACACCCTATCCTTCAACCAGCGATCTACGGCGCTGTCCTCGAGCGATACATGCTCGCCTTCAATCTTCAGGACCTCACCCTTCGTCGCGGCGATGGCTGAGTGGAAGGGGCTTCTCAGAGCCATGAGGTTTCGTTCTCGGACAGGTCCCTCAAGAAGACGCAGATACGCCGTCATACTCGGGACGGATACCCGGGCGAGTTTTCTCATTCGCGAAAGGCCAAAAAACTCTGGAGCTGCCACCAGCCCCCGACACATTTCCCGAAATTCAATGACGAGATCCCTCGCCTCTTCCTCAGCGACGCGGGTTTTGGCTCTCTCGGCCATTTTGTCTAAGTACGCGATGTTGAGAATGGGGTGATATGGGTAGAGGAATTGCTCGGTCAAGTAGTCGCCTAGGGTACCCTTTTCCACGTCTGATTCTACTAAGGTCCGATCTGCAATTAGAAACCTGAACTCTTCGCCGTCATATACTCTCAAATGCGCCCTCAAACCGTTCGAGTAGCCTTCGCATAAGACCAACAAGTCCTGTCCGCGTGTTACTCCAGGTTTCGCGAATACGGATGGACCGTAGGCACATACTGCTACCGGTTCAGCTGGCGCGATTAGGTCACCGAGTTTCTCCATTGCATTCGCGACGCTGTGTGTGACCGCGGTCAACCGCAGAACATCTACCTACGTCCCCACTTCTTCCTGAGCATTGGTCCACGTGACTTCAAGATAAGTTGCGACCCAATTTAGAGAAATGGACCCTGCAAAAAAGAACGAGTAACCCGCTTCCGTGAAGCCACATGTCTTGCAAAAGCCGCTTCAAGGGAGTCCTGCCGCCTTTTTTCTCCTTCCAAACAATCGGAATCTCCTTAATCGTGAAACCCATCTTCCTAGCTAGGACTATAACTTCCGTATCCCAGAACCAAGAATCACTCTTGGCTTCGACATTCAACTGTTCTACGAGCCTCCGTGAAAACGATTTGAAGCCACACTGGTGATCGTGAACCCCAGTGTGGAAAAATACGCTGACCAGCCCATTGTATGCGATTGAGGCTGCCTTCCTAAGCCAGGGCCGATTCGTGATCGAACCTTGAATATACCTTGAGCCGGTGACAAGATCAAACCGTTTACCCAACTCGATCAGATTCCGATAAGCGTTGAATTTCTCTAGGTCGGTAGCCAAATCCACATCAACGTATAGGTACATTTCGCCCTGCACTTTGCTCCAAGCCTCACGCAAGGCTTTCCCACGACCTAAGCGACGGTCGTTCTGTAGATACACAATGTTATGGTACTTCCATTTCAACTCGTCAACTGTGGGAGACGAGTTTGAGCCGTCCTCTGCGATGAGTAGTGTGAAATTCGGATTAATCGCTTCAGTAGCCTCCTCCAGCATGACCGTGGTTGCTCCAAGGAACGTAGTGTCCTTGTAGACTGGAAGAGTAACTACAAGCTGGTGCGCATTGCTTCGAGACAATGAGCTCGCCCTAAGTGGCTTCTGTAACTAGCTCTTTGGCTGCGGCGCGAATTGCGCCTTCACTGTTGAGTTTAGGTCGCCACCCCAGCTTCATCAATTTCGCGACCGAAAGATGCATAACTTTCACGTCCCCAAACCAGCCGCGCCCGCCATCGACACCACCAGTGAACTTCATCTTTACCCCCCTCAGGCCAAGTTCCTCTACGACAATTTCGGCGATCCGTTTCACAGTTACCTGGTCAGGTGAACTCAGGTTATACACTTCGACCCTCTTATCTGATCGCAGAAAAGACCCAGCCGATAGGGAAATTGCATTTAGGCAATCCGTGACGTGAACGTACGATTTTATCTGGGTGCCGTCTCCTAGGATTTCGAGCTCATTTGGGTTAGTTCTCAGTTTTTGTATGAAGTCCGATAGGACGCCATGCCGCGAACGTGAGCCAACACAGTTTCCCAAGCGAAGTATCAGGCCTCTCATTCCATGCGTATAGGCGTATGCGGAGATGAGGGATTCACAACCAAGCTTAGAAGCTCCGTACGTGGATATTGGAAGCATCGGCCCGTAATCCTCCGGGGTGGGGAGTTGCGTTGCCTGGCCGTAGACTGTTGACGTCGATGCGAACACGATGGTTTTCGCTTCACCGCTCGCTCTCATGGCCTCTAGAAGCTTGAACGTTGTGAGGAGGTTCTCCTCAAAATGCACCGAAGGTTCAACCGCTCCAACGCGGACCTCGGGGTTTGCTGCGAAATGGTAGACCATTGATACGTCGGTGAGAACTTCTGGAAGATTCGGAAATTTCTTAAGGTCACCGACCACAAACTTGAAACCTCTTTGGCGGGTTGCTTCGTGCAGGTTTTCGATTCTTCCACTGCTGAGGTTATCGAGGGCGATGACGTCACCTGTGCGGTCCAATATGGCGTCGACGATATGGCTGCCTATGAAGCCAGCGCCGCCTGTTACAAGCACTTTCGTCAATCCTAGCCATGTCTCCTTCATTAGCTCTAAATCCGCACTTCTAGGCGTGAAATTATATCGATAAAGTAGAGAGTAGGCCTAATGACCATTATGGCACCGGGACCATTGAGGGCTAGTCCGGCGAGTGAACTTGTTTCTGTTGTGTTGTCGACTTATAATGAACGCGAGAATCTCTCGAACCTCGTAGCTGTCATCGAGAAGATCCTGGCAACGAATGGGATTAGTGGTGAAATCGTAGTGGTTGATGATAATTCCCCCGATGGGACTTCGGATGTTGCGAGAGCGTTAGGTAGGAAGTATGGAAATGTTAGGCTGTTGTGGCGGCCGGGAAAGTTGGGGCCTGGTTCGGCGCATGCTGATGGGTATAGGTTCGCTGCGGGCGACATAATCGTTGGCATGGACACCGACTTCTCTCACAGCCCCTACGACATTCCCCGATTTGTGGCAAAGATCAGGGATGGATTCGATGTGGTCGTTGGTTCACGATACATTCACGGCGGCCAGTATCAGATTAACTCCTTACAGACCCTAAAGAAGAGCGTAGCGAGTAGGCTCGGAAACATTCTGATCCACCTACTCTCTGGTGTCCCAGTCCACGATTTCACGACGGCGCTTCGGGCCATTAAGCGAGAGGTTGTGCACAATGTTGAGACGGAATCGAAGGGGAATTCGTTCTTCATGGAGTTCATTATCAAAGCGTACCGTGAGGGGTACAAGACGACGGAGGTCCCGATCGTCTTCAGGGATAGGATTGCCGGGAAGTCGAAGCTCAGCCTGGGTAGGCAGTCACTCAAAATGATACTCGACCTGCTGAAACTTGCCCGAAACCGATCAACGCCTCCCCAACTTCTCAGTGGGAAAATCGACAAAGGGATTGGTGAGTGTTGACAGTAGGTGGGAAAGGACAGGCGAAGGTCCAGAATTCAGCGAAACCTAACACAAGTGTTCGTAGTTGTCGACCAACCCGACCAACCGGCTAACCCGAGCTGGATGAACGGCGCCTAATCTTCGCTCGTTGTTTTGAGTGTCCTCCTCCTACTGACGATGCCAGTCTCCTTGCGACCCCTTTCAGGGCCGCTTGGAGCCTTGGATTGAAGCATACGAAGTATCCTGAGAGGAAGATCAGTTGGCGAACTGAGGCTTCTACGTTTGTGAGGCCGAACGGAGTTAATTGATCGGTCAAGTAACGGGGTAGTTCGGGGTGGCTGCTTCCTATGAAGTAGAACATTATAATGAATGCATTCAGGACATCGGCTAAGCGATAGAAGAAGAGGCTGAAGTTCGGGGTCAAGACTACTATAGGAAAGAGCTGAACCATCATCTGAGGGTCGAACAAGTAAACAACGCCGTACCACGCATACCACGTCATTAGTATCTTCTCAAGTGGGGTATGCTTCGTGGTCACAGCGTAGATCATGAGAAAGAGGAAGATTCCGCCGCTTAGGATTTGCCCTGCCCTGGCGCCTGAGATGATGTCGCCCAGCCCCGCCGCTGAGATAACCATTGAAATCCAAGTGTTTTGGAGTTGATGGTTCGGGCCGCTATAACCAACGAAGAGTTGTATCCAAACATTGAAGTTCGCCACGGCGAAGGGGAGGTTCGCTGCGACCCAGACGATCGCGGCGGTCAAGGTGAAGTTGATTCGTGCCCTCCAGTTCTGTAATCCAGCGAGCATGGGGAATAGCATTATGCCAGGTGTGAACTTTGTAAGCACCCCTAAGGCTAGGGTTACAGCGGCCCAGTTGAAGCGCTGATCCAAGTATAGCCAAATCGAGAGGGTGACGAAATAGGCGACGAGAAAGTCCCAGTTGTAAAAGCCGTACACGATGAAGGTTAACGTCGTAAGCATGTACAGGTAAATTCGGTTTTTGTTTAAGTTTAGTTTCATGCAGAGCATGTAGAGGTTGTAGATTGTGCCTATCATGAACGGGTATTCGAGCAGGCCTTCGACGGCAACGAAGGTGTTGTAGGAGTCGATAAGGACGGGGAAGTAAGTTGAGATGGACTGCCCTATGTAGATTAGCAGACCGATCATCTGAGGGTATTCGAGTTCATACTGAACGTAGGGTATCTCTAGGTTATGATGCCCCGAGTACACGTCCCGAATCCAAAGCCAACCCACGTCACTGTAATGGCTTGGGACTAGGAACGGAACCTTCGTAAGGGCGCTGTAGATCCATAAGGTTGAGGCTACGAGCATTATGATTCTAAATTCGGTGTCCCGTTGAATCAGGGATCCGAAACCGCGCAAGCCGTAACCCGACATGCGAAACACTCAACCCACGTGTGAACGGGAACCATCTTTAGAAACTTTCTTTTCACGCCACTTCCTCGGATCTTGAAGTGACTCCAAAAACTTCTCCCTTGTTAGCCTCAGTTCATTATATCGCTCATTAGCCCAGGCTTGGGAGGTGTACGTATTCGGATCCACGGGCGATTTGAATTGGCGCGTGCCGGAGAGCGTCATCGTCGGTACAAACGACGTCATGAAAACGCAATATGGTGTGGATGGTTGCATTCGACAGCGAAGAGTATCGAGGTGCACCAGCGAACTTTGGAAGCCGTTCGCTGCACAAAACCCTAGGGTGAGCAATTCTGCTGACTGCTTACGAGGAGGATTTCCTGTGGGTCGTTTTGCGGATCGGTGCACGCTTAGGTTGATTGAGTGTTACTCTTCCGGGCTGTTTCTCGGCGTTGGTATTTTCGAGGTGTATGACGAGTAGGAGGTAGATGAATATCCAGGCAATGAAGAGCACATCGCCGATGGATTCGTGGAACGCTTCCACGTCTAGGCTAATGTAGGTGACGTATAGAACGATGAGTGTGATGCGGATTACATTGACAAAATATGTTCCAGCTGCTCCGATCACCGCGTAGATGATCTTGCGGGTTCTCGACGCGTCAAGTTTTACCATGAGTATGAGGATTACGAGGCTGTAGATGATCATACTAACCACGCCTGAGGAGGGCCAGTAGATAACGAGGGCGACGAAGCCCTTGAAGCCCCAGAGATAGAGTTGGTTTCCTTGCAGCAGCAGGCTGGGTGGTTTGATGGATCCTTTCAGGAGGTTAATGTTCGTGTGGAAACCAGTCAAGCCTAGTATGAAAACGACGACGTTCCAGATCAGGTAGACCCAGACCTGGAGGAATGCTAGAGAGTTTTCGGGAAAGAAAGCGTCCATCATGTCCAGGATTGCACTGCCAACAGTGTAAATGACAGGTGTAGCCATCAGGAGAATTGACCCTGACGAGTAGAGTATCACGGTGGCTAGGATGCAATAAACTGCGTACGTGAGGTAATCCATCGCCAACAGAAAACTCAGGGGCGAGTCCTGCGAAACGCCAAGATGACTCGTCACGTAAACCCGTAGGTACGTTGTGAAAGCCGAATCCATTGGCGTATTGTTAGCAGGGTTTATTGGTGGCCGCTCGAAGAAGCCGTTGAATATTCGGAAGTAATAGTAGATGAGTAAAGCGACGAGAATTATCGCGACGAGGATGTAGCGTCGCTTGTCGCGTGTGGCTTTGAACTTCTTACGTGTATCATGGAAGTCCCATGCTACGAGGAAGAAGACGAAAGCTATGCCTGCGCGTCCAACTTGTTGCCCAACGAACCATACGAGGGTGAAGGATGCAGGGTCGGCTATGATTAGGAAAATTATTGGAAACACGATAAAGAGAAGGGGATACGCGTCTCGCGTCTTGAATTCGCGGTAGACTTCAAGGAAGAAGTGCCTGATCCGGTTCCCGATTGACGGCATAGCGATCAGCGTCCCACAGCTTACGTCCAGGAATGACTGAAATCGGTGGCAGCATGCTACCTGTTTCTGCCGAGCCTCTCCAGCAAAGCCGCCTCTCGGCGTGTCCGATCGATTCGGTGAATATAGTCGATGAGGAAGGCTGACATGAAGAATATTGCTACGATAACTTTGGAGGCGAAGACGACGTTGATCGGTGTAGGATTAACGGAGACTGGGAAGGGATTTGAGATGACATCTGGATTCGCTAAGCCTTGTACGGCCAACGCCGCTGACCATAGGACCATCTGATAGATGATCTCGAACGCGCTTCCCATGGCGACTAACCAAGCTCCGATGTAGACCGTTCTGAGCACGCTCGGCCTAGCCGAAAACATCCTTCGCCGGGTCAAGGGCGTGTAAAGCCCGAACGCGAAGGAAAGAAACATGCTGAACTGGAAGAAGGTGATTGGCTTCATGAAGAAGCCTGGAAGAACTTGCACTTCTATCATGACCATGCTTTCCCCCACAATCTGACCTGTAGGCGTGAGCGTGGCTCCGAGAATCATGGCTATTGCTGCCACTCCGAAACCGATCGAAAGAATTGAGAATGAGTTTGCTTTCGCGAATTCTATGATTGTGAGGGCGGGCTTAGCGGTAGCTGCCTCCTTTGCGTGCGATTTTCTATCCGTTGTTACTTCACCCGTTTTCCTGCTCTTTCTGGTTTCTTGCGTTTTCCGTAACCCACCACTACAATGCCAAGGAGCATGATGATTACGGCGTCGATGGTTAGTACGGTTATGATTTGGGTTGGAGATAGACTTTGGGTTTGAAGTGGAGCGACATTAACGGAAAGCCCGGAAAAGTAGCCGACCCAGTTTCCGGGGTGAAGCCATGTCGTTCCGAGGATGAGGGTGAATGAGATTGATTCGGGCATTTTCCACCCCGCGGCTTCGAACTGACTTGCGATGTCAATTTCTCTTGTTGACCAAGTATTGAGTGGTGTTTGTGTTAGTATGATTCGAGTGTGGGGTAGTTGGAATATTTGGCTTGGCTCGTCGGCGAAGACGTACCAGAGCAGATTGGTTCCATCGTTGATTTCGATTCCGAAAGTGTTCTCTGGATTGTTTGAGTTTGGCGTATACAAGTACTGAAAGGTTGGGTATACGTCGATCGTGATCTTAGATCGAAAGATTGCCGCTAATGCTTGCCCGCGCAAATCTTGCCGAACGTGGACCGTCGTCCATATTTGAGAATTGTTGGGGTTGTTTCGTACAACCCTCAGGGCGATCGAGGGGCGATCTGCGATAACGGTTTGGTACACGCTGACATTGTCTGTGGGGCCCTCGATCAGGTCGATTGTCCAGAGATAGGGGGTTAGAATGCCCTTGGTTGGGTCTACCGTCCAGAATTTCATGTTTGTGTTGAGCAGTGGGGGAGGTTGGAAGACCTGGCCGTAGAAAACTATGAAGGCGGAGCTTATCGTGAGAATGCAGAAGGCGATGGCGGCGAGGGCTATGGCTCGGCTAACTCTTTCTGTCAAAGTTACTCCTCTTGTAGAGTAGGACGGCTGACATCACTAAGAGTGGTGTCCAGAAGATGAAGTAGTTCTGCAAACCGCGGTAGGAAAACCAGAGGATTATTGCGGGAAAGGCCCAGAGAGCGAATGCTAGGCGCTCAAAGTAAATGTAGTATTCCACGATCAGTGTTGCAGCCACAACGAGGGTTGCGATCAGATAGAAGGCCGGTGGCAGTGGCACGCCGCTTGCTAGGGTGATCAGGGAGAGGCCTTGACTGAGTACAACTAGATTGCCGAAAGCAGGCGTGACCACCCCCGAATACCAAGCGCCCAAATCGTTGAACATGAACCATAGGTTCGGAATGAGGAATGCCGCAACCGCTGCCGCGGTGAACACGCCCACCCTCTTCAAACGGCTTTGCAATTTGAGGTTCGACTCGCTCCTGAAGAACCATATGAGAAGATAGGGGGCTAGCAACCAAGGTGTCTGTTTCACTGCGCTCGCTAGTCCGAACATAATTCCAGCTACGAGCGGGCGATCCATGTAGATCACCATGAGAACTAATGGGAGAATCCAGATGAAATCCGCAATAGAGCCTGCTGAGAAGTTTATCGCTAAATCAGATCCTGCGAATAGAGGGATTAATGTCAGCGGCCTTATCTCCTTTGGAGACCAAAGGTAAATGATTACGATTCTTACATCCCCTAACCCTGTCCAAACTGCTGGGAGGAAGGCGATGACTTGAAGCGCAGGATAATTGAGCGTAGTCACGAGATTGCCGCTGGGTGTGAGTGTGATGAATTCTGGGCTGACCGAAAACATGCTTAGGGCTGATTGGAGGTCCTGCGGGTATGGGTTGATTCCTCTTGATAGAAGGATTGCGGAGTAGTGGACGAACGCAAGGGCGTCCGTTTGATAAGCCCCTGGGTGCTCAATTTGGGTTATCACATACCAGCTTACTGCGGTGGTTAGGATCAGTGACACGAATGCTACGTCCCTTAGCTTCATAATTCCTTTCGAGTTCAACGTCGCGAGCAGGAAGAGGGTGAAGGCTAGTGCGTAGCTCAAGATGATGAGCAGCACGACTTCAGGATGTGTCTCGACCCTGCCGCGAATCCAATTTTGCAACCCTTCAGCGAAAATGAAACCTGCAGCAAAGAGCATGCTTATCCTCACGAGGAACTGCTCAACGGTGTCTGGACTATGTGCGAATGCCTGACTATGCATATGTTTTCCTTCTACGGGCTGGTATGACCGCTGTGAGGGCAAGGCAAATCATCAGAGTGACTAGGGAAATGGTATTCCAAAGGGTGTCGTTTGTTTTCTGGTACAAGGTCACTTGGTCAGTGCCCGGTGGCAGCGTCAGAAGAATATAGCCGGTTACGCTATCCCTCCCCACACCAAGGGGGACTCCGTTCGCACTGGCCGCCCATGTAGGGAAGTATGCCTCCTTCACGAGTACCGTAGATCCTTGTTGGATGGGCTGAAAGGTCATTTCAATTTGATCTGGGGTTGGCCTCGCTAGACCGGTGAGGTTCAAGTTTGAAGGTTCCGTCTCCACATAAGAGGGCACAGCAAGCGACTTGTAGACTACTAGGTTGACTTTACCGTACGGAACGATCAGCTGCTCCGTAAAGTTAGTGTTGTGCATGATTTCGGTAGCGAGGGTTCCGTTATCGCCTATCATAACCCATGTTATGTCGAGGAGTTGTGCCTGTGAAATTAGTTCTTTCCATGTATCAAGCCGTGCTGTTTGGTTGGGTGCCGTTTCTAGGTCGTCTAAGCGATAGTCGTTCAGTAGCGGGGTGTTCATTAGCAGCGTGACCAGCTTGGTCTGTGGATACCAGCCATCGATGATGGTTTTGTTAACGTAGATTGGCAGAACATAAATCCAGAAAGGCACGTTGATTCCAAAGATTCTGCCTTGTGAAGCATCATTGCGGAAATAGTTGATTATCTCTGCCGGAATCTCTGCGTTGGTGGTTGAATAGGGAAGGATACCGTTAACGCTATTGTTCAAGTCGTAATTGATTTTCAGGTCCACACTCACCGTGATTGGCGTTATGGCAAGGGCAAGCAAGAGGATAACTAGGACTGGCCGCCAACTGAGAAGTTTCGAAAACGAACGCAGGGTACCCCTCGCGGCGAGCCCGCTCATAGGTAACGCCAAGTACAGCCAGATCCTGTATACATCCATCGTCTTCACCCAAACGGCGTTTACGACCGGTAACTGCAGAGCAGGCAGCGCATAGTACCCTAACCCTAACCAAAGAAAGAGAATAAACCAAAAGACTGCGAAGATTGTTCCGTTTCTTCTTGAAATTACATTCCTAGCATACCGGACAACGATGAACTGTCCGAAGAAAACAACGAATGAAAGCGCCACGATCCCCTCGCCCAAAATCTCGATAATCGTCAATGCCAAAATTTCCCCGGCTTGAAACAACGCCATTCCTCCGAGAAGCAGGGGGAAGAATACGGTCGCGTTCATTGGAATCCTTTTGGCGAAGTCGCGGCCAACAATCGATTGCACGGCAACCGCGGCTAAGAGAAATTGAGCGATTCCTAAAAGGTAAGATGCGACGTCGTAGCCGAAGTATGTGAATCTCAGGAATGGGAAAATTACGTTGCGATTGTAGAATTGATTACCGGAGAACAGTTCGTAGGATGCGAGGAAAGGGATGAGCCAGAACGCGGTTATGCCCAGCGTTCCGGCCCCCACCACAACGAGCTTTAACATGGGTTTGAGAACACCATCCGTTACGGATACCACCAGGACCATCAGCAACGCAACGATCCCCGCTATTAGAGCAGACAGATGATGGGTAAGGAGTAATGCGGACATCGCTAGGATGGAGAGAAGAACATTGAATGTAGTGTCTCGCCGCGTGAGTGCGCGGTGAAAGGTTACGACAAAGACGCAGAAAATCGGTATTGCAAGAACGGTTGGAAACCTGTCGAAGAATAGGTAATTTTCTATGACTTCGGGGAGAACGCTGAAGAGCAGTGCCCCGAGTGCGCTCTCCCCTTTACCGAAGCCTAACTCCCGACCGAGAAAGTACATTGCCGTCGGCGTGAGCCAATAGAATAGCGCATCGACGAGTTTGTATGAGAGTACGGGGTCGAGGCCGAACATGGCGAGTCCCGCGGTTATGTAGTAGCCGAGCGGTGGATACAGTAACAGGGCTGGCGATCCGCCATACCAGTCTGCGCTCCAGAACGGATTCACCCCAAGCTTCCACCAGTATTGCAAGAAGAGGATTTTGTAGAGGTGGCTTGTTGTATCGACGCTCATGGGAATCCCGGGTGCAAACCGTGGAATCGTTACCGCGATGGCGGCAAGTGTCGCGGCCGCGAGGAGAAGAGGTGAGTTCCTATTGAGTGATGTTTCTACGGTCCGGGAACTTTGGTTGAGTGGCTTAGTTGGCAAGATCAGAGCCCGCCAATGTCGTCCTCTGTCCTGGTTTTCGTTGGGCGACGGGTGGGTAAGGGGTTGAGGACTACGATTGAGATGATCCCGGCAACGATTAGGGCGATGACGAGGATTGTATCAATTCTCTCAGTCATGAAGAAGGCCTTGGATGACATTGAACGCATATCGTACTGGGTAAATGAGTGGCCGGCTTCTGAGTCTTGCCAGATCAGAACGCCGGTTTGTTTGTTTATGAATTGGAATGTGGTCGTTCCAGCGCCTGCCAACATCAGGTACACGTAAACGCTCTGCATGCCCATGTCGATATCAAGGACGACATCTACAAACATCTTCGTGTGGCTGAAAACATTGTTGCCTTTGAAGAACCCGACGATATCTCCGGTCTTAGAAACGGTCGAATTGTATAGAACGTCGACGAACGTAAGGCCGAATCCTGCGTCGATTCGGTCGCCACTGTCATTTCCCGAGAGCCAACCATGGCCGTGAAATTCGAGTACTCGTATTCCGTTGCTGTTCGTCCCGTATATGTCATTGAACATTATCCGTGCCCAATCTGCCGTGGAATCCATTATGATTCTAATCTCAGGGCTTCGCTCCCAGCCACTGGTTTGTATCTCGCTCCGCGGATTACTGTTCAACACGTGAACGAAGAGGACCGTTGAGCCCAACACGACTAATACGAGTAATGATATTAGGGCTATTCCTTTCAGAATAGTGGTTTCGTGCTTTCGAACTAATGCAACTCTAGGCAACGAACGCCTGCTTCCTCATCCACCGCGGGACGTAATTCACTAAGTTTGCCTTCCTAGCCAAGAAGTAGTTAACGAACATTGGCTTGGAAGACCTTATCCTTCGGGAAAACTTCGATGCCTGTTTCACCTATTTGGTAGGGACGGAGCTGGTCGTCGTGGCTAATCCCCCGCATCTTCTCCACTTGAATCCCCCTTACGACGTTTCCTTCATGAACCATAGTGTGGAGGAGGACGACGCCTTGGGATAGGTATTCCTCCAGTTGAAATTGACGTTCAAGCTCTGAAGTGCGTAGTTCACTCGTTACAATACAGGAACAACCCGTTGATTCTAGGGCGTCGAAGAATAGCAGCAGAGCACGTCGCCTTTTCACATCTTCCGGGTAGCGAAGCATTAAGGATGTTATCGGGTCCACCACGATCCTCTGAGTGCCTTCCTCCGCGGCTATTCTGCGAATCGTTCGAACGAGTGAGGGAAGAGTGAGTTCGGGCAACGTCAAAGTGACGGGATTATCACTGCCGATGTTCGGCTCCACGAACCTCTGACTTGGACGTTTGAGTGGTGTTGCATCCACAAATGTAAGCTTGCCTCCCTGTTCGAGCGAATCCAGATCCCATCCGAATGACGATAGGTCTACTTTCACGCGTTCCGGTTTCTCATCGAGGGAGACATAGAGGCCTGTCTCACCCGCATTCGCCCCTCCAACTAGAAACTGAACCGCGAACGTCGTCTTCCCCGAACCAGGGCTGCCAACGACAAGGATTGTTCTACTCTTCGGAAGGCCTCCCCTCAACACCTCATCTAGGCCCTTGATGCCTGTAGCGATTCGATCCATTTGCGGACACTTGCAACCTGTGAGGTTGATTCCTATTATTTACTTAAGTGGTGTTCTGGCAGAGCTATGCTCTTCAACCCACCAGGCAGCTTTAAGAGTTCATGGGCTGAGCAGGCGCGAAAGTCGGGATTCTTGGGCTTGAGGCGCGTATAGACTCTAAGGATGTTCCCGACGCCCAATGCGAGAAGATTGGTTCACACTTTCCTACTTGAACCCGCTTGTCCTCGGAATCAAGTCTGGGGGGTTTGCGCGATCTCTAGGACAGGGGAGCGGCTGTCTAGAACTAGGTTCTTGATACATCTTTGATCTCGTCATAGTGACGATCATCTGAGAGGATCTTGGCTTTCTTCGCCAGAGCTTTTGACGCGATTATGCAGTCGCCGGTCGGTATCGTCGGGTGTGTGCTCTTCAGGAGATCCGCTTCTCTTGAGAGACAGGTATCTGATGGTTGCACGTCTAGGGACCGTCGTCGCAGACCCCGGGACGAGGAAAGAATCGAACTGTTCGCTAGGGAAGTACTCCCGAACTTCAGATGAGAATAAAGCTCTCTACCAATCGCGCCGGTCTTGAGTTTTCGTCATTTTAGGCGCGGCGTCCTCAACGGTAGGGGACAAACTCTCTTCCCAGAATTTCCCTCCCTATTACTATCTTCATTATATCCGCAGTCCCATCAGCGAACCACATGCCACGGACATCGCGAAGACGATGTTCGTCGGGCGCCCCGGACGTGTAACCTACAGCGCCGCGGTTCTGAATGCAACCATTGATGGCATTGAAGGCCACGACCGGAGACCACCACTTCGCCATCGCAGACTCCTTCGTGCTCTTCTCTCCATGCGCGATGAGCCACAGCGCCTTGTAGCAAAGCAGGCGAGCTGCCTCAAGCAGCGTCGAATCCTCCGCGATCCGAAACTGAACGGACTCAAATTTTCCGATCGGCTTACCGAAAGCAGTACGCTGTTTCACATACTCGACTGCCTCCTCAACGGACCCTTCCGCGAGGCCGATGCAGTAAAGTGCTACGAGGACGCGCAAGAAATCGAAGGTCTTCATGAGCGCGAAGAACCCTTCGTTCTCCTGACCTAGCAAATTCTCCTTCGGGACGCGAACATCTCTCAGGACGAAACCGCCAAAAGACGGGACCGGCGGCCCCATCGTGCGAAAGCGATATCGCTGGATTCCTGGTAGATCCATTGGAACAAAGAACGCACTCACACCGTGAACTCCAGCCTCAGGTCGCGTTTTTGCAAAGACGACGAAGGCTGAGGCTTCCATCGGAGCAGTAACCATCTGTTTTTCGCCGTTCAGAACGTAGCCGTCCGTAGCCTTTGCAGCCACAGTTCTCATCGCTGAGGCATCGGAACCAGCGTGAGGTTCTGTGGAACCGAGGCCGACCAGAATTTCGCCCCGCACGAGAGGCGGCAGCCACTTTGACTTTACTGATTCTTCACCTAGAAGGGCTACCAAGCCTCCAACCGAGTACTGCAACACGGGCGGTAGCGCTTCGTATTTGGCAAGCTCTTCAATCGCAATTCCAGCTGTTACAGCATCAGCTCCTTGGCCGCCATATTCCTTAGGTAAAGGAAGACCAACCAAGCCCATCTGGCCAATCTTTCTCAGGAGTTCCCAGGGATACTCGCCCCTCTTCTCAAACTCCCGAATTCTTGAGGCGATTTCCTTCCTAGCAAATTCTCGAACGGTTTTCCGGAAGAGCTCCTGCTCCTCATTGAAGGCGAAATCCAAGACACATCCCCTTCATCCCTAATGCAGGCATTGTGAAGACATAAGAGCCATTCTACTATAGTTCGAGCGAAGGCATGGTTATTGAAGCCCCTACAAGGAATTAGGATAATTGACCTTTCGCGCCTACTGCCTGGCCCATACTGCACACGGCTTCTGGGTGACATGGGCGCTGAAGTGGTCAAAGTCGAGGAGCCTGGGCGCGGGGATTACCTCAGATCGCTTCCTCCATATCAGAACGGCGTCAGCATCGCCTTCGAGATGCTGAATCATGGGAAAAAGAGCATAACGCTCAACCTTGAGAAGGAGGCGGGCCGCGAGATACTTCGGAAGCTAATTACGAGAGCCGACGTCTTTATCGAGAGCTTTCGACCTAGAACCGCACGAAAGCTCGGCTGCGATTTCGAGAGCGTCAGCAAAGTAAACCCGCGAATTGTCTATTGTTCGCTAACTGCATTCGGGCAGACCGGACCTTACAGGGACATGCCCGGGCACGACATCAACGCCATAGCTCTCTCGGGATTCCTGAGCCTCAACGGTACCAGCGAACCAGTTGTTCCACGTCTCCAAGTCGGCGACATGGCGGGAGGCATGCTAGCTGCGTTTGCGATAACGACTGCACTCTTCGCCCGGCAGCAAACAAACCGGCCGCAAAACGTAGATGCGTCAATGCTGGACGCGTTGCTCTCTTGGCTGGTTATTCCGTTGGCGCTGCAAATGGGCGGAGATTATGCGAAAATGCTTGCGGGTAATATTCCTTTTTACCGACTCTATCGTTCCCGTGACTCCAAACTATTAGCCCTTGGCGCCATAGAATCACAGTTCTGGGAGGGGCTTTGCAAACTCATCAAAAGGCCCGACCTGCTAGCAGACCAGTACAGCCCTGACCCTCGTCGAACCGAGGTCGTCAAAGCCGTACAGTCCGCTTTTGCCACGAAGACAAGGAACGAATGGTTCCGCATCATGTTGAAGCATAACCTTCCCTGCACACCGGTTCTAACATTGGAGGAGGTCGTCAAGGATCCGCACGCCCGGTCACGACAGATGATACTTCAGAAAGACCATTCAAGACTGACTAAGACCCTTTACGTCGGCAACCCATGCAAGATTTCAGGTCTTGGGTCAGTTGACCTCTCTCCGCCACCAAGACTCGGGGAACATTCAGTTGAATTGTTGAAAGAAATTGGATTCTCGGACTCAAGAATCCAGAGATTCGCCGAAGCAGGCGTCATATAGCTAGTCGGTCATCGTTTCTGGAGATTGGTGAAAAATGCGAAAACTCTTTCCCCTGCTACACGCTCAATTCCTATCCGCTGAAACTTCGTGTCATCTTTGCCGAAAGCCAGAATTGCTCTAAGAGTCGTCCGACGAACGGAAGTTACATATATGCGCTGCAAGATGCAATTGTCGAAGGAGGGTTATCTTCATGGCAATATATCCATCGGAAGAATGGATCAAACTCTTCATGGAAGCGGTGAATGCAAACAAGAATTATGAAGAAGCTGCAAAAAACTGGGAAGGCGACTTCCTTTTTGTCGTCGACGCGGACGAGCAATTGAAGGAGCCGGCGACATTCTATCTGGATTTGTGGCATGGAAAATGTAGGGGCGTTGCTGTCGTAAGGCCGGGAGAAGAAAAGAAGGCGGCCTTCGTCTACTCAGGGTCTTACGGGAACTGGAAGAAGCTGATAAACAAGCAGATCGACCCGATCCAAGGCTTGTTAACTGGGAAGTTCAAACTCAAAGGCGACATGATAAAGGTTCTGCGCGCCGTCAGGGCCGCAAAGGAACTTGTAGAGACGGCTGGAAAAGTTCCAACAGAGTTTGTGTAACTCTGGGCCTCTCAGGTCTGATTCGTTTTGTGGTGGTTCATAAGCCCTAAGATAGTTTTCGGTGAAGATGCCCTCGAGCAATTGAGAAGCGTGGAGGGCAAGCGTGTCCTAGTCGTAACGGACCAGGTGCTTGCGAAGCTAGGCATGCTCGAACTGGTACTGAAAGAACTCAAATATGAACAGAGAAACCTTGAGGTCTTCGACCAAGTCGAACCGGAGCCCTCATTTGAAAACGTTGAGAAAATCGCGGAACTCGCTCGCAGATTTCAGCCGGACCTGATTGTATCCCTGGGTGGGGGGTCATGCATTGACGCTGGCAAGGCGGCGTGGATTCTCTATGAGAGACCTGACCTGAAGCTTGAGGCGGTCAGCCCACTGACTACGCTGGGCCTCAGAAAGAAGGCGAGATTCGTGGCGATTCCAACGACCGCGGGAACAGGTTCAGACTCAACTTGGGTCGCAATCATTACGGATAGGGCTCAGAACGTGAAGGTTGACTACATCGCCTCTAGGGAACTCACCCCAGACTTCTCAATACTTGACCCAAGATTCATCGTTAACCTTCCAAGCCAAGCCACAGCCTACACAGGCCTAGACGCGCTCACGCAGGGAATCGAAGCTTACGTCAACCAGTGGCGGAATGACTTTACGGATGGCCTTGCTATAAGATGCGTCCAACTCGTATTCGAATACCTTCCCAAAGCATTTCACAACCCTGCTGACCTACTGGCAAGGCAGAAGACACAGAACGCGGCGACGATGTCGGGGCTCGCCTTCGGAAACGCTCAAGTCGGCCTCGCGCATGCGATGGGTCATTCTCTGGGCGCCGTGTTGCACATGCCTCACGGCCTTGCCGTTGCAGTCTCCAATCTCTACGTGATTCCGTTCTCCCGTCCCGCGGCCGCAGAGCGGTACCGCGACATTGCCCACGCAATTGGAATTGAAGAAGCGTCCGCAGAGCAAGCAACGGCGAGGCTTGTTAAGTCGATCAAAGACCTAATGACGGACCTCAAGGCGCCGCTCTCCCTGCGTGAGGCAGGGACCTCGCAGAATCTCTTCGAGCAGAACATCGATAGCCTCGTCGAGAAAACGAACGCATCCACGTGCACCTTCGTAAATCCGCGAGTTCCCGATCTAGAAGAAATTCGGAAGCTGTTCGCGTGCATGTATAGCGGGCGAGAGGTAGACTTCTAGGTATTGTCGGAACCGAAAGGCGGCTACATGGGCCGAACCTTAATCGTCGACCTGTCGCGGAACAAGATCAGCGTAGAGCCAACAAAACTCGACTATGCACGCCTATACTTAGGCGGAAGCGGACTCGCATGTCGTATTCTTCTCGATATGGTTGATTCCACAACCAATCCACTTGGCCCAGACAACCCTCTAGTGTTTGCTACGGGTCCTCTTGTGGGAACGGCGGCGCCTGATTGCGGGCGCTACGTTGCCTGTGCACGTTCCCCCTTGACCGGAATCTGGGGGGAAGCAAATTCAGGCGGCATCTTCGGGCCGAAGATGAAATCCGCAGGCTTCGATGCGCTCGTCGTCCTAGGCCAAGCAAAGTCCCCGGTCTACGTGACTGTGGCTGATGGAGACGCTGAGATTAGCGACGCTAGGCATCTTGTTGGAGTTGATGCAAAAGAAACCCAGAGCATAGTGAAGAAGGAGATCGGAGACTCGGCTGCCAGTGTCGCGTGCATCGGACGGGCCGGCGAGAACCTCGTCAAGTACGCTGCCATCATGAATGATTGGAACCGAGCAGCAGGCCGGACAGGTATGGGCGCAGTGATGGGCAGCAAGAAGCTCAAGGCAATAGCCGCATCTGGCACTAAGAGAGTGCCCGTCGCGAACCCGAAGGGATTCATGGACGTTGTGAAAGCAGCCTCGACCTACATCAGAGAATCGGCGCTTACGCAAGCCTTCCAGCTCGCGGGATCTTCGAACGGCGCAGACTACTTCAACGAGCTAGGCGATATGCCCTCGCGATATTTCACAAGCGGAGGCTTCGAAGGCGTGTACGAAATAGACGGGTTAGCGATGAAGGATAAGATCCTGACGGGAACGACCACGTGTTTTGGTTGCCCAATAAGATGCGGAAGGGTCGTAACAATCAAAGAGGGAAAGTACTCGCTAGGTGAGATTGATGGCCCAGAATACGAAACGATATGCGGATTCGGCCCGAACATTGGCAACACAAACCTAGAAGGCATATCCTACGCAAACAACCTTTGCAACTTGTATGGACTCGACACCATAAGCACCAGTGTTTCCATCGGCTTCGCATTCTACATGTTCGAGAAAGGAATACTCACAACGGCTGATACTGGAGGATTGGCACTGGAATGGGGCAACGTCGATTCCGCCATCAAGCTCGTTGAGCTCATTGCGGAAAGGAAGGGCATAGGCGACGTTCTAGCTGAGGGAGTAAGAGCAGTTGGTCAAAGGTATGGTGTTCCAGAATACGCAATTCACGTGAAAGGTTTGGAGTTGCCATTCCACGACCCCCGAGGATTAAACGGGATGGCGATTGGGTACGCTGCGGGAACCCGAGGCGCTTGCCACAACTCCTCATCTGTATACCTGGTTGAGGTGGGACAGATTGCCCCGGAGGTGGGAATAATCACTCGTGATCCAAAAACGGATGAGGGCAAAGCCGAGTTATCTGCACGATCAGAGAACCTCCGGGCTGTCTACAACTCGATGATAATGTGCATCTTCGCCAATCCCCCCGTCGAGCACATAGCAGCGCTCATAGAAACCGCGACAGGGCGACCGTTCAGTTTGGGGGATCTGATGCTCTACGGAGAACGAATGATTGCGATGAAGCGCGTCTTCAATAGTCGTATGGGAATGACAAGAAAAGACGACACCCTTCCTCAGCTTCTGATGAAACCGCTAAGTGAAGGAGGAGCAAGAGGCAACGTCCCAGACCTGGAACGCCAGTTGCGGGAATACTACAGTTTCAGAGGTTGGGATTCTAGCACGGGGCGCCCTACCGAGGCCAAGTTGAAACAGCTGGGTGTCGGCGAACTCGCCGCCTATCTACCCAACTAAGCAGCGACCGCTTCCAGCTTCGAACTTAGACGAAATATCCATCTTGAAGAACGGCCGCGGAAGAAGCAAATTACGCTTGGCTTCAATCTCCCTCACTTTATAGCAGCTCAAACCGTCTCTCCAAGCCATTGATCTCAGTGTCTATTGCAGCGGAACAGCGTTCGTGAACTCTCTTAGAGCGTTCTCTGATCGCGCCACGCTTTCATCAACTATCCTAGTTATTTCGGGTGCAAGGTGGCGGCAGTTTGCGTTTTAATAGTTCCTCCTTTCAATAGCTCCTTCCGTTATGTCGGGTTATGCCACAACTAGATGAGCCAGCGCCAGACTTCGCAGCAGAAGCAAGCAAAGGCAAGATTTCTCTTTCGGATTTTCGCGGAAAGTGGGTGGTCCTGTTCGCTTATCCAGCGGACTTCACCCCCATATGCGAGATGGACATTATTGGCTTCGCAAAGAACGAGGCTAGGTTTGATAATTCGGGAGTGCAGTTCATTGGATGGAGCGTTGACACAACCGAGTCTCATAGAAAATGGATTAGCGAGGTGAAAGAGAGGACTGGAGTAGAGATCGATTATCCTTTGATTGCTGACGTTGACAAGAAGATCGCGCAGAGCTATGGTATACTGCACAAGACTAAAGGCGTTACGTACCGAGGAGTTTTCATCATAGATCCCGACGGAATTTTGAAGTTCAGCGCGACTTACGCCCTCGATGTTGGAAGGAGCATTAAAGAAGTTGAAAGAATCATCAAGGTCCTTCAGAGAGCCAGAGAACTGAGCCATCTCGAGGACTTAGAACGAGCAAGAGAACTGAGCAAATACAACAACCAGGATGAAGTGGAACAACTAGATCCTCTTGAAGAAGCGAAAAGTATCGTCGGAGCAGGAGCGAAGAACGGAGTAACACTAAGACTGATTGGAGGATTGGCAATTAGATTCCACTGTCATGGAAGGCACTCTGCACATCTGCGTGGCTATCGTGACATAGACGTCTATGGACTGAAAACGGAAAGCGAGGGCGTGGTGTCAGTCTTCGAGAAACTTGGGTACTCTCCTAATGTAGAGTTCAATTCATTGTATGGCAGCAATGGCCGCCTGCAGTTCATCAGTAGCAACGGATACGTAAAGAAAGTTGATGTGTTCCTAGACAAGTTCAGAATGCAACATACTCTCGACTTTAGGCAGCGTATTCAATTGGATGACTTGACGATTCCGATCACTGACCTTCTATTAACCAAGCTTCAAATCGCAGAGAGACTGGAGGCAAAGGACGCGAAAGACGTTGTGGCAATTTTGGAAGATCACGAACTCGGAAACAGCGACGATAAAGAGATCCTGAACGTAGACTACATGGCGGATCTATGCTCTCACGACTGGGGCCTATTCAAGACAGTAACCGGCAGCTTGCAGCATGTCGCGCAGTTCATTGAAGATGGTATGTCCGTGCAGTGTGTCGGGATGGAGGCTAGCGAGTTGGCATTGAAGCTTGATGCAATTCACGATTCTCTCATTTCCAAGATAAAGGAGCTTAGATGGAAAGCTCGAAATCTTCTAGGTGAGAGAGTGAAGTGGTATGAGGAAATTGAAACGGGCGAAGGCGAAGTCCAATGAATCAGCTTACTTCTCAAGCTCCCTTCTCAACTGCTGATATTGGCTAAGGAAGGGCTGCCGAGGTTGGCTAGGTTGTAGGCGGGATGCATGTGAACGTTAAGGGCTTCTAGCTACCAGTTATCCCAGTGAATCATTGATGACACTGGTTCTCGCGGTGCAGGCTTGAGGCTTGCGCGCTTCATGTAGGCGACGGGGATCAGCCCTGCCTGCATTATCTCCCTGAACGGAACCCCAAGTATCCTCGCAGCCCTTTCCTCGTAAAACAAATGAAAAGTTGTGAAGCACGACCCAAGACCTCTTGCTCTCGCTGCCAACATGAAACTCCAAGCTGCCGGAAGTATAGATCCCCACTTCGCCGCTTGCGCGAACGCGGGTGAATCTTCTGTCCGACCTTGGATACACGGTATAACATGAATTGGAACCTCGTGAATATGCTCAGCTAAGTATAATGCTGACTGCCTAACGCGTGCTCGAGTTGCTTCCCGTATGGGATCGTCCGATCCAACCCTCCCTATTCCGCTTGGTATAGAAAAGTACATTTCCGCTGCCTTACGGTATAGTTTGCCTAGCTCTTCTCGTTTCCCCGCATCTCTAACAACGAGAAAGTGCCAGTCTTGAAGATTAGAAGCAGTGGGTGCTTGTTGGGCAATTGATATGCACTCCTCAACAATTTCTGGTGCAACCGGCCTCGTAAGATCGAGGTGCCTACGAACGGCCCGTGTCGAAGTAAGTAGTTCGTTCGGTGTAAGATCAAAGGTACTCGAAGTAGGCAAGAAGGGCGCCTCCTACACTCACGAGAGTCCAATCAATAGACCTTTAGATAAACAATAGTCACTTCATATATTCTTCATATATCCACACTTACTGCTATTACGCAAGAACTATAGTCCGACTTCTAGCCGCTCGCGGTGAGGCATTCAAGTTGCCTATGCCACAGAGAATTCACGACCCAATAATGTTTGAGAACGTGTTCGAGAGCATCGATCCCGACAAGAACGTTGTCGCAATGCTCTACGGAGAACACCGGTATCCACTCGTAGACTATTTCACGATGGTTGAATTTGTTGGTTTCGAAGGTTCCACCGGAACCTGGACACCAGTGCCTGGCGAAACACCAGAACTTAAGCAAATTCATGCAGCGAAACTGCTGGGATACTACCCTGTACCAACACACACCGACGACCCAACAGATCGTAGAGCCTTCATGGCCTTCGCCTTCCCCACCGCCCAATGGGAAGACCCTAACATTCCAATGTTGCTGACTGCGATCAATGGTAACATCGGCGGAGTTGTCAAGCTGATAGATCTCTGGCTTCCCCAGAGTTGGGTGAAAGCCTTCAAGGGTCCAAAATTCGGAATCGAGGGCGTAAGGAAACTCCTCAACGTGAAAGAACGCCCCCTAACCTTAGCTATGCTGAAACCCAAGATTGGCATGACCCCGAAAGAAAGCGCTGAACAATGCTATCAAGCTGCGCTTGGAGGCATCGACATAATCAAGGACGACGAGATGACCGGCGACCTCCCAAGATCCCGCCTAGAGGATAGACTTTCTGCTGTTATGGATGCTTTGGACAAAGCGAACTCACAGACAGGAGAGAAGACATTGTACACAGTTAATGTGACCGACGAAACGTACAGGATACCGGAACGTGCTGAAAGAGTTGTCGAGGCCGGTGCCAACGCCATGATGGTTAACTTCACTGCAGGCTGGTCAGGATTGAGGGCCATAGCAGAAAACGAAAAAGTGAAAGTGCCAGTGCTCTTTCATCCAGATGGCGCATCAGGTTTCTTTCCACCATACTCTGCTGGAATGTCTGAATGGGTGTTCAGTAAATTGTCCAGAATTGCAGGAGCCGATTTTACCGTAATCCCAATCCCCTGGGGGAAGTTTAGTTTTCCAGGCGCTGTGGTATTTCCCGAGTACTCTTACCGTGCCGGGCAGATCAACAACGCTCCCCTTTACCACATAAAGAGAACATGGGTGCTCCCAGGAGGAGGAATGAACCCTGGCTTGGTACCCGCCACCGTGGAAGAGTTCGGTCCAGACGTTGTAATCGGAGGTGGGGGCGCCGTCGCAGGACATCCACTAGGAGCAACGGCAGGAGCGAAAGCGATGAGACAGGCAGTCGATGCAACAATGGCAGGCATCCCATTAGACGAATATGCTAAGGACAAACCTGAGCTTAAGGCGGCAATAGCCGCATGGGGCATCTTCAAGAGGCCGCGTCAAATTCTCTTCAAAGGAGGAGCCGGCGCAGAATCGAAATAGCAGATTCTATCCCAATCCACGGCGTTTCTGAGAACTTAGCGGCACTGATATCGCAGATCGGAAGCACAGCCCATAACAATTTCGTTGCATTAAGTCCCTGATTATTACTTGGTCAACTTTTAAGCGACGTACCGAAACATCAACCGAACGTTTTGTAAGATAATGGATGGAGTAAGAATGAATGTTAACTGAAATGAAATTCGAGAAGTCTGACGCACTATTCGAGAAAGCAAAGAAAGTAACACCTTATGGAACGCACAGCGCTGCCAGATTCGCAGCCCTAATGGGGCGAATGGAAGGCAGACCTGAACTTCCGGAGGTTCGATATCCAAAATTCATGCAAAGAGCAAGAGGCTCCCACATCTATGACGCAGACGGCAACGATTACATCGATTATTATATGGCGTTGGGCCCCGTGATCCTAGGGCACGCTAATCCCATCGTAAATGAAGCTGTGAGAAAACAGCTTGATGACGGACTTATCTTCGGCACATGTCACGAACTAGAAATCAGAGTCAGCGAGAAGATTACTCGACATGTGCCATGTGCTGAAATGTTCATCATGTGCACAACGGGCTCAGACGCAACATTGGGAGCATTAAGAATAGCCCGCGCAAACACAAAGAAAGAAAAAGTCGTGCGCTTTGACGGACATTACCACTCATGGCACGACTGGCAAAGGTACGAATCGATACCTGCCGGCCACTTGGGTTACTCGGGCATCCCTAGAAGCGTCGAAGAAGACTATATCTCGCTTAGTTGGAATGAGTCCAGCGCGCTGAAGACACTGAAGACTCGTGGGCATGAGATTGCGGCTGTAATCTGTGAACCAGTAATAGGAAACTTAGCATGCATTACTCCATTGGAAGGATACTTGGAAGAGTTACGAGAGATTTGCACTCAACAGGGAATAGTTCTGATCTTTGATGAAGTCGTCACAGCCCTCAGACTGGGATTAGGCGGAGCCCAGAAGACGCTGGGTGTCACTCCTGACCTTTGCACTTTCGGAAAATGCCTAGCCAACGGCCTGCCGATTGGAGGAATAGCGGGGAAGAAGGAATTCATGCTCTCAGCTAACAAAGCACTTCTTGGCGGGACCTTCAATTCGAACCCGGTGACCTGCTGTGCTGCGTTAGCAACAATTACTGAACTCGAGAATGAGGCCAACTATTCGAAGATGACTAATTCAGGGAAGGCCCTGATAAAAGGCATCAGGGACGCAATACAGGACGCTAACATTCCAGCAATCGTGCAAGGCTTCGACCTCCTCTTCAGCATCGTATTCACGGAAAAAGATAGGATCAAATACCCGCACGAGCTCGCGACGACACCTCTCTTTCCACATGCCAAGAGAGCTGCAGTGTTCTGGCAGGAACTTGTCAGAAGAGGCGTGTACAATCTGCCGACGAGGGCCACAAGATGGTGTTTATCCACAGCTCACGAGAAGGATGACATCGCCAGAACCATCGATGCCGCAGCAGCCTCGCTAAGGGAAGCAAAGAAGATTACTTGAAGGCGTGTATGTGAAAGACCGAAAGGTCATAGCCAAGTCAACGGATAAGTGCTTTATCGGATACGACCTTGGAACAAGCGGCGTCAAAACAGTTCTCATAGACTCTAAAGGTACACTGATAGCATCGGCATTTGCTGCGTATCGATCAAGCTCACTTAAACCTGGCTATCACGAGCAAAGCCCTGAAGACTGGTGGGACGCTATAGTCAAAACCACTAGAAGAGTAGTAAGAGATTCAAAGATACCACGCACAAAGATATCGGGCATTAGCTTCGGAGTGCAAGCTTTTGGAACTATTCCAGTCACGAAAGAAGGACACGCTCTGCGCCCTTGCATGACCTGGCTGGATTCAAGGAGCACTAATGAAGCAAATCGCATCAACGAGACTATGGGCATCAGCATATCTGCAAAGGATTTTCCGGCGAAGGCGCTTTGGATCAAGGAGAACGAATCCGACATTTTTGCTAAAGCCCACAAAATCGTTGACTGCGACGGATATCTCATAGCAAGATACACAGGTAACTTCGTTTGCCCCGGAGAGATCGCGTATGGTATGGGTTTCGATCCGGTGAAGAAACAATGGCAGTTCGAATCGTTCGGCATTACGTCGGACAAGCTTCCTGAACCCGTCACCACAACTACCGTTGTGGGAGAGGTAAGCCCCGCGGCGGCTAAGCAGACTGGACTGCGACCGGCCATTCCTGTCGTTGCAGGCGGATCCGACTTCGCCTCCGCGGTCGTAGGGTCAGGTGCAATCAAACCCGGACGAGCGCACGTGTATATGGGCAGCTCAGCATGGATAGCTGTCGCAACAAATACCTTACCCGCGGCAGAAACTGAGTTGGGAGAGGCTAAAGGTCAAGGCCTAGTTCGACAATATGAATCAGCCATCTTCTCGGGCAACTTCCTAGATAGATTGATCATTGGAGGAGAATCCGAAAGCGCCTGTGCATGTCTCAACTGGTTCAAGAACGAACTTGCCTCCGACCTTGACGAGAAGGCGAAGCATGCAAAGACCACTCCGCACCAGATGTTGGACAAAATGGCGGAGAAAGTGCAGCCAGGAGCTGGCAATCTAATCTTCATCCCATGGATGAAAGGAGAAAGGGCACCAGTCAAGGATGACTTTGCCAGGGGAGCATTCATAGGTTTGGCCCTAACTCATCGCAGAGAAAATCTAGTGAGGGCCATCATGGAAGGAGTCGCACTCAACATGGCATGGGTACTGGAACAAATCCAAGTAGGTCACAACTTGGGGTTTGAAGTCCAATCCCTCCGGGCAATTGGCGGAGGCTTCAAGAGCAGAATATGGACGCAGATTTTCGCGGACGTAATGGGTAGGAGGATTGAAAGAGTCAAGTGGCCCGACTACGCAGGTGCCATAGGCGCCGCGCTCTTCAGTTCACTTGGCACAGGAGTGTACAAACACTTCGACGAGCTGGATGGATTACTCCCGTCCACATTTGAAACTACGCCTAGGAACCAGTACCGCGACACGTATGACCGATTATTGGCGAACTACAAACGCGCATACGCACGAGAGATAGAAAAGATATATCACGAATGGGGGCCAGTCTAACAATACCGCTTTTGTAACTGTTCTCTTGGCTCGAATGCAGCCGTGTAGTCGACTCTGGATCTCGGAGAAGCTCGCAAGAAATTCTGTCTAGCCACGTGTGAGAAGATAGCTCTTGACATCATCCTTGCTGAGGTTCACGATGCAGCCGTGGAGAATGCCTTCCCCATATTCACTTCCGGGATTAATGCAGAGAGTACGCCCTATTTTCTCCAGCCCTCGTGACTCATGTATATGCCCATGAAGACCCAACAATGGCTGATATTTCTCGATTGCAGCGCGAACAGCGGTGCTACCAGCAGGAGCCATGACAACTCCGCCACCAGACATCACCGGTCGCAATTCCTCGTCTACCTTGGGAGCTGCGTCCAGACCCGTTCCGTAAGGTGGACAGTGAAAGTTGAATATGGCTGATTTCATGTTCTTGACCTGGCTGGCCATGTCCTCGATCTTTCGGGCCAATTCATCTTCAGAAATATCTCTCTCTGCGTGCCATGGAGTGATATTGGTGAATCCAGTGCTAATCATCTCGTGGTCGTCGTCTATCATGACAACTTTACCTTCAGGGTTCACAACACTTTCGGACCCCGCAAGTGCCTCATCGATTACAAAATCGTCGTCGTTCCCAGGGAGCATAAACAGTCTGACTTTCTTCCCTCTAAGTGCCTCCTCTGCGTAACTGACCCACCTCTTCATAGTCTCTGGGATTACCTGTTTGAATACTCTGGCCTGCATCTCTTCGCTGGCTCTAAAATTTTCCATCTCGCTAGGCGTACAATGCCACTCATACCAACCGTTCATCCTGATCTTATCAACTAGCTCCGTAACTTCCTCTTTGCTTCGCAGCTCGTAGACTTTGTCGTAGAAACTCGACTTGAAGCTCCCATCAGGTTGTTGCACGATGGGTACGATTCCCTTTCCTGTAAGATCACCGCCGACGGTTATGACATCCGGCTTGTACATTTCTACGGACTTGACGACTTTGCGAAAGCACATTTCGGAACCGTGAAGGTCCGCTACGTGGAGCAAACGTGTAAGTTTCATCTTAACTCATCCCTAAGTTATGGACAGCTCCTCGACATCGTTATACCACTTTTTCCTTGTTCCAATCCTTGCGCGAAATCTCCACCGACTCGTTTTTGGTTCAGATTCGATGATGCTAAGAAGCTTATTGACCCTTGATTCAATTATCGCGCGATCTTCAGTTGACAACCAATCATATTGATTCTTCTGAACGTTAACCTTATTCAGGTTCACCGTTACGGTATACCAGAATCCCCAATCATCCTTAAGTGTGTGAGCAATCCAAGGAGCATTAATGACGTCTTTGTCGTCATTCCCGAGGTCGTGAGTTCGTAACAATAGCAGCGTATCCTTGATATCTTTCTCATTTATTTTTACGATTTGAGTTTTCTCCAGCAAGAGATCAGCTAGAGGAATTGTAGGATAATCCTGCTCAAGCCGACCTGTGAAGTCAATTACATGTGACATGTTCAGTTTGTCGCAGAAAACGTCAGCATGCAAATTGTCTGAGCCCGTGAAATTAAGCTGCTTATCGCCGTGAAGGGCGTTGAACGTTTCGTTCGGTTGAAATCCTTGTTCTTGGAAGAAGTCCTCTATCTTTGACCAGCACTTTCGGTAGGTTACAAAGTCAATGTCGGTCAATTTGCGATATGATTTGAATACATCGAGAATGGGTGTGTCCTTCCCGACATGAATCAGCACAGATGTGGCCCCGATAACGCGCAGGATAATGTCTTTCTCCTTCGCGCTGTTCACAACTCGCGTTGCTGTTCCGATAAATTCCTCAGGCGTTCTCTCTGTCACTTGTACCAAAAGAACCAGCGTTTTTAGCGTCGTGCTGTTATTAAAGTAAGTTCACGTTTTTTCTTCACTGAAAATGAAATTTGTGTATCTCACTGCTCGTTACGATTTGACATACTGAGCCATGTTCTCTTAACTAATGACACACCATACTGTACTTACGCAAGTGTTAACTTTCGTTAGCCGTGCCAAAAATTCCTGAACGTACAAGGTGTTACAATCATTGTCCACCGGAGGCGCTGAAGTATTCGTTCGAAAAGCAACTGGTGTGGTAAGAGAAGTATCTTCACATGAAGCATTGTTAGCAAACATTGCGCTGCTGCAGATCGGCCTACCGGGTTTCTACGTTTACGTCACCTCGTGGCTCTTCCCAGGCTGGGATATCCCCACCATATTCCTGATCAGTTTGATACCAGTCACTGCGCACGCCATTGTTCTCTCAATCATGACGAGTCAGTTCCCGAGATCGGGTGCTGATTATGCATGGGCAAGTCGAATCGTCCATCCAGTTTGGGTTGTGGCACCAAATGTTGCCGCCCTTGTTCTCGGTGCGCTACTCACTCCCGGTTTTCTCGACTGGGGACTATACGGAGGAATTGGAACCATCATCGAGAGTATGAGCATCATCTTGAACAGACCTGATCTCCTGAGTGGCGCTGCAACCGCCGTGGACCCGAATGTCAGATTCGTTTATGTTTCTGCATTCCTTGCGCTCTTTTTGGTATTGAACATAACACGCTTTTCATGGGTCAGAAAGTGGATATCATTCTGGGCTATCGTCGGCACTGTCGCTGGGTTTGTTGCGGGAATCTCTCTAATCCTGAGTTCCCATCAGACTTTCGTTACTCTCTGGAACCTGCACATGGGTCAATACATGACTTACGATCAGGTCATCCAGACGGCTTCGTCTAATGGCTATCCCTGGGTCGCAGCGGGCTTAGGAACTTTTGGAGCGTTCTTTGCAGTTCTCGCTAATACGTACGAGATGAGCATTGGATATAGTGGTTCGATTTCATTTTCCGGTGAAATCAAAAACGCCAGGCGGAGCATCCCATATTCAGTTCTGGGATGCGTCTACCTCGGTGCACTTGTCCTCTTCCTGATGGTTTATGGAATCGCTCATGTGGTGGGTCAACAGTTCGTCTACTCCGCACTGTACCTGTACTATGCTCGTCCAGACCTGTGGAAGGGGCCGTTCGTGGCTGACCCATTCTTATTTGCTACAATCGCTACAGGTTTGAATCCAATTCTCGCGATTGTCATTCCGCTGGGTCTGATTGCCGGAGCATTTGGCCTCTTAGGGATCTTTTACGTTGTCTTCAGCCGCTACCTTCTGGCGTACAGCTTCGACCGCTTCATGCCCACCGCTATGGCTAGAGTCAGCAAGAAATACCACACCCCATGGCTTGCTCTGCTCATAATCTTCTTGATCTCAGAATGTGGTATTGCATTCAGCGCATATTGGGCAACCGGGGTCATCTTCATTGGGCTTCCGTTTAGATCGATGTCCATGTTGAGCATAGTTGCGACCGTCGGAGCTGCTCTGCTATTCCCGTTGCTCGCTAAACCTCTCTACCAACGTTCTGATATAGTGCAACGTTACAAGTATGTCCTCGCCGTATGCTCTGTCATTGTGCTCGCGTTTTTCGTATTCGCCGTCCCGATGGTGCTATCGCATCCCGAGTACGGTGGTCCATCTAACCCCCAGATCGCAGTATTCTACGTTTTACTGCTGCTCATCGGACCAGTGATCTGGGGACTGTCGAAGGTATACTGGCAACGAAGAGGCCTGGACATCACATTAGCGTACAAGGAAATCCCACCAGGGTGAGACGAACATTAAGAATTCAGATTCTCCCCCTCTTTCTTTTTTCGCCCGATCTGGTGCCTAACATCCTCGCTATTTGGAAATCATATAATGTTTACATTGGATGACAGGGACCCGATCGTCACAATTAGACCTGACCAAGCGGAAGGAACAAATGCGTTAAGCGAGCGAATTGTACGGTCGATACATTCTATACGATGTAAATAAACGCCTGCAGCAGGTCAGACATTTTCGGCCACTTTGAAGAAAGCAGCACCGTATACCTCCATCAGAAAGAAAGTTTTCGAGACTGGCTTGAAAATGGCGGAAGCCAGGCTCGTCGTCGCGAAGGAGGGAAACGTGAGCGCCCGCATTCCCGGAGAAGAAAAGATAGCAATAACGCCATCGCAAATTCCCTACGATATAATGAAACTAGATGACATTCTAATTGTTGGATTCGACGAGAAAATTCTTCTGGGAAAACCCAAACCATCAACTGAGACAAAAATGCATATTGCCGTCTACAAGGCTCGAAGCGATGTGGGAGGAGTAATTCACACACACTCACCTTTCGCATCAGCACTCTCTTGCGTCGGTGGAAAAATACCTGCATTGCTGGACGAGCAGACGGTCTTCCTCGGTGGAGATATCGGCACTGCGCCCTACGCCTTAGCTGGCACAGCTGAAATCGGCGCCAATGCCGCCCAAGCCCTTAGCGAAAGAGACGGGACCATGCTGTCCAATCACGGCACCATTTGCTGTGGGAAAAACCTAGACGAAGCATTGAGGAACGCCATTCTTCTCGAGAAACTCGCTATGATATACATCACAGCCAAAACCATCGGAGAAATAATCCCCATACCTGCAAACATAGCCGAGCTCCAGAATCAATACTACAAATTGATAAGACAGTCCTAAGATTTGATAACTCCGAACGCGCAGTTAGTGTTCTAGACCACCGTTGCACACGGTGTTTGTTCCGATAGTCATAGGATTCACGGGATACCACGCGATCACGGAATTGCAATGCCAACGATCCACTCGCTCGTTACTTGAGGGAGTTAGAGGAGAACGACGCTCTGAAATTCGCACTCTGTACAACGCTGTCGTTAGGCTCAACGTTCTTGACAATCGTGAAGCCTAGACGCGTATCTTGATCGCTGCTGGCAGAAGCTCGAAGGTAGCGGGAAGCCTGCCGACCACCTCGCCGTCCGCTTCGATGAGAACGCGTTCTGCGCATCGCGATGAAAGCGACTTACCCTTCCAGAATTTGACCTGCGGGAGCTTAAGGTATGTTCCGTCGCGTAGCTTCCCCAAGTTTTTGGCTCCCTCAAGAAATCCAATGTCACCAACTAGAATTATGTCGAAGAGGCCGTCATCTATTTGTGCGTCTGGGGCGGGTTGTAGTCCTGCTCCGTAGAATCTTCCGTTGGCGACGACTAGGTTGTTTGCGACTCCTTGGTTTTCATCGCCCTTGTCGATGCTGTAGAACAGGGTCTTGTTGCGGTAAAAGGGCATGGTTCTTAGGATGCCCCAAGTGAATGATGCAGTCCCCCCAAACTTCTTGGTCGTTCTGTTCACCCTGTCAACAACCTCTGCACCCATGCCGAACTCGGCGACATTGATGAAGTATCGAACAACCGGCCGGCCGTCTACCCCCTCGCATGATATCAACCCAACATCACACAGCCTCGTGGAGAGACCGTCTAGGCGCTTCAGTGCGTCCCTGAAATCTCTTGGAATCCCCACTGTCTTGCAAAAGTCGCCGGCAGTCGCAAAAGGCAAGATTCCTAGGACCGCTTGAGGATTCACAGGCCTTCCCTCTTCAAAGAAGCCGTTAACGACCTCATTGATGAGGCCATCCCCCCCGAGAGCCACCATAAGATCGTAGCCCTCCTTGAGACGCTGCCTAGTCAGAGATGTAGCATGCAACGGGGCGGTGGTAAATTCCGCATGAAACTCGCCATGATATTCCTCCTTAATCACTTGTTCAAGTCTAGGCCATTCTTTTCCTGCTCTCCCGTTCTTCGCCTTCGGATTGACAACTACGAACGCGCGTTCGGCTTTGTGGTCGTTCAATTCAGTCATCTCGGCGCTTCAATGACAGCGCATGCTTCCTCAAAATCAGTCAGCTCCTTCTCAAAGATTTCGGCTGACCATCCCAATTCCTCGGCCATGACGTTTGCGATACTCCGTGCCACCGAGCGCCCATGGTCCTTCAACCGGTTAGAGAGCTGCGTTCTACGAAACATGAAATCGATAAGCTTCATCGTCATCTCATGCTTCGCTGCATACCGTACCTCAGCCATCAGATAGGGTGCTTCGGCTGCAATCTTTGACAATAGCCCCGTATTCTCATGGGCGATGTCTAGGACCTTGGTTGCGTCAGGCCCGTAAGCCTCCACCAGGTGGGTGGCGACATCGGACTCAACGCCTGATTCCCGGATCAAATCGTTAACCGCGCGCTCTACCTCGGGTTGATCGTAATCCAGAGGGAGCCTGCGGGTTTCGCAAGTATCCGCTGTGGATGTTGCGAACTCGCGGGCAAGTTTGCCGGTCACGTAGTCGACTAGGGCCTCTGCCATTGAGCGATGGGTCGTCAGCTTGCCCCCGATAATGGAAACAAGGCCAGAACTGCTTTCGAAGATGAGCTGATCCCTTGAAACATCATCTTCTGAAACACCGAGTTCGGCTGCCAGCGGACGTACTGATGCGTAGCTTGAGATGATATCCGCTCTCGTTACGTTGCGTCCTGGAAAATACTCATTCAAGGATTCTAGAAGGTATTCTACATCTTCCCCTGAAGCAGTCACGCGGTCGAGGTCTCCCTCGTAGTCTGTGTCAGTTGTCCCTACATAGCAGAGATCGTAGCCCCATGGGACCACGAACAGGTTTCTCCCATCCCTACGCGAGTCGAGTACCACCGCCTCCCTGTTTCCTACTCGCTGGCTTGGCAGTATGAGATGGGTTCCTTTCGCGGGACGAAGCTTGGCGTCCGACGACGGGTCGTCAAGTCTCCTGACCTTGTCGCTCCATGGTCCGGTAGCGTTCACGACGACCTTTGCGTAAACTCTAAACTGCTTGCCGGAAATCGAATCCACAGCCGTGATGCCAACGATTCTTCCGCGATCCTTCTCGAAGCCAACAACTTCGGTGTAGTTCGCCACCATAGCCCCGCGAGTCCAAGCGTCTTTGACAATCGTTAGTACAAGGCGTGCATCATCGGTC
>Ga0326727_10005207_pt1 | contig 37539 bp, 33 predicted proteins | sample MB2enrmetagenome_FD_207643 | JGI IMG/M metagenome (GOLD analysis project Ga0326727, IMG submission 207643) | Lab enriched peat soil microbial communities from McLean, Ithaca, NY, United States - MB29MY | ecosystem: Environmental > Terrestrial > Soil > Wetlands > Peat | place: USA: New York... | reverse complement strand
GGCACTCCTGAAGAACAAAGGCGGTGTTTTGACCGCTCCTTCCGCCTTCTTCATGAAGCACCCGCCAAGGCAGTACAGCGATGACGAGGCCTTCCACCTAACAGAGCAGTTCATTCAGCAATCCTGAAAGTGTGATCGTCACGATGTTGCGTTTTACACAAATCGGCGGTTTGTAAGAAGCCATGCAGTTAAGGATCCTGACAATTTTGTTTTGCCTTCTCGGTATGGGCCTCCAAGAGTCCTGGGGTTCCGCCGAGACGCCGACGCAGCGGGTTCGCGGCATCCTAGAAGAGGTGATGGCCGTTCAAGCCGATCCGAAACTTCAGGGTCCGGCATTCCGTAATCAACGGAGAATCGCCATAAAGAAGATTATCGGTCAGAACTTTTATTTTGACGCCATGGCGGAAAAAGCCCTGGATAAGTACTGGGGAAAATTAGGCGAGGCGGGACGGGCAGATTTCAAGGGCATATTCCAGGCGCTCTTCCAAGATGCCTATACCAAGCTGGTTTTGGACTTTATCAAGCGGGAAAAAATTGTCTACGTCCAGGAAAAGCCCCTCCAGGAAGGCCGTGCCCTGGTCAAGACGACCATCGTCCGTGCAAACGACAATATTCCCGTGGACTACACCCTGACCATGGTGCAAGGGCGATGGCTCGTCGAAGACGTGGACATCGACGGCGTCAGCATTGTCCTCAATTACCAGCGGTCCTTTGCCCGAGTCATCAAACGGGAGTCATACGAATCGCTTCTGAAGAAAATGCGCTTGCAACAACGAGCCATCGAGAAACCCCCGCAGTGATGGGGCATCTTCTCCACACTATCGTCTGTCGGCCATTCAATCACCGACCACGGCCGCAATCCATCAGATTCGACTCGTCCAAAAAGGTCGGGCCAGGAAAAAGTTCTGAGTGCCAGGGGAAGCAACCCCTATGAAAAAATTCCATGTCTTCAGCATCCTGTTGGGATCTTTGCTCCTGGTCTTCATGATATGGAAAATCGGCCTGGATGCCCTGTGGGGGGATATACGCCTGCTCGGCTGGGGGCTGGTTTTTTTCATTCTAGTGGAAGGAATCGTCTCCGCCTTTCACACGATCGGATGGCGATACTGTCTTTCACCGCCCCATGATTCCTTTCCCTTTTTCCGTTTGCTAGGCATTCATCTGGCCGGCACTTCCATCAACTTTGTGACCCCGACGGCCGATATAGGGGGGGAAGTGATCAAGGGCACCCTTTTGTCTTTGAACCACAAAGGATCGGAAGCGGCAACGGGCGTCGTCATTGGCAAACTTTCTCATGCCCTTTCCCATCTCATCGTTGTCGTTCTGGGTTCCATCGTGATCTCATGGAAAATACGCCTGCCCTTCGCAGTATCAACCGCCCTGCTCACGGGAAGCGTCCTGGTCGGGGCGGGCATCGTGGGACTTCTGGTCATTCAGAAGTACGGGAAATTGGGAGTGGTGGTGCGCTGGCTGGCGGCCCGCAACGTGGGAGGCGAAATGCTGCAGAAGGCCTCCCACCACATTACCCAGATGGACTCCTCCCTCAAGCTGTTTTATGAGAGGCGTTTCTCAGATCTGCTGATTTCCATGTTCTGGCACACGGTGGCAATGGCCTGCAGCATCGCGAATACCTGGTATTTCCTGGCCATACTGACTGACGGTTCCCTTTTTGCGGCGGCGGGAGTCTGGCTTATCGGGAACTGGCTTGACCTCATCACCTTTGCCATCCCCATGGGCATCGGCGTCCAGGAAGGGACCCGCGTCATCGCTTTCAAAGCACTGGGATTCAGTTTAACCCTGGGCCTGACCTACGGGATCGTTTACAGGTTGGCCCAAATCTTCTGGGCCGGGATCGGGCTCTCCGTGTACGCGCTCCTTCTTTCGGAACCACAGAAAAAGAACTTCTCCCCTCCCAAAGAGGCCAACGGCGGCAACCCCTCATTACATTAGATGCGCAGGAGGTTGGTATGAGGATACGGCGTTTTTTATCTGCACATCATCCCGGGGTTCTACTTGTGATGATCACCTTGGGCCTGGTTTTTATCCTTCAGAAACCTGCCCGGAGCGAAGAATCAACAAAAGAACGGATCGTCATGACCTTGTCGGCGCTGATCGACACGGCCATCACGAAGAGTCCGGAGATCAGCCAAATCGAAAGCGAGATCAGCATGGCAAAAAGTGACCTGGAACAGGTCAAGGCGGCCTATTTCCCGCAACTCGAAAGCACGGCCACGGTCGGCCCGGTGCAGGACAGCAAAGATCCCAAAATTGTGAACGGGATCATCACAGATCCGTCGCCGGTCTTGAGCACGTCCAGCATCGGCATCTTCGGCAGGGTGGACATGACCGTGACGCAGCCGCTCTATACGTTCGGCAAGCTCTCTAACCGCAAGGATGCGGCCGACCGGGGTATCAAGGCCAAGGAATTCGAGCTCGAGCAGAAAAATGGCCAGATCGCCCTGCGGGTGAAAGAACTTTACTATGCCCTCGTTCTGGCCCGTAACGGGGTGGAGGCGGCAAATGAGGCAACCGGATTTTTTGAAGATGCCGGACGGAACATCCGCCGTCTGCTGGATGTCTCCTCTCCCAACGTAAAGGAAGGCGATCTCTACCTGATCGATGCATACCAGGCCGATACCATCCGTTCGAAAGCCGAGGCGGAAAAGGGGGCAAGGGTTGCCTATTATGCCCTGAAATCCATGATCGGGATGCCCCCCGACAGGGAGTTCGACCCTGCGGATAGGACGCTTTCCATCCAGAGTGAAGGTCTTGCAGACGTGGCAAAGTACCTCCAGGAAGCCAGGGATAAACGCCCAGAATTCAAACAGCTGGCCGAAGCGCTGGCCGCCCAGAAATCCCAGATAAAAGCTGCCGAAAGTGACAGGTATCCTTCCTTTTTCGCCGCCATCCAGGCTTCTGTGGCTGATGCGCCCGGACGGGAGTCCCTCTACAACCCCTATATCCAGGATGATTTCAATCACGCCTACGCCGGGGTTGTAGCCGGGCTCAAGTGGAACTTTGACTTTGGTATTGGCAAGGCAAAGGTCGACAAATTGACGGCCGAATACGATAAACTCCGCCACACCAAGGCCTCCGCGGAAATGAACATCGGTATACAGGTAACGAACATCTACGAGGAGCACCTGGAGTGGAAAAAGAGTTTAGATTCTTATCAGAAGGCAATGGTCGCCTCGAGAAAGTGGGTCCTGGCCTCCATGGCCGACTTCAACATGGGGGTTGGCACGGCCGAAGAGATGCTGAAAGCCATTGAAAAATACGGCAACAACCAGGGGAAATATATTGAAGCGATCTTCCACTACAACCTTTCCCTGGCCGAACTGGAATATGCAGTGGGAATGAAGACCTGGTAAGGGAACCTTGAAGAACAATCCGGCACATCGACTTCTCAGAGCCATCCTGAAGGTCCAAAGCGCGCACCCCCTCCTGGTGCTCCTGGCAGCTTTGGCCCTGGCCGCCTTCTCCGTTCATTATACCATAAGGAACCTGGAATTCCAGACAAGCCAGAACGACCTGATTTATCCGGACAATCGTTTGATGCGGCTTTCGGAGAGGCTTGCCCAGTTCGAGGACCTTGATTCCTTCGTGGTAGTCATTCAAAGCCCCGATCGGCACCGCTCCCTGCAGTTCCTCCAGGATCTTGCCGCTCGATTGGAGAAAGATAAAATTAGCTACCAACAGATTTTCTTCCGGGTGGATCCTCGCCAGTTCAGACCCTGGGAATTGCTGTACCTGGAAAAAAAAGATTTATACACCCTCTCGGACAACCTCAGGGAACACCACGAATTTCTCGAAAATCTCCGGAAGAGCCCGGGCCTGGTTAACTTCTTTGAGCAGATCAATCACGAGATGACATCCAAGATGGTGGGGGAGCTTTTTACGGGATATCTGGAAGAGAAGCGTCCCGGCACGCCCCAGAGGCCCGTGGATCTCGACTTTCTGATCCGCGTTCTCCGGGAAATGAAATGGCATATCGACAGCGATGGACGCTTTGTTTCCCCGTGGGAATCCCTGTTGACGAAGGAATCCTGGGGAGACGCTTCTCAGGAGGGTTATTTCTGGACAAGGAACAAACGGTATCTCCTGCTGTTTGTCAATCCCACCAAAAATGCCGGCTTCACCGGAACGTGGCAATCCCTGACAGCCCTGAGGAGGGCCATTGCCGAAACCCGGCCCCATTTCCCCGGCGTAAAAGTGGGGGTCACCGGCCAGGAGGCCTTGAACGCTGATCAAATGGGGACCGCCTTCAAGGACATGAGCGTGGCCACCGTTGTGTCCCTCCTTGTCGTTGCCATGCTGCTCGTTTTTTTCTGGCGGGGGATTCGGCGTCCCCTGCTGGAGATCACCCGGCTCTCGATCGACATGGCCCTGACCTTCGGTGCCACGACACTTTTTGTCGGTCATCTGAACATCCTCTCCGTCATCTTCGCTCCCCTCATCCTCGGCCTGGGTATTGATTACGGCGCCCACTGGTTTGCGCGTTACATGGAAGAGGAAAAGAGGGGCTTTACCTCAAAACGGGAAGCCGTCTGGAAGATCCTGGAAAAACTCGGCCCGGGGCTCCTCCTCGCGGGCCTGAATGCGTCCCTGTCTTTCTTCCCGCTGGTGCTGACCGGCTTCAAGGGCCTGGTGGAACTTGGGATCATCTGCACCATGGGCATGGTCATTACGACCCTGACGTCACTCTGCCTGCTCCCTGCCCTCGTCCTGCTGTTCGACAAACCTAGGCAGGCAGCGCCCTCATCCCCTCTCCCCGCGCCGATAAAGCCCCTCTTCCACCTTGCCCGGCCGAGGGTTCTGACCATCCTGGCCCTTTCCGGCATGGGTCTGGTCTTCGGTGTATGGGGAGGGTCAAAGGTGAGATTCGACCTGAACATGCTGAAACTGCAATCACCGAAGGTCGAATCGGTGGTCTGGGAGAAAAAGCTGCTCGAGGGCTCGGATATTTCCAGCATGGCGGGAGAAGTTGTGGCCCGGTCACTCGAAGAGGTCCGGCAGAAAACGAAGGCCCTCGCACTGCTGCCCACGGTTTCAAAGGTGCAGAGCGTGGACGATCTGTTTCCGAAAGACCAGGAGGATAAGATCGCCATGCTCCGAAAGCTGAGGCCCCTGCTTGGAGGGGTCAAACCCTTCCCGACAACCAGCAGCTCCGTCAGCCCCGAAGCATTGGAGGAGATTCTGGGCCGGATCCGCTTCAAGATGCTGGACTCCAGCTCTGCACAATGGGGTGCCAACAAGCCCCTGCAAAAACAGATGATCGAGGTCCGCACCCTCATCGACCAGCTGCAGCAGCGACTTCACTCCAAAAATAAAGTGCGCATCCGGAAGGCCTTGGACACTTTCCAAACGGACCTGATGCACGACCTGAACGACAAGCTGGATATTCTGCGCACCAATGTCAGCACAAGGCCCATGGTTTTAAGCGACTTGCCGCCAAATCTCCTGCGTCGGTTTGTCAGCCGAAACGGCCTTTATCTGATCCGCGCCTTCCCCAGTGAGGACATATGGGAACCCGCTTTCCTCGGCCGGTTCGTCGCCGATCTCACATCGGTGGATCCGGATGCCATCGGTGATCCGATCACTTTGTATGTTTTCACCCAGGCGTTTCGCAACGGCTGCATCAAGGCCGCTGTTTACGCGGTGGTCTTTATTTTCATATTCCTTCTGCTCACCTTTCGCAGCATCAAGGCCACCCTCCTGGTCCTTGTACCCCTGCTTGTCGGCACCATATGGACGCTGGGCTTCATGCACCTTTTCGGCATCAACCTGAATCTGGCCAACAGCCTCTTTTTGCCCCTCGTTGTGGGGGCCGGCGTGGAATATGGCATCATCATCATATACCGCTGGCGCCAGAGGGAAAAGGACAAGGGGGGGGTGGTCCTGCCGTTCAACACGGCCATGGGGGTCATCCTGGCCGGCCTCACGACGACCGTGGGTTTCTGCAGTCTGTGCGTATCCAGCCACCAGGGTATCTTCAGCCTGGGACTGCTCACGACAATCGGCAGCCTCTGCATCTCGGCCGCATCCATTATCTTTCTGCCCGCCTTCTTGCACTACCTGTCCGCCGGCAAGCCGCCCGATCCTGATTCCGCGCCTTAGGGGCGGCGGATGCCATCAGGAATTTTTTGAGTCTCTTTTCGCCCTCCAGCCGGGCGGCCTCGTCGTCCACGTCGTGCCAGAAGAGGTCCCCGATGTCCACGGCTTCCATACATTGGCAACGGGCAAGTTCCCTTATCCCGTCGGAAAGACCCTCTCTGCCCCTGGAGATCGCCGCTTCCAGAGCGTCGAAGATCCCCTGGGTGCAGAGAAAAATTCCCGTATCGACAGCATTGTAATTTTGAATCCCCTTGCCGATGTCGGTGACCCGTCCATCCCTGACGGCCACCTTCGTCGCATCTGCTAGGTCCGAGACCCTTTCCGGATGAAAATCCACAGCCAAAAGACAGTGACCGGGACGAAGGGAAGCACCGGCAAGCTTTTTCAGGATGCGGGCGTCAAAGAGATGATCGGACATAAGGAGCGCGAACGGACCCCTGAGATGCCCTCTGGCCCTTAGGACAGACAGGCCGTTCGGGCGCTGCCACTGGTCGTTTCGCAGGCACCGGATGCTGAGGCCCAGGACGGAATGTCCGTTCAGAAATTCCTCGAGGACCGGTGCCTCGTATCCCGTCACGACGGTGAAGCGATCGATGCCGGCCTCCCGTGCGGTAAGGATGGTCCGGCAGATAAGGGGAATTCCAGCCACCTCAATGAGCGGCTTGGGATGAGGATACCCGGCCTCCCCAAACCGTTCGCCCCTCCCCGCCGCGATGATCAGTGCCTGGTGGACACTCCTGCGCATCTTGCGAAATCCCGGTTTGATAATCATCTAGTAATCGTCAAAACTTTCCATCCCCCCGCCGGCACGGGAGACTTTCCTCTGGGACCAATTCATCCACCAAGAGGTAATGCCGGATTTGGTAAGCGGAAGCGGGAGCCGGGCCAGCATTGAAGGGTAACTGTAAAAGTCCCGGTCCATCCTTTTCACTTCCTCTTCCAACTCCGCGGCGGAATAATTTTGGGGCCGAATGTGGCAAAACATGCCGGGCCACCGGCCAATGTGATCAATGTCGATGATGCGATTTTCCGCCCTCATCCGATCGTAAAGGGGCGTCCCCTTGTGGGGGGTCAAGATGTTGAAGTACGCCACCGGCACCCTGTTTTGCCGCAGGAAGGCCAGGGTCGAGCGAAAGACCTCTCGGTGCTCCGTATCCCAGCCAAAAATGAAATTAAGCGAATAGCTGATCCCCCTTTTCCGCAGGTTCTCCAGAATTTCTTCATACTGCCGCACCTTATTGGCCCTCTTGTTCATGGCATCAAGGGTGTCGGAGTCTATGCTCTCTATGCCGATGTTGACGTGCAGAACGCCGCTTTTTTTGGCCAGATCCATGAACTTCTGATTGGTGCACAGGTAGGCGGGCCAGAGGGAGGACCAGCGCACTTTTAGGGGGATGAGGGCTTCCATGAGTTCCATGGTGTGATCGACGTTCCCGGCAAAGTTACTGTCCGCAAACAGAATGCTCCTGGCCCTGATCGCCCTGATCTCTTCAATGAGATCGGGGACCGGACGGTAGCGATAGCGCCCGCCGAGGTAGAAGCGTTCCGAACAGAACTCGCACTGAAAGGGGCAGCCCCGTGAAGACTGAACGGAGAAACTCCTGATGTTGAAGATGCTGTATCTCCGCAGATCCAGGAGGTCGTAACGGGGGAACGGCAGGCCCTGCAAGGTCGGCAGGACATCGGCGCGATACGTCCTCTGGAGCCGTCCCCCTGCCGCATCCGCCAGCATGACCGGCCAGATGCCTTCCCCTTCCCCGATGCCCACGGCATCGCAATGCTCAGCAGCCTCCTCAGAGTGGAAGCAGGTGTGCGGGCCACCTATGACAACCGGAATCTTTCTTGACCTGAAGCGGTCGGCAATCTCGTAAGCCCGGATGGCATTGATGGTCCAGGTCGTGATGGCCACCAGGTCAACAGGGGCTCCGAAATCGATGTCCGACAATTGCTCGTCGATCAGGCTGACGTCCCATTCCGGCGGCGTGAGGGCGGCAAGGTACGGCAGGGTCAGCGGAACGAGGTTTCTCTTGCGGCTTTTGTGAACGGCTGGACTGGATCGCGTTCGGTAATGTGACGGTTGGATGATAAGCAGCTTTCTAGCCATAGGTCATCAGCGTCTGGCCCTCTTCTCAAGGTGGTTTGCTGTCCATAAAACGAGGGCGAACAGATAGGTCCCGATGGCGGCCCCGACGAGGAACCACTGGAGCCGCTGTACCAACGCGAGGGCTACCAGAAGATAGGCGAAATCCCGGTTGTTCATCATGTCTATGATCCTCAGGGTGCTGCCGGATGACCGGAGTTCCTCGGGGCTTCGCCTTGACATACATTGATACACGGCAATGCCGCACAGCCCGAATCCCCCGATCAGAACCAGCAATATCCAAAAATATGCGGGGTTGCCGGAATCATGATAAAGGCCCAGCGCAATGCCTGTGAAGATCGCGACGTGGACAAGGTTGTCCGTGATCACATCCAAGCGCTGACCAAAGAGGGTCTCCTGCAGCTTCAGGCGGGCGATCTCCCCGTCCACCCCGTCGACGATGATGCAAAACAGAAAAAACAGGGAGCCAATGACGTGACTCCAGTAGCCCGGCCGTGAAAAAAAAGCGGCACCCGTCATCCCGATGACCACCCCTCCCATGGTCACTTGATTGGGGGTGGCTGAAGTATGGGCAAGCCGCTCGCTGATGGGGCGAGATATCCGCCTGCTCAGGTGGCGCGCCAGAAAACCGTCATTCTTTTCCGTCTGCGCCGCCTGGGCCCTCATCAGCCTCTCTTCCGCGACCCTTGCCGCTTCCCTCCCCTCGAGGACGTAAGGGAGACCATCCGTGCCCTCCACAGAATGAATCTCACCGGGCATTGCGAGGGGCAGCGACGAGGACCAGAGACGCCGGAGGATGGGAACGAGGGAAGGATAAGGGACCAGGTAGAGTCCTTCTCCTGTGTGTTCCTTCGTCTCCATGAAATAAGAACCGGCAAGATCCCAAACGTCCATCAGACGTGCCAGAGAGCCCTGGTCGACCACATAATTCGCTTTCAGGACCAGGATCTGCTGCCGATTGTACATCGGAAGCCTTTCGACCGCCTGATTCAGGGATTCAGGATGATCCACGGGGTGAAACCTCTCCGCAGGGACGAGGCCGGAAAGAACGGGCCGGATGGCGGTTACCTGACCGACAACGTGTACCTCAAGGTCGATCTGGCGGGCAAGCAGGGCGAGCCGTCGAACCGCGGGAACGTCAAATACCTCCACAAGCCCCTGATCGTCGGGGGCAAGGATGACGGCCACCTTCCCGGAGGTTTCAGCTTGCCGTCCCATGTTTGCCTTCCTGAACGGGACAGCCGATGGCAATAACCTCGGTGGCCTTGACGTCATCGACTTCCGTGTCGACACACCCGTCCTTGCTCAAGGGAACCCTGACGATCAGCGGAGCATCATCCCCTTCCAACAACGTCCTGACCCCCTCCTCGCCCTCCTGCAGCTCCTTGCCGCATGCCACCGCCACAATGGCCCTGGGACGGGTGTCCTGGACATATTGAACCGCCAGGCGGCCGCCCGGCGCAACACAAACCCCCCGGTAGCCGTACCGCAAAGCCACGGCGCGCAGTTTGTTGATGGAACAATCCGGATTACAGCCCGCGCATTGCAGACCGTGCCGGTCATACTTGGCGCGACAACTGTCGGCATGGCGCAGGCAGTGCGGCAAAAGTAGGATCCGTTCCGAGGGGACAATCCGAGCCAGCTTTTCTAAACATTCATCCATTTTGACCCTTCTGCAAGGCAAGGCGATATTGGCCGAGGGCGAGAAGTGGGAAATAGATCCGGTAGAGCTCGTACTTCAGATAGAAAGCCCGAGGGAAGCCCGTCCCGGTGTATGCCTCCTCGTCCCACGTGCCATCTTCATTCTGGTGTTGCAGGAGATAGCGGATGCCCTTTTCCACGGCCGGGCTGGCATGCTGGTCCGAGACGATCAGCCCCAGAAGCGCCCATGCGGTCTGGGAAGCCGTGCTGGCGCCCTTGCCCTTCAATCCCGGATCGGCATAAGTTTCGCATGTTTCTCCCCACCCCCCATCCGGATTTTGCTGCCGCCGCAGCCAATCAGCGGCCCGGCCGATGTATTCCTGGGTCATCACTTCGCCAGCCGCCTTCAGGCTGACCAGCACCAGGCTTGTCCCGTAAATATAGTTCACACCCCAGCGACCATACCAAGTGCCGTCCGGTTCCTGCGTTTTTATCAGATACCGGACCGCGCGCTTCAGGGCGGGCGATTCCAGGGCGAGCCTGCCGATCAGCTCAAGGGCATGGGCGGTCACATCGGCCGAGGAGGGATCGAGCGGGGTCATAAAGTCGCCGTATGGCAAATTGCCCAGAATTTGCTTGCAGCAATCGCGATCAAACGCGGCCCAACCGCCGTCGCGGCTCTGCATCTCCTGCACCCATTTGCACCCCCTGCGAGCCGCAGCGACCCTGGCCGATTCCTCACCGGCGCCCAATCTGACGCCGAGCAAAGCGCGGCTGACCACCGCCGTATCGTCAATGTCCGGATACAACTCATTGTCGAATTCGAATGCCCAGCAGCCGGGCTCGGTATGGGGGTTCTTGACGCTCCAGTCGCCCGGCGTGCGAATCTCCTCGTTCAACAGCCAGCGGCCTGCCCTGGCGATGGCGGGGTGGTCCGGCGCGAGGCCCGATTCCAGCAGGGCCAGCGTGGACCAGGCGGTGTCCCATACCGGGGAAGTGGCCGGCTGCATCCTCAAAAAGCGGCTGTCTTCCACCAGAAAGGGAGCCAGCCCGTCAAGCCCCTTCCTGATGACCGGGTGATCCTCCTTGTAACCCAGAGATTTCAGGGCCATCAGGGAGTAAAGCCAGGGAAGCAGGATGCCCCCCCAGCTTCCGTCCACCTCCTGGTGTTCAACCACCCACCGCTCAACCCGTCGCAGGGCGGGTCCGTGTACGGGGAATTTCTCGATGACCTTGAATAACGAATCTGCGGCCAGGAAAAAACTCTTCCAACCGAGGAGACGGTCCCGTTCAGCAGGGACGAAGCGCCGCTCCCCCTCAGGCTCCACGTAGAGTTCATCGATGTTGGCGTGTTGGGGCACCCGGCAGACCGGCTTGTGGGTCAAAACCAGAATCAAGGCCATGATGGTCTCGCGCGACCAGCTGGCAAATTCATAGATATTCAGATAAAACCAGTTGGGTAGAAAGACGATTTCCGCGGGGATGGAGGGGGTGCCGCGGTAATCGTACTGGCCGAAGACGGCCAGCCAGACCCGTGTGACCGTGTTGACCTGCATCAAGCCACCCTGAGACAGGATGAAATCGCGGGCCTTCAGCATCTCGATCTCGGAGGCCGCAACACCGGCGAGCTTGAGGGCGAAATAGACCTGCACGGTCACGCTGAGGTCGCCCGGGCCGCCGTAATACGTGCTCCAAGATCCGTCGTCTTTCTGTTTGCTCTTGACGTAGTTGATCACCTTGGATTGTTTGACGGGATCGACTTCCCCTTTCATGAAATACATAAAGGAAATATAACCGGCGGCTACACTGGCGTCGGCTTCCAGCTCTCCGACCCAATAGCCCTCCTCGCTTTGGCTGTGGAGCAGGTAGTCCTGGGTTTTTCTTATGGCCCCTTCAAGGGCAGTGATCTGCCCGGATGAGACAGCGGCCGGTTCTATTGATGGGGATAAACCGCCTTCAGCGACCATCTCCGCCTCCCTTGTCGTGGTGAACGTATCCATTGTCCCTGAACCACCTTACCGCTCTTTCAAAAGCCCCCTCCACCGGTGTTTGCGGCATGTCCAGCTCCTGCACGGCCTTGGAGCAATCGAAATGGCGAACGTGGCGGGACGCCTTCACAGCCGAGACCGGTATGCGCGGGTATCGCCCCATGACCGTCCCCTCCACAAACTCGTCCACGTATCCGGCGCCCAATGCCAGCGCGTAAGGGATGTAAAAACGGGGAGCCCTGATGCCGCTTATTTTTTCCAATATCGTCATAATCTCCCGCAAGGTCATGTTCCTGTTGCCCAGCAGATATCTCTGGCCGCTTCTTCCCTTTTGCATGGCCAGGATATGCCCCTTGGCCACATCCTCCACATCAACGACATTAAGGCCCGTGCGGATGCAGGCAAACATCCTGCCGTTTAAATAGTCCGTGACCATGCGGCCGGTCGGGGTCGGCTTAACGTCGTAGGGCCCGACCGGGGTGGTCGGATTGACAATGACCACCGGCAGGCCCTCCCGGTGCATCCTGAGGGCGACCTGTTCGGCCATGATCTTGGATTTCTTATATGCGCCGTGAACATGGCCAGGGGAAACCTGCATCCTTTCGTCGCCTAGCGTACTCCCCCCGTCAATCCCTATCACCGATTCGCTGCTGGTATAAACTATTTTTTGAAGCCCTTTTTTCCCCGCAGCCTTTAAAATATTCTCTGTCCCCCGGACATTGGTGTCATAAACCAGCTGCGGATTTTTGGACCAGAAGGTGTACAGGGCCGCCGCATGAAAAAGGTGACTGCACCCCTCCAGTGCCCTCTCCAGGGAATTCTCGTCCAGCAGGTCTCCCTCCATCGTCTCCAGCTTGAGCTGTCCGAGATGCCCCAAATTGCTGCCCCTTCTGATCAACGCCCTGACCTGGTAGCCCTGCCTGACCAATTCGCGGGCCAGGTTGCCCCCAATGAATCCACTAGCACCCGTGACCAGAGCCCTCATAACACCTTCTAAGCCCTCAAACGACCAGCCGCTATATTTTCACCATGAGCTGATCCAGAAACCGCGCCAGGCTTTGAGCCGCCTTACGGTAATTGCGATAAAGATGAGCCAGATCCTTCAGCCTTCCGGAATGGAACACCACATACTTCATGACCTTCGAAAGGACCACCTTACCGCCCGAAGTGACCTGACCCATGCATGTCAAATCGTCCCGGACTGCATCGAAAATGACCCGGACGCCCAGGAACGGGATCCCTTTGCCGGCGGCCATGCGTCCGATCCAGTAGCTCTCCATATCCACGGAGTCGGCCCCGAACTCCCGGCCCAGCCGATGCTTGGATTCAGCGGTGGCGCACACATCTCCGATGCTGACTCCGACGCCCCCGATCAGTTGGGCGCGGGAACCCGTTGGACAGTTCGATGCCTGCAAAACCAGGTCCGCATCGCCATTCACCTGTCCCTCGACCGATTGCAACCGGGTATAGACGATGATGTCTCCTGCCTCCGTCCTGCCGTTCAAGGCACCGGCAAAACCGGTCGATATGACCACTTCGACCGGGTATCTCGACAACACCCAGGCAGCGGCCTTCTCGGCCTTTTCCTTTCCCACCCCGGTCAACACCAGTAGGCTTTCCCTGCGGCCGTACCGGCCTTGCCAGATCCGGCACCCCTGAAACGGAGAGGTTCGGTGCATCCGCACCCTTTTTTTTATGTCCCTGATCTCTTCTTCCAGTGCACAAAAAATCGCAATCATCGGTCCGTTGCGGCTGCGCCGTGCCGTCACAGATAAATTCCCCGGATTGTTCTCCACAGGTTGGACGGGCTCTGCTTGATGGCCGACAGGGCGCTGGCCTCGAACCCGGAATGCACCATGCAGTTGGCACAGCGCGGATTTTTCCCGGGCCCGTATTGACGCCAGTCGGTTTCCTCCATGAGCTCTCTAAACGACCGGCAGTGCCCGTCCGTGAGCAAATAGCAGGGCCTCTTCCAACCTTTCGGGTTCCGTGTAGGGGTGCTCCAGGGCTTGCACTGCAAATCCAGCTTACCGGCCAAAAATTCGAGGTATAGAGGCGTATTGTAAAACGGCACCTTGCGGCGCATCTCGTAGAGCGGCTGAAAGGATTGATGTGCCTCCTCGCGGGAGAGAAATGAATCGGTGCTGACAGCCTCGTAGCTGAAGGCCGGGGCCACCATGATGCCATTGACCGGAATGCCCGCCAGTAAGGTAAAGAGTTGCCTGATCTCTTCTGTGCGGGACTGTTTATGGATCGTGGTATTAATGAGCACCTGGAAACCGGACCGACGGGCAGCCTTGACGGCTGCAATGGCCGTCTCAAAAACACCCTCCCTCGCGGCGAGTTTATCATGGGTCTCTGCCAGCCCGTCCAGATGCAGTACCAGGTACAAATGGGGATCGGGCTGGAACCGTTCCAGCGACTGTTCCAGCAGCGTGCCGTTGGTGCACAGATAGACAAACCGCCTTCGCCGGACGATGGCCGCCACAATCGCTTCGATCTCGGGATGCAGCAGAGGTTCCCCACCGGTAATGCTGACTACCGGAGTCCCTGCCTCTTCGACGGCTGCCAGGCATTCTTCCAGGGTCATCACTTTGTCCAGCACATCACTGTATTCCCGGATCCGCCCGCAGCCGACGCAATGCAAATTGCAGCGGAAAAGCGGTTCAAGCATCAGGACCATCGGATAACGCTTTTGGCCCCGCAGCGCGTTTTTCATCAAATACCTGGCCAGGGATGCCGTGAGCTGACGAGAAAACATGGCCCTCCTTTTACAACTTTTTTAAATTAGGCGAATATTGAAGCCTTGGGATATCGGCGGCACCGGTACAGAACATGGCGATTCTCAAGACCTCGATCATCTCTCTGAGCGACTGCTCCACCGCCTCACTTGAGCTCATGGCCGCCTTCAGAAGGGGCGTGGCTATTCCGGCCGCATCGGCACCCAGGGCGATGGCCTTGGCCACGTCAATCCCATTCCGGATGCCGCCGCTGGCGATGATGGGCAGATGCGGTGCCCCGCGGCGCGCCATGATGACGGACTCGGCTGTCGGGATGCCCCATCCGGCAAAGGCCCTGGCTACGTTGGCCGCCAGCCTGTTTCCGGACCGCATTCTTTCGATTTCACTCCAGCACGTGCCGCCGGCCCCGGACACATCGATGCCGGAAACCCCCGCGCGAGCCAGGATCCCGGCCACCTCTTCCGAGATACCCGAGCCCACCTCCTTGACAATCACCGGCACCCCGAGCTCGCGACAGACAATTTCGATCTTCTCCAATAAATTTGAAAAGTCCCTGTTGCCTGCCCGTTGCAGGGCCTCCTGGAGCGGATTGAGGTGCAGCACCAGCGCATCGGCATCGATGGACCGGACAATCTGATGGCACTCCGCGACACCAAATCCGTAATTAAATTGCACGGCCCCCAAATTGGCGAACAACAGGATATCCGGGGCCACGTCGCGGACCTGGAAGGTGGCGGCTAGTCCGCCTTTTTCGATCAGGCATCGCTGCGAGCCCACGACCATGGCCAGGCCCAGGGACTGGGCTGCCCGGGCCAGGTTGTGATTGATGCGGACGGCCGCTTCAATCCCTCCTACCATGGAAGAGATGATGAGCGGGGCGTCAAGCCTCTTGTTGAACAGCCTGGTGGACAGGTCGATATCCTTCAGGTTGATCTCGGGGAGTGCCCGGTGCACAAAGGCAAAGTTTTCCAAGCCTGTGGTAACATCCCTGAACTGCACCTCTTCGCGCAAGGCCAGCATCAGGTGCTCCTCCTTGCGCTTTTCATGCAACATATTAAGCGACCGATTTATTTTGTTCATCTCTAAACCAAAACAACTCAGACGGCCGAGGACCACGCCAGTGCCGCCATCCCCCTTTTAAAAAATTAAAATAATGGTGCGGGTCGGGAATCAAGACAGCCGCGAAGATGGGCCGGCGTCTGCGCCCGGTTCCTGCGATAGCCTCCTGAATCCGATACAATCTCCTGGAGAAACCGGGACGGTGATGAATGCGGCCACTCGCTCGCTGCTTTATATCATGCCTTCATTCAAAAAGCTAATGCAATTATGGTACTTGCAATCTTCGAAGTCCTTCCGCCGCGAGGGACGCGCCTGCAAATTTTCGATCCGCCAGGATCAAAAAATGGCAGAACTTAAATCCAACATGTGGTACAAGAACCCGAAACATGTTACTTGTCGGTTTCGCGGCAAAGCCGCACCCGGGCTGACTTTTACCATTCCATGACACCATCTAGAGAGGGAACGGACCTCATGAGGAAAACGCTTATCCTGATGGCCCTGTTGTGTGGCACCATATTATGCCGTAACACGCTGCTGGCTCGAATACAGGAAACAAAACTGCACGATGCAGCAAGGCGCGGCGACATCCTCGCCGCGCGCCAACAGCTGGGAGAGGGCACCAATGTCAACGCGCGGGATGCGCTTCAAAATACCCCGCTTCATGTGGCAGCCTATCACGGGAAGATCGAGGTTGCGGAATTGCTAATCCAAAAAGGTGCAGATGTCAACGCGTATAATCGCAACCATGAAACCCCCCTGATCTATGCAGCCTCCCATGGAGAGAAGGCGGCGGTGGAGTTGCTGCTCCGGAGTGGGGCTGCCGTCAATGCCAGGGACCATTTAAAAAACACGGCACTGTTTTACGCAGTCTTCCGGGGAAAAAAAGATGTGATGGCGTTGCTGTTTGAGAATGGGGCTGATGCAAATGCCGTGAACCACAATGGAGAGACCGCCCTGCATTGGGCATCAACCCACGGCAAAAAAGAGATCGCAGCCATCCTTATTCAGAAGGGGGCGACGGCCAGGAACGGTAAACCGTTGGCTGCAGCGACATCCGAAGCACAAACAGCTAAACGCGGCGAGGCTGCCCCCGGCAGCCACACCTTCAAAGATCCCAGCACAGGTATGGAATTTGTGTTTGTCAAGGGTGGCTGCTTCCGGATGGGATCGGACGATGCGGATGCGGATGAAAGACCGGTTCATACCGTGTGCACCTCGGGCTTTTATTTGGGGAGGTACGAGGTGACGCAGGGGCAGTGGAAAAAAATTATGGCCCGTAATCCTTCATCCTTTGCAGGCTGCGGGGATTCATGCCCCGTTGAAAAAGTCTCCTGGAACGATGTTCATCTTTTCATTGAACGTCTCAACGCCAGGGTGAGATCGGCTAAATATCGACTCCCCACGGAAGAAGAGTGGGAGTACGCCGCGAGGGCTGGTACGGAAAGCGAGCGGTACGGTAACCTCGATGCGATTGCCTGGTATGAAAAAAACTCGGGCCGGCATCCCCATGAGGTGGGAAAGAAAAAACCCAATGCGTGGGGCCTGTACGATATGCTGGGCAATGTCTGGGAGTGGGTCGAGGACCGGTACGGCTATTATACGTCTGACCGGTCAGAAACAGTGGGACCCTCCGGTGAGCTCTACCGCGTCGCCCGCGGCGGCTCATGGAACAGCAGTGCCAGAGATACACGGTCAGCATTTCGCAACAGCCTGTCCCCGGACAGCAGGAACTTCTCGATAGGGTTCCGCCTGGTTGTAATGCAACCACCCCCCGAAAATTGATTCGGATACTGAACCGGCTCTTTTACGCTGCATGACAGGCTAGATCATGGGGCAAAGCCACGGCTTCATCCGCGGTGCTGGCCATGCCGGCAACACCACCTGTTTTTGCAGGATATGCGCATGCCCGGGATATGCTTCCCGACGTATGCCCGCAAAACCTGCCCTGACGGTTTTTTTACACGCGGGGACAGCCTCCGGAGCCTCAGCCCCATATTGAGACCGGCAGGCACGGATTGACGAAGCCCCATTGCTGAAAAGGGGGAAGCATGAAAAAACTCTTTATAATAGCGTTGCTGTCGTTTTCCGTTGCCATGCCTGCCTTTGCCGCGACGAATTACATGTGCCTGAATGATTGCCTAGGCCAGGGTTATACATATGAATACTGCAGGGAAGCCTGCCCGGAATAGCATCCGCTGCCGCAGCGATCACTGCGCGGCCTTCCGGCCTCAAATTTGGCAAGGCACCATGAAACCTTCGACTCCGCAGCTCAGCAAGATTATCTCCGGCGGACAGACCGGGGCAGATAGAGCGGCCCTTGACTTTGCCATGGCGCATAATATTCCTCACGGCGGATGGATTCCCAAGGGGAGGAGAACGGAGGACGGCCCCCTGGATAACAAATATCGGCTCAGGGAGCTACCCGATACAAGCTATGCAAAGCGGACGGAGCGGAATGTCCTGGATTCCGACGGCACCCTGATCATTTCCCATGGGAGGTTAAAGCCATCCGGTGGCTCCGCCCTCACCAGGAGGCTGGCCAAGGATCACAATCGCCCGTGGTTCCACGTGGATATGGATGAACTGTCCATACGCGAAGCAGCAAACAAGATCCGGCAATGAATCAATGCAAACAGCATAACCGTGCTGAACGTCGCCGGGCCCAGAGCGGGCGGAGATCCGGACATCTACAGGATTTCATGGAGGGTATTAGAAGAGACATTCACGCAATGCGTGGAATGAGGAACAGCAGCTGAAGGGAAGCGTCGCGGCGCCATGAACAAGGATCGGACCGCCCCAGCATATGCTGGAAAGGGAAAAGCCCAGTCCTGATGGTGGCAAGCTCGCTGAGCGCTTCTTGGTCACAAGGCCTTGACGATGAATGACAGGATGTTATATTCAGGTTGAAGCATGGCAAATCTATCTCTGCTGACATTGGCCATTATTTTTATAGCGGCAGGAGCCGTGACATGGTTCGCCGGTCTGTCGTTGACCAAGGCCACCAGTACGCTGGACAGCCGATTTAAAATCGGTGACGCCCTGGGCGGACTGATACTCCTAGGCATCAGCGGAAGCCTGCCCGAGTTTGCCGTCACTTACAGTGCGGCCATAAGCGACCATATCCCGGTCATTATCGGCAACCTCCTGGGGGGCATCGCCATCCAAACGGTGCTCATTGTCCTTTTCGACTTTGCCGTAAAGGACAGGCGTCCCCTATCCTATCTGGCCGGCTCACCCATCCTGTCGCTGGAAACCTTTTTCGCAATCTTTATTACCTCCCTTGCATTAATGGGCGCCTTCATCCCCATTGATAAAAATCTGCTCCATACCAACCCCCTTTCCATTGTAATTGTCGTCGGCTGGGTCGTGGGATTGTTCATCATCAATCGTGCCAGGCAGATTCCCCGGCTCTGCCGGACGGCGGATGATGCCCGTCCCGGCCGCAAACACCGCCAAAGGCGAGCGGTTCAGAACCATCCGTTCTATGCCAACAAATCGACCCTGCATGTTATCATGATTTTCCTGGCCGGCAGCATCGCAACGCTGATCGCGGGCGTCTACCTCGAAGAGACGGGATCGATCATTGCCGATCGTCTGGGCATCGGAAGCGGCCTCTTTGCTGCGACATTCATCGCCTTTGCGACGTCGCTGCCGGAAATCAGCACGGGCCTCAAGGCTATTTTTATCGGTGACCACCATCTCGCCATCGGTGATATCATGGGCGGCAATGCATTCATGATAGTCATCTTCCTGTTTGCCGATATCGTGGCGCAAAAACCAATCCTGTCCTATGCTGCACGGAGCGACATGTTATGGGCCGGGCTGGGAATCGTCATGATGACAGTCTACGGCATATCATTCCTGTTGCAGCTTCGCCGTCGTTATCTCAGATTGGGCATGGATTCTATTTTGGAGTTTGTTCTATATGCCGTCGGCGTCGTGACGCTGACATATTTTGTAACGTGATCCGCGAGGGCACGTGAGGCCGCGGGACAGGGCCACCACGCTCCCCCCGGCACCGCTGTGGTTGCTTACGTCAGTTGGCCAAACCCGCATACCGACCGGTTTAACGGTAGTCGAGCAGGGCCTCTATCCGGCCCTTGAGGTCGGCCACAGCCGCCGGCAAATCCGCCACAGCGGCAGATACGGCCCCGCTGGGGCATGCGGTGATGCACAATCCGCAACCTTTGCAGATGCTGTCATCCCTGATGAGTTGCCCATCAGACTCCAACAGGGCGCCCATGAAGCACGATCGGACACACTCGCCGCACAGATTGCACTGGCCGGCATCAATGCGGATGGTCAATCCTTTGAGCCTCACAACGCGCTCCTGGGATGTCCGCGGCATATAGCGCATGGCATTCATGATGATGCAGCAACAGGGGCAGCAGAAACATACCGTAAGAAGCCTGCCCCGATCCTTCACGCCCCAAAGCAGATTATCCGCCCTGAACCGGCCCACAAAAGGGATGAGGCCGCTGTCTATGCAGCGTCGAATGTGCCGCAGGGCCTCTTCAACACCTACATGACGCCCAACGGCAGGGTCAATTTCACGGGTCCCCTCCCCCAGCAAAAGACAGGAAAGCCCTATCGGGTGGTTGCTGCACTGGTTCCCATCCCTACAGGTGCAACGGCGTATGATCACACGGTGAGAAGACGATCGAACGATCTCTTCGAGAACAACCTCGGGCACTATGGTACCGTCGGCGCCTTCGATCCACTCGTTCACGGGCAGGTACGTGATATGAAAATTCTTCCCGCTCAACAGGGGAACTGATATACGGGACGTCAGTTTCCTGACACGGGTGGTCTGGGTACCCTGCAATATCCTCCGTGTCAGCGGAAACACCCAGGCCTGGATCAGCATCCATACGCGCGGTCGTCTTGACATAATGGCCCCTTCCCAGGCCGGCGAGACAACGCGGCCTGACGCGTTCCCTTTTCTGGGACATGGCACGTGTTTCCCCGCCAACCGACGATGATTTCTTCTTCCGTGAGACCTGTCAGGGTGATTACACCCGCTCCATTGCGGTGTCAACCGGAACCGGTGGGGCGGTAAGAATTCTTGGACAATCATCAAAGAAGGGATATAATGAGTCGAACTGCCCCGAGCAAGATAGGGGGATCGGTCAGAAAAAGAAGAGTGGAAAGTGGGAGCTATGAAGACATCATATAAGGCGGCCCTCCTGTCCATATTTGTCTTTCCCGGTGTCGGCCACCTCTACCTGAAAAAATATTGGAGAGGCCTGGTGATCATGTTCATCGCCTTGAGCGGCATGGGTTTCATGATTTGGTCGGCCTCTACATCCGCATTCAGTCGCCTGGACAGCATCATGGTTACTATGCAGGGCGGCAGATCTAGTCTGCAGGATGTTCTAGACACCGCGGGATCCAAAGCCCCAGCCACCTCTCCTTATCATGACGCTGTTTTCTATGTCATGGTTTGCCTCTGGATATTCGCCATCATAGACTCCTATAAAATCGGGAGGCGCAGTGAAGCGAAAAAAGAGCCAGACATGAATGGGCGGAGATGACAGGATGAAGGACTCCCGCAGATATCAACGTTACACCGTGGATCGTAACGCAGACAAGCTTGCGGACGGCGAGGTTACCATCGAAGGGGAATTGGTGCAGCTGGTCGATTTCTCACTGAGTGGTCTGTGCGTACTATCAAAAATACCCTTTACATCGGAACCGATCAGCGTCTCGGTTGAATTTGAGAAACGCGGGAGGATAGACCTGATCGGCAAGGTTGTCCGCGCGGTGAAGGAGGAAGATATGTGGCGCATCTCCATTGACCTGACCGAAACTTACAAGTACGACACCCTCCGGAAGGTATAATGCAACCATCCCCTCCATCGCCTGCTGAGGGGGGCCAGGAAGACGGGCCGTAAGTCGGGACGATCACTCACTCATGGGAAGGCCTTTCGCCACAAAGGTTCTGGGGACGGCAGAAATGAGACGTCATGAGGATCCTGCTTATTTCCGCCAATGCTGAGCAAATCAATATCCTTCCGCTGCCATTGGGCCTGAATTGCGTTGCCGTGGCGACGCGCAATGCAGGACATGATGTCCGATTTCTAGACCTCCTTGCCGAAGAAGACATCCCGGTATCCGTCAAGCGCGCGATCAATGCCTTTGATCCCGAAATCATCGGCATCTCCGTGAGGAATATCGATGATCAGGCCATGACGCCCCCGAGGTTCCTGCTGGAACAGGTCAAGGCCATGATCGACGAGTGCCGCAAACTGTCCCCCTCCCCTGTCGTGCTGGGCGGTGCCGGCTACAGCATTTTCCCCCAGAGCGCCTTGGAATACCTGGGAGCGGACATGGGCATCCAGGGGGAGGGGGAGGTTGTCTTCCCCATGCTTTTAGACCGGATAGCCAAGGGCAGGGATCTTTCCGGACTGCCGGGTCTCTACCTGCGGCGCCTCGGCCCCCAGGGTGAACGTCGGTTTACGAAGGACCTGGACAGCCTGCCCCAGCCGGATGCGCACCTGTGGTTACCTACGGTATCCGATAGCAGGGAATTCTGGGTGCCGATTCAGACCAGACGCGGGTGCCCCATGCACTGCAGCTATTGTTCGACGGCGACCATCGAGGGACAAGACATCAGGAAGCGCAGTCCGGAACTGGTCATCAGGGAGATCATGAGCCACGCCGGCGCCGGTTTTCAACGATTCTATTTTGTCGACAATACATTCAACATCCCTTTGCGCTACGCCAAGGAAATCTGCCGGAAAATTATTGAACACGATCTCAAGATCACCTGGAGATGCATATTTTACCCGGGAAAGACGGACAGAGAGCTGGCCGATCTGATGGCTGGAGCCGGATGCCTCGAAGCCAGTCTGGGTTTCGAAAGCGGCAGTCCACAAATCCTCCGCAACATGAACAAGAAATTTAGCCTTAAGTTGATCCGCCAAACGTCCGACATGCTCCGGACCGCTGGCATCAAACGGATGGGATTTTTAATGCTGGGTGGACCCGGTGAAACGAAAGAAACGGTTGAGGAGAGCCTGTCATTCGCCGATTCGCTGAAGCTCGACATGTTAAAAATCACCATCGGCATTCGCATCTATCCGGGCACGGACCTAGCGAAGGCGGCCTTCAGGGATAGCTTGGTTTCGCCGGAAGACGACCTGCTTTTTCCCAGATTCTATATTGTCCGAGAGATTGAAGGATGGATACGGGAAACGGTGAGCGCCTGGATGAGCTGCCGCCCCCATTGGACCATGTGACAAAATGACCGGGGACCAGCTGGAACACGATATACGCTTCCTGAAAGTATGTATTTCATTGAGAGGGGGAAAACATGATGAAGGTGGTAGCCTTGAACGGCAGTGCAAGAAAAAACGGGAACACGGCAATACTGTTGAACACAGTCCTTGATGAACTGAAGAAGGCGCGCATCAAAACGGAGTTGATCCAGATGGCGGGGCATCCCATCGCCGGCTGCAGGGCCTGCTACAGGTGCTTCCAGAATAAAAACCGCCGCTGCGCCGTCAAAAACGACTACCTGAACGACCTGCTGGAAAAGATGGAAAACGCGGATGGCATTCTCCTCGGATCGCCCACGTACTTTTCGGATGTCTCCTCAGCCATGCGCGCGTTCATCGAGCGCTGCGGCTTCGTCGCACGCGCCAACGACTACATGTTTAAAAGAAAGGTCGGGGCTTCCGTGGTTGCGGTCCGGCGCGCAGGGGGCATTCCTGCCTTTAATTCCATGAACCTTTTTCTGCATTACATGCAGATGATCATGCCCGGCTCGAGCTACTGGAGCCTGGGGATCGGCAGAGACCCCGGCGAGGTGCTCAAAGATGAGGAAGGCATCCAAACCATGAAAACCCTCGGCCAGAACATGGCCTGGCTTTTGAAAAAAGTGCACGACGGAACATAGATGTTCAGCTCATTAGAGGAACCGCCGTGAAATGCGCGTGTAATTTCTGAGGCCCCTCATGGGCCTGAAGGCCTTGGCCCTTCAGGCTTTCCCCTGCAGGTATCGTATCATCGGACCGACCACCAGGGGTACGACATCGCCAATCATGTGCGGCATCAAGCTATCCATAACCTTGGGCATCATGCCCGGCATCTGCTCGGCCATATACTGCGGCATGGGCACGCGTTCTGCAACCCGCTTCAGCATCACCGGCATGACCTTGGGCATCATCATCGGTAGCAGCAGAGGGAACAGCACGGGAAACATGGGCTTCATCAGATTGAGCGTGCCGGGGATCTTGCCCATTGCGCGCATCACGGGGCCCATGCCAAAAGGCATCGCATCACTCAGCTCCGGCCACATGGTGCACATCAAATCGGCGAACCCCCTGGGCGTCATCAGCGCAATCATGGCCTTAAAGACCGCCCACTGCATTTTAACATCCGGATGCGGGTCCGGTATATCCTTGTAGCCCAGTGTCTTGACGGAAAATGCAACCAGATCTTTCACCGCTACCGGTATGTTCTTTTTGTCTGCGCTAACCCTTAGCTGGAACTGGCAGCAGGGACAGAGTGCCAGCACTGCTGTCTCAGCCCCCACTTCCACGGCCTCATCCAGCCTTGCCTTGCCGATGCCGACCGCGATGGGCGGTTCCTTGATCAGGGTGAGCACGCTGCCACAGCAATGCGCGTCCTGACTGTTCTTCAAGCCATTATCGAATTGACTACAGATCATTATGACCCGAGCATGACAAATGTACCACATGCCAGGTTACAATTCCGCCGTTTTTGATTATTTCACTTTGAAATGCTGGATGCATGGTATAAATCAAAAAACCAGCTGTCGTGTAAGATACGTTTGGGGTTCACACAGCTTAAATTTTCCAAAACATACGAACTGCAAAATAATCGAGTACGCCTACAAAGGGTGCGGCCGAGATTACCAGAAAGATAAGGATTGCAGTTTGAAATAAATAAGCCGCCCGCAAAGAAAATGGGGCGGCTATTTATATAAAAATTCTTGTAAATTCTATGTCCTAATCGCCTTAATTGACCTTCTTGAAAAGTTCCCCCTTGGCCCCACAGACAGGACAGATGCCGGGTGCCTCCTTTTCTGCGGTGAATCCGCATACCGGGCACACATAGTAACTGTAGTTTTCCTGAGCACCACCCAAATTGTTCAGAATCTTCTGATAAAGTTCTGCATGGATTTTTTCCACCTCGTTCGCATAAGAGAACGTCCTTTCCGCTGCCTTTTCTCCTTCCGCCTTTGCTGCTTCGATCATTTCAGGATACATTTTCTTAAACTCATGGGTCTCGCCGGCTATTGCTTCCTGCAAGTTTTCCCTGGTACTCCGGATGCCCTTGAGTGCCCTCAGATGATTGTGGGCATGAATCGTTTCGGCTTCAGCAGCTGCCCGGAAAAGGCGAGCTGCCTGCGGGAAGCCATCCTGATCCGCCTTGGCGGCAAATGCCAAATATCTGCGGTTCGCCTGAGATTCTCCCGCAAAGGCTTCCTTCAAAAAATTTTCTGTTTTTGACATAGTTGTATAACTCCTTTCGCTTTGTCGTTTATGTTACGATCTGGCGAGGTCGAAACGGTCGAGGTTCATGACTTTGTTCCACACCGCTACAAAGTCGTGCAGGAACTTCTCCCGGGAGTCCTTGCATCCGTAGACTTCCGCCAAGGCCCGCAGCTGGGAGTTGGAACCGAAGATCAGATCGACACGCGTGGCGGTCCACTTCAATTCACCCGTCTTGCGATCACGCCCTTCGAAGATGTCCCGGGCTTCCGATACCTCCTTCCACATCGTGCCCATGTCGAGCAGGTTCACGAAGAAGTCGTTGGTTAGCGCCTCCGGCCGCTTCGTGAAGACGCCGTGCTTGGTCTGTCCGACGTTGGTATTCAGGACGCGCATGCCGCCCACGAGAACCGTCATCTCAGGCGCAGTCAGCGTCAGCAATTGCGCCCGATCGACCAGCAGCTCCTCGGCCGATACCGAGAATTTGGTCTTGAGGTAGTTGCGGAAACCGTCCGCGACCGGTTCGAGCACGGCGAAGGATTCCACATCGGTTTGCTCCTGCGAGGCGTCCATGCGTCCCGGCGCGAAGGGAACCGTCACATTTTGGCCGGCATTCTTCGCCGCCTGCTCGACTCCGGCGCAACCGGCCAGAACGATCAGGTCAGCGAGGGAGACCTTCTTCCCGCCGGACTGGGCGCTGTTGAACGCGCCCTGGATGCCCTCCAGGGCCTTGAGGACCTTCGCCAGACGGGCTGGCTGATTGACTTCCCAATCCTTTTGCGGCGCCAGGCGAATGCGGGCACCGTTCGCACCGCCGCGCTTGTCGGAGCCACGGAACGTGGACGCCGACGCCCAGGCCGTTGAAACCAGTTCCGACACAGACAGGCCCGAAGCCAGGATCTTGCCCTTGAGGGAGGCAATGTCCTGTGCATCAATCAGTTTGTGATTGACGGCAGGAATGGGGTCTTGCCAGAGAAGCTCCTCCGCAGGAACCTCCGGGCCGAGATAACGTGCGCGGGGGCCCATGTCGCGATGCGTCAGCTTGAACCACGCCCGGGCGAACGCATCCGCGAACTGATCCGGGTTCTCCATGAAGCGCCGCGAAATCTTTTCGTAGACAGGGTCGAACCGCAGGGAGAGATCCGTGGTCAGCATGGATGGCGCGTGACGCTTTGACGGGTCGTGCGCATCCGGCACGGTGCCGGCACCTGCGTCACCCTTCGGCTTCCACTGGTGCGCACCGGCCGGGCTCTTCGTCAGTTCCCATTCGTAGCCGAACAGGTTCTTGAAGAAGTTCTTGCTCCACTTCGTGGGCGTGGTGGTCCAGGTGACTTCCAGACCGCTGCCGATCGTGTCACCGCCTTTTCCCGTGCCAAAACTGCTCTTCCAGCCGAGGCCCTGCTCCTCAATGCCGGCCGCTTCGGGCTCAGGCCCCACATGCTTCGCATCACCGGCGCCGTGGGTCTTGCCAAAGGTGTGGCCGCCCGCAATGAGCGCCACCGTCTCTTCATCATTCATTGCCATGCGGGCGAAGGTCTCGCGGATATCCCGCGCTGCAGCGATCGGATCCGGATTGGCGTTCGGGCCTTCCGGATTGACGTAAATCAGACCCATTTGCACGGCAGCGAGCGGATTTTCGAGATCCCGGTCTCCGGAGTAGCGCTGGTCATCCAGCCACTTGCCTTCAGAGCCCCAGTAGATATCTTGTTCCGGTTCCCAACCGTCCTCCCGCCCGCCGGCGAAACCGAACGTCTTGAATCCCATCGATTCTAGAGCGACGTTGCCGGTGAGGACCATCAGGTCGGCCCATGAAATTTTCCGGCCGTACTTTTGCTTGATCGGCCAGAGCAGCCTGCGCGCCTTGTCGAGGTTGACATTGTCGGGCCAACTGTTGAGGGGAGCAAAGCGCTGGTTACCGCCCCCCGTGCCGCCGCGACCGTCGCCGGTGCGGTACGTGCCGGCGCTGTGCCATGCCATGCGAATGAACAGAGGTCCGTAGTGTCCGAAGTCCGCCGGCCACCAGTCCTGCGAGTCGGTCATCAGCGCCAGGAGATCCTTCTTCACGGCCGCCAGATCGAGGCTCTTGAACTCTTCAGCGTAATTGAAATCCTCGCCCATCGGATTGGACTTGGAGGAATGCTGATGCAGAATATCTAGCTTCAACTGGTTTGGCCACCAGTCTCTGTTCGATGTGCCTCTGCCGGCCGTGGTCAGTTTTTTCTTTGCCATATTGTTTCCCCCTTTCTGTTGTTAAGCACTTATGAGCCGAACCTCCCGTGCTTGTTTGTATTCGGAATCATTCCAGATTAAGAACCAAAAAATGACACCAGATGGACCATTACAAACGGGCATTCCTTGATCCTTCACGAACAATTGAATTCGGTTTATCTTTTTTGCACTTCCGGCAATATCCGTAACACTCCAGGCGGTTATTGGTGACGGTAAAGCCCGTTTTCCTTGAGACCTCCCTCTGTTTTATGGCCATGGGGAGCTTGTAATCGATGATCTCCCGGCAAACGTCGCAAACGAGGTTAATGTGATCTTCCAGATCGGACTCGCAGCGGTTCTCGACCCCGTCAAACTGAAGCATTTTGATGATACCGCACCTGGAAAACTCATGGATGGTTGCATAAACGGACGACAGGCTTAAGCTCCTGCAGCGTTTCTTCGCCTCTTTATGGATCAGGTACACGCCCGGATGAAGCCGTTCTTTTTCGACCAACGCATCGATGATGGCAAGTCTCTGATTGGTGATTCTCAGACCCCTATATCTCAATTGACGAATAATGAATTCTCTCTGCATTCTGTTATCAGGAACCATTCCGGATTATAGGATTTTTCTAATATGACCCTGAGCAATTGTCAAGCTGTTCTTGTATCGGAAGACAGTACGCATTCATGATCGTCCTTAGAAATCTTTTTAAAGAGAAGATCGATAGGTTCCCTCTTTCAGGGAGATATTGACCGGCTGCAAAACCCGGCAGAAAACCTGATGAATCAGCGGGTCCACTCAAGGCCAGCAGGTAGCCAACCGAAGATGACATCCTTCGGCAGGCAGGAGCTCCAAGATGAATGAGAAAAAGGAGAGTGGAACTGGCGAAGCCAGGAAAGGAGGAGTGTCGGCAAGACCTGACCTGGCTGGTCACCAGCCCACGTTTCGCTAAAAGGCAAAAAAAGCTTGCAGGGGCAGTCTGGCACCTGGATGAAGCCAAGTCAGGAGGGCTCACTTAGCTTAACTGGTCACCAAGCCGTCCCTTGACTAACAGCATAATCACGTTTTAGCAAAAATCAAGTGCAACAGTGACAGAGCCGGTTTCAAAAGAGCTAAAATCCTTTGAATTACAAGATGATGCGCCAACCGAATCGCCACATCATCTCATCATGATTAGGCAAAACAAGAACCCTGGGGCAGTGATGGCACCCGACCTCTCCCCGAAAACCGGTCCGGCAAACAAGCTGGTTTTCTGGTATAGCGGGCAAGGAAGTTTACCCTAAAACAGGAGGTTAGCCTATGGATGACCTAAATGGCAAAGTCGCTCTGGTGACAGGGGCGAGTCGTGGCATAGGGAGGGCTGTCGCCCTTGCGCTTGCTGGCGCGGGTGCAAGTGTGGCCGTCAACTACCGGATTCACGATGGCGCGGCCGTTAAGGTAGTTTCACAAATTGAGGGACTGGGACGCAAGGCCGTGGCCATTCAGGCGGATGTTTCCGTCGGGGCAGACATTCACCGATTGGCCAACTTCGTGGAAAGAAAACTCGGAACGCCGACGATTCTGGTCAACAATGCCGGGATCGGCATAGCACGTTCCATCGAAGATGTTACGGAGCAAGACTGGGACCATACGCTCGACACGAACCTGAAGTCGGCATTTCTCATGATTCAGGCGCTGCTTCCCGGAATGCGTTCCTGCAAGTGGGGACGCATCGTCAACCTTTCCTCAGGCGCAGCACATACCGGTGGCGTTGTCGGTCCTCACTATGCCGCATCCAAAGCCGGCATGATCGGGTTAACGCATTATTATGCTGCACGCCTTGTAAAAGAAGGCATTACCATCAATGTGATCGCACCCGGTCCTGTGGCGACGGACATGGTTGCCGATCTTCCACAACTGACCCCTGCTATCGTGCCGATCGGCCGGTTTGGCCAAACAGAGGAAATTGCGGAAGCGGCCCTCATGATTGTTCGCAATGCCTACCTCACGGGTCAGACGATCAATGTGAATGGAGGCTTATATATGACTTGATTCAATTTATGAGTTGAATCGGAATGTTATGAAGGGTATCATTGGCCGCTTGTTGGGATTATGATGACATGTGCGGTTGAAGAGCCGTAAAGGATGATGGTTATCATTGTATACTGCATTCAGGTCATGATAATTTGCTTACCTTAAAAAAATTCAAATGAGGTGGAGGGTAATGATTGAAAACACTTTAAGGAAGTGGCACAAAATATTGGAAGAGCGAGATGCGGAGGGTCTCAACAGCATTCTCGCGGAGAATGTGGTCTTTCACTCGCCGGTGGTTCATACCCCTCAGATGGGGAGGCCCATCACCATACTATATCTGACGGCCGCATTACACGTCCTCGTTAATGACACGTTTAAATATCTTAGGGAGGTCACCTCCGACAACAATGCGGTTCTGGAGTTTCAAACGGTCATTGACGGCATCTTCATCAACGGCGTGGACATGATCACCTGGGGGCAGGACGGCAGGATCACCGATTTTAAGGTCATGATTCGCCCGCTCAAAGCCATTAATCTGGTCCACAAAATGATGGGTGACATGCTGCAAAGGATTAAATAAGGACCATGCATATCTTGAGAGACTGCAGGCAGGAGAACGACAAGGGTTTCGTGCGAAAATTTCTTGAAGATGGGCTCCCGCTCGGACTGCCAATGGTCCGCGTCTGAGGAATAATCTTAAGATAAGAATATTTTTCTTGCTCGCACACATTACTCTGAGACTTCACACGAAAAGATCTGGTCAAAGATAAAAGTTGGTAATCTTTTTTCACGGAGTGTGAGGAGACCAGTCAGTCATAGCATCGATTCAAAAATTTTCAGGAGGAGATGATCATGGAAAACAAGACATATCAGGGGCTGATGGTAAGAGAAACGGCAGAAAAGCAATTCGTACGGAACATTGAGGAGTTATCCATTGATCATCTTCCTGCCGGGGATGTTCTAGTAAGGGTGCTATATTCATCCCTAAACTATAAGGATATGCTCTCTGCAACCGGGAACAGGGGGGTGACAAAGCAATATCCTCATACCCCGGGAATAGATGCTGCAGGCATCGTTGAGGAGAGCAGTTCAGGGGAAGTCAAGCCCGGTGATGAAGTGATTGTGACAAGCTACGACCTTGGCATGAACACTCCCGGAGGACTAGGTCAGTTCATACGGGTGCCGTCTTCGTGGATTGTCAGAAAGCCTGCAGGCTTATCGCTGCGCGAAAGCATGGTCTTCGGAACGGCGGGTTTTACCGCTGCCCTGTCGATCCTGCGTTTGATCGACTTCGGCCTTGGCAAAGAGGATGAGGTGCTGGTTACCGGCGCAAGCGGCGGAGTGGGCAGTGTCGCCGTTTCCATTCATTCACACGCCGGTTTTCCCGTGACCGCACTGAACAGTCTTAAAGATGAGAGAGAATTTCTCTTCGGGATCGGTGCTGCCAGGGTGATAGAACCGGTGGATCTGGTCGAAGAAAGCGGAAGACCGCTTCTGAAAGAGCAGTGGAAGGGATGTGTGGATACCCTCGGAGGGAATGTTCTCACCTCGGCGATACGCTCCATCCGCGCAAACGGTGCGATAACATGCTGCGGTAACGTCGTGTCTCCAGAGATTAAACTCACGGTATTCCCCTTTATTTTACGCGGTGTAACGCTTTTTGGGATAGATTCACAAAATTGCCCAATGCCTCTGCGACAGCGAGCCTGGAACATGCTTTCCAGCATGTGGAAATTCCCCTGGCTTGAGAAGCTTGCCACAGAAATATCCCTGAGGGGTATAAACACCGAGATTGACAAAATCAAATCTGGAAGTCACAAGGGCAGGACTATTGTAAACCTCTGGATGTAAAATAAAAAAAATCCGTCCGGAACTCTGGACTCAGGAGAATGCCTTGAATGCTGAACAGATTCTTTTTGAACGCAAGGGGCGTGTTGCCATAGTTACTATCAACAGGCCGGAAAAGATGAATGCCTTCAATGAATCACTTTTCGAAAGGCTGGGAATCATAGCCGAAGGGCTGAAAGCCAAAACCCCGAGAGCTGTCGTCATTACTGGTGCCGGTAAAACTTCTTTCTGTGCCGGGTTTGATGTGAACCCAGACAATCCCATGGTAGCGAGGATCGTCAATGCGATGTCTGCGGGGCATAGCGAGCCTGCCAGACAACTGATCTATTCAATCCGCAAGGTGGTAGACAGTTTCATGTCAGTGCCAGTACCCCTCATTGCTGCGTTGAATGGCAGTGCATACGGCGGGGGTACAGAAATGGCAGCCAGATGCGATCTCAGAGTGATGGATCCCGAGGCGGTGATCTGCTTTTCCGAAGTGCGGCTCGGACTCATGCCAGACTGGGGGGGATGCGCTGCCCTGGCACGCCTAGTCGGACCGTCGAGAGCAGCTGACTTGATCCTCACGGCACGGAAGATCACTTCCAGCGAAGCTTCTGCTATGGGCCTGGTAAACAAGATCAGTGAGAGGGGTCGTGCGCTCGATGAAGCTATTGCACTGGCAGAAATGATTGCAGAGAACGGCCCCAAGGCAGTCAGGAACGCACTGAGCCTTATCCGGGAATACCAGAACGTCAGTTTCAGCGCCTCGCTCCATATGGAAGCAGAGCTTGCCGCCACGCTGATCTCTTCAGGTGAATGCTTTCATGGTGTCAGCGCATTCCTCGAGAAGAAGAAACCGGAATTCCCTGATGTTGAATAAGTTGCCATGAGACGAAGCTTAGTTGACCACCCGTGTAAAGACTCCCCTGAAAGATAACTTTCTGTAATCGGTCCTTGGCCATTGAAATGAAAAAGCGGCCTTTCAGTCAGGCATTGTTGCAGGGAAAAATATTTTTTAAGGATGAATCATCCTGCTCATGCTGGCCTGAATATTGAAGGTATCCGAAACGAGAGCCTCATTACAAATGAATGAATAGACATCAATGCACAATCACAAGTTCGTCAGGATGCGGTCCGCTATTTTATCAACGGTTTCATTGTAGAGAATGTTCTAATTTTCCTTTTTTGTGAGTTTATAAAAGGCTTTCTTAACGGGCTGGGAGCATGGGCACTCGATATCGTTTCATGGCCAACCCAGTGCTCCCCCCTCACACCATTACAAATCAGAGATGGGCGGGCTGGAGCGTTCCAGCTCTTTTAAGCAGTTCATAATCCTTTTCAAAGTTGGGCGTGAAGACCCCGGTGCCGAGGCTGGCCTCGATGGCGTCCCTTGTCCAGAACCGGCCGTCTTCGAGTTCATCCGGATTGGGCCGCAAAGGGGTATCATGCCTGGTCACGAAGACATACACGAATTCGCTCTCATGGGGGGTGTCGATGGTGTGGGTGCCGAGTGCCTTGGGAATGAACTCGCTCAAGCCGATTTCCTCTTGCGCTTCACGCTTGAGGGCTTGCTCAATGCTTTCGCCGCAGGCGATATGACCGCCCACGGCGGTGTCCCAGCGTCTCGGGAAGACGTCCTTTCGGGCGGAGCGCTTCTGCAGGTAGATCTCGCCAGCATGGTTGATGACGTGCAGGTGCACGACCGGGTGCAGCAGCCCTGGTCCCTGGTGGCACTGCCTCCGAAAGGCTTCCCCGACAACCTCACCCCGCGGGTTAACCAAAGGGAGCTTTTCATCGTCTGGATGCATGGTGATCGAGTGTATCATATTGCTGTCAAAGCACCAACAGTTATGCACTTTTCTTTTTGAAGGTGAATCTTTGTATCCGGGGATATTAATTCAACAGATATTCTTCTGGATTCACCTCCAGTTAATGCATATTGCCAATATAACAGCTCATCCTTGCAATATTTCAGAACTCGATATGACGCAATCTGACTTCATGGGGGGATACCATTGAAGATAGACTTATGATATCCGGTATGCAGTATATCATCCCTGATGAAGGGGTGGCGTTTTAGATAGAATCAAGAATATCAGAATGAATAAAAGGAATCGTACAGGAAATAAAAATGATCGCATGGACTGAATATATAAAAATATTTACAACCCTTTTGGCAATAGTAGATTCGCTTGGCATCATTCCCATATTTATCAGCTTGACGGGTAACGTGACCAAACAGGAATCGGATCGAATTGCGCTGATAGCAGGTATGACGGTCGCTGTCATCCTGATTTTGTCCACGTTGATCGGCAAGTTTCTGCTAAACTTTTTCGGAATCAGTATCGGATCATTTAAAGTCGGTGGCGGTATTCTCCTCATGCTGATTGCAGTCTCGATGATGCAGGCCGGGCATAACCAGAGCAGGCAGACATCGGAAGAGGCCAAGGAAGCTGAAGACAAGGAAAGTATAGCTGCAGTGCCGATTGCAACACCGCTCCTCGCCGGACCGGGCGCCATATCGACTGTGATCATCTTCGCTCAGGAATCTTTTCATCCCCCGCATATTAGCTTGATCCTAATCAGTAGTCTGGTAGTGGCACTTTTGTCATGGATTGCACTGAGGGTTGCAAACCCTATTTCAAAAATAATGAGCAAAACCGCTATCAATATTATAAGGCGCCTTATGGGATTGCTCTTGGCCGCCATTGCGGTAGAATTTATCGTGGGCGGACTGAGTCAATTAGTTCCTGCTCTTGCAAAATAATGATATATGTAGATCGGGTCATCTGTCCTGACCCACACTTGACTTGACACTCACGCAATGGCGGCCCCAAGCGCGCTGACGGCACAGGAGGTCCCGGTGGAAGAACGGCGATACTGGATGCAGGATCTACGTTTCTCACGCGTTCCTAGAGAAGAGAAGGGATGATGGAAAAATTCGATACGATTATCATCGGTTCAGGATTGGCGGGCCTCACGGTGGGCGCTCTTCTGGCTGCGGAGGAGAAACAGAAGGTTCTGATTCTGGAGAAGGAAAAGTATGTCGGCGGGAGGCTCCTGTCCTTTCAGGGAAAGGGGAATCGTCTGCTTCTGCAGGGGCGTGAGCTGGATGTTAAAGAATTCAACCAGGCCATGGCTTCCGTATATGCCTGGGTGACCTTTGCGGAACCGGACCTGGAAATCATACTGGAGAAGGGCATGCTGGACGGATTCACCTTTGAGGCGGGAGGTCATGCCACCTTCTGGGGAAATCGAGGCCGGGTCGGATTTCTCCTGGATTACCTTCAGAAGACCGTTCCTCTTCCCGGAAACAAGGGGTTTTGCGTCATCGATCCGGAAACGAACAGACTCTATCCCATGGAAAAGGGCGGCTCGTATGGCTGGATGACGGAGGAATCGAACCGAACGACAAAAAAGCTGCTGCGGGATATGGTCATGTCCCCCCCGGAGGTGCTCAAGCAATGGGATCAGATCTCCTTCAGGCAGTGGCTCAACGAACGGACCAAGGACAGGAAGGTGTGCGAATTCCTGGCCGCGATCGCCTCCATCCACATGGTCATGGGGGAGCCCGACATGATCCCGGCGGGGGACTTCATCCGCTTCATGCGCACCGCCGTGGACATCGGCATGAACCTCATCAGCGGCTCCACGGGCATCGTTCCCGCTCCGGGCTTCGTATACATCGGCGAGCGGATCGCCGAGAAGGTTACGGAGAGCGGCGGGATTATCCGGACTGACGCCGGCGTTACGGAAGTTCTTTTTGACGGAAACCGGGCAATCGGCGCTCGGTCAAAGACCCCCGAAGGTGAAATCACGGTCCGTGCCGACAATATCGTGTGCACCGTCCCGATTCGAAAGGTCTGGCCCTTCCTGCCCAAGAACCGGTTCCCGGCGACGTTGACGGAAAAGGTGGACAAGAATTACTTCAGTGTGGGCATGCTGACAGGCTATGTGGGGCTCAAGAGCGATGTGTTGGCGGATGCCGGAATCGCCACCAAATCATGGCTCTTGGCGCCGTCCATCCTGAAGGCCGAAGAGGGATACATCGGTGACGTGGACATCGTATCGATCATGCCAAGCAATTTCGAACCGTCTCTCGCCCCGGAAGGAAAGTATACCATCGGCTACTCCATTGCCCTGACGGAAGGGGAACTGCGGGACAAGGCCAAGGTGCACCACGTCATCGAGACATCCCGGAAGATCTTCCACAAAACCTTCCCGAGAATGAAAGAGGACATCATCTGGGAGATCTGGACTTGCTCCGACAAGGGGTTCGGCGACTGGCCGCCTCCGGGGGATCGACGCCCCGATACGACACAACCGGGTCTAAAGGGGGTTTTCTTCGCCGGTGACGGGTACGGGGCAAAGACCTGGGGAAGCGGCATGGATGCGGCGGTGTATTCGGCTCTGCTGTGCACCGACGCCATCTGCGGTAAAAACTATGTGGAAAAGGTGATGCCGCCCTACCATCGGTGACAGATTCGGCTCTGGCCGAGATCCAAGACCAGAACAAAACGAAAGGGGATAAGACCATGATTCTGGTTCCCGAAGAACAGATCCGTGAATACACGGACAAAGGATGGTGGGGAAAAGAAACGGTCATCGAGAAGCTTTATGCCCGTGCGACCTCCATTCCCGGCCGGGAGGCACTGGTTGATCCGTACAACAAGAAAAACCTAGTGGGCCTTGAACCGATGCGAATGACCTATGGGCAGATGACTCAGGCGATAGACCGGATGGCATTGCAGTTTATAGAACTGGGGATTCAGAAAGATGACGTCATCATCGTCCAGCTTCCGAACATTATCGAACTGACCCTCACGATCTTCGCCGCTTCAAGGGCAGGAGCCGTCGTAAGCCCCATACCGGTCCAGTGGCGCGCCCATGAGATCATCCATGCCGTCGACCTCACCGGGGCGAAGATATTCGTGACTTCTCACAATCTGCTGGGGGTCGATCACATCGATCTTGCCCGCAGGGGCATCGGCGAGAAACGGTCTGTCAAGCACTATATCACGGTGGGGGCCGGCGAATCGTCCGGCGCCCTGCGGATGTCCGACATCCTGGCGATGCATACGGGAGACGCCGCCGCCCTGGCCGGACGTCAACCGGGGGCTAACGACGTCTTCACGCTCTGCTGGACCTCGGGAACGGAGGCAACGCCGAAGGCGGTTCCGCGGAGCCATAACCACTGGATTGCCATCAGCCGGGCCGCGGTTCAGTCCTTCCTGCCAGACCAGGAGTGCGTATATCTCTCCCTGTTCCCGACCATCAACATGGCGGGCCTAGGGGCAGTCCTGATCCCCTGGGTGCTGACGGGCGGCAAGATGGCATTGCACCATCCTTTCGACATCGGCGTTTTCCTCCAGCAGTTGGTCAAGGAAAAGATCTATTATACCCTGGCGCCTCCGGCACTTCTGGATTCGCTTGCAAAGTCGCCCCAGTGGGCCGCCATGGACAAGGGGGATCTCAAGGTCATCGGTTCCGGTTCCGCGCCACTGTCCACCTGGATGGTCAAGACGTTTCAAAACGACTTCGGCATCGGCATCGTGAATTTCTTCGCCTCCAACGAGGGAGTGGCCCTTTACAGCAGTCCCAGCGACTTTCCAAGTCCTGAGGACAGGGCGAATTATTTCCCGCGCTTTGGCGGCAAGGACCTGGAGTGGGCGGCAGGAGCGGTGAAAGGATTCCAGACACGGCTCGTGGATCCCGCCACGGAAAAGGAGATCGTGGATACAGGCATTGTAGGGGAGCTCCGTTTTGCCGGTCCAACCATTTTCCCGGGGTACTACAAGGCCCCGGATCTGACGGAGCAGGCATTCGACGGCCAGGGATACTTCCGTTCCGGCGACCTTTTCTCCATCGAGGGCGAAAAGAAGGACAAGTATCTGTTTCAGGGACGCTATAAGGACTTGATCATCCGCGGAGGTGTCAACATCAGTCCGGAAGAGATCGAAACGCTTGTGGTCGCTCACCCAAAGGTCGCGGAGGTGGCTGCTGTGGGTTACCCGGACCCGCGCCTGGGGGAGAAGATCTGCATTGTAGTCGTACCCAAGGCGGGGGAAACCTTGACCTTGGAGGAAATCAACGCCTTCCTGGCAGAAAAGGATATCGCCAAGTACAAATACCCGGAGATCCTTGAAATCATGACGGCCCTGCCCAGGAACCCCTTAGGAAAGATTCTAAAACGGGACATCAGGGAAGCCCTCAAGGCGAAGATCCAAAGATCGTGAAGGCAAAAATTCCTTCTATTTGTTCTGCATCATCGTGCGGAGTTCCCGCTTCAGTACCTTGCCCACGGCACTCATGGGCAATTGATCCATAAACTCGATGATCTTGGGAACTTTATACGGAGAAACCTTTTCCTTCATGTAAT
>Ga0326727_10005205_pt1 | contig 37564 bp, 37 predicted proteins | sample MB2enrmetagenome_FD_207643 | JGI IMG/M metagenome (GOLD analysis project Ga0326727, IMG submission 207643) | Lab enriched peat soil microbial communities from McLean, Ithaca, NY, United States - MB29MY | ecosystem: Environmental > Terrestrial > Soil > Wetlands > Peat | place: USA: New York... | reverse complement strand
CTTGCGCTGCATCAAAAGCAGCCGCCAGTGGAACTCCTTTTGGAAAAAACGCGCCAACGATCACGCCCTCAAAAATGATGCCCTAGCTCTGCAGCCTCAGCCGTGAAGATTTTTGTCATGCACCCTTGGGAAGCCCTTTACCCGAACGGTGCATTGGATTTGCTGGCTGAGGGAGACCGTCGAGACGGACGTGCCCTCCCAGACGCATACGTTGTAAGGGACCCCTCGCGTCGAGTGGAGGCGCAGCGGTGCGTGCGAGTGTCACGTGAGTGTCAGTTTCAAACCAGCGAGCCTTTTCTCCGATAAGCTGGTCGTGGAGAGCATCAGGGTCGAAGCGCTTGTCGTCAGCTAGGAAGGCGGATTGAGGGACAGCAATTTGAAGAAGATCGAGAGGAATCTTAACGATTACACCGGCGGTTCTTCCACGGCGCCGCGCTCCCCCGCGCCTTTCTCCAGCCCCGCCAAAGCGGCCAGGAAACTGCAAGTCAACGAACTGGTCATCACTGGCGCCAAACTGCAAGTCAACACGTCTCTTTCAGCGGGCCGCACCCTCACATTGTCCATTCCCAATATTCATGAATCTGAAGAGCTTGATTCACAAAGGCAATTGATTCCAATTGGTGCATCTCTTTTGTCACAAAATCGTGACTTTGAATGAACGGCAGATTATGGTATGCCCATCGCGCCCGTATGAGCTACCGCATCGAAATTGGCGAGAGCTTGGCAGCGGCCTTCGGCCGCATCGCCGCGGAGGAAATTGACCTGGCGGCGGCGGAACTGCGCCGCCCCGACCGCGGCCAGGCGGTGCATAACGCCCGCAAGGCCCTCAAACGGCTGCGCGCCCTGCTGCGCTCGCTGCGGGTGACTTTTCCCAAAAAACTCTTCCGCGCCGAAAACCGCCGCATCGCCGCCGCCGGCCGGAAAATCTCGCCGCTGCGGGACGTACACGTGCAATTGCGCACGCTGGGCAAGCTGCCCGGTGGGGCCGGCCCGGCCATCCGCCGCATCCGGCGACAGTTGCTGCGCCGGCAGTCCGCCGCCGCCCGTGGAATCCCGGCCCTGCGCAAAACGGTGCGCCAGATGCTCGATGTCTCCCGGCAAAACCTGGCCTCCTGGCCCTTGGGCAAAGCCACGACTGCCAACGTCGCCGCCGGCCTCAAGCGCGTTTACAAACAAGGGCGCGCGGCCTTCAAGATCGCCCGCCACTCCCCCACTCCCGTCCATCTGCACGAATGGCGCAAGAAGGTGAAATCCCTGGTCTTCGGCCTGGATTTGATCAAGGGCCTGGGGACGGGCAAACTTTCCAGGATGGCCCGATCCGGCGACGCCCTGGGCGAGGCGCTGGGAGACGATCACGACTTGTTCATGGTCTTGGGCGCCCTGCGCACGGAGCACCGGTCCCATCCCGCCGGCGATTTCCCCCCGCTGGCCAAACGGATCAACCTCAGACGCGCCAAGCTCCAAAAACGCGCCTTGAAGATGGGCGCCAAACTCTACGGGGAAAAGCCGGGCGCCTTCGAACAGCGCCTGGACCGCCATCTGCGCCGCGCCGTAAAAATATAATTTACACCTATGACGAAACAAATCGGCATTCTCACCTCCGGCGGCGATTGTCCCGGTCTCAATGCCGCCATTCGCGGCGTCGGCAAGGCCGCCCAGGGCGTTTTCGGCATGAGGGTCGTCGGCTTCCGCGACGGCTTCCGCGGCCTGATGGAAAACCGCACCCTACCGCTGGACCAGGGCGCCCTTTCGGGCATCCTCACCGTCGGGGGCACCATCCTGGGCACCAGCCGGGACAAACCGCGCCGCATGCTCGTGGGCGGGGAGGAAATTGACGCCTCGGAGGCCATCATTGCCAATTACGAGAGGAACCAGTTGGACGCCTTGGTTTGCCTGGGCGGCGGGGGCACCCAGAAAAACGCGCTCTACCTCAAGGAAAAGGGCCTCAACGTCATCACTCTGCCCAAAACCATTGACAACGACGTGGCCATGACCGACGTCACCTTCGGTTTTCACACCGCCCTGGGCATCGCCACCGAGGCCGTTGACCGCCTGCACAGCACCGCGCACAGCCATTACCGCATTGTCGTCGTCGAGATCATGGGCCATCGCGCCGGCTGGCTGGCTTTGGGCGCGGGCATCGCCGGCGGCGCCGATGTCATTTTGCTGCCGGAGATTCCCTACGACGTCAACAAGATCGCCGACGCCATCCGCCAGCGCGGCCGCATGGGCAAACACTTCAGCATCGTCGCGGTGGCCGAGGGGGCGATGTCCAAGCGCGACGCCCTGAGCCTGCGGGAGGCCGACGAAATGAAGCAGGAAGCCAAAACCAAGGGAGAACGCAAGAAAGCCAAGGCGGCGCTGGCCGGCTGGCAAAAGCGCCACGCCGGCAACGCCATCCGCCTGGCCGGGCAACTGGAGGAACTGACCGGTTTGGAGTCCCGCGTCACCATCCTGGGCTACGTCCAGCGCGGCGGCGCTCCCTCGGCGGGCGACCGTTTGCTGGCCACACGTTTGGGCACCGCCTGCGCCGACCTCATCAACGAAGGCGAATACGGCGTCATGGTCGCCGCCCGCGGCGAGGGCACCGAGCCGGTCCCCTTGGAAAAAGTGGCTGGCAAGCGCAAGATCGTGCCGCTGGATCATCCCTGGCTCACGAGCGCCCGCCTGGTCGGCACCAGCCTGGGGGATTAGCGTTAAGGTCAATGGGACCAGCCCAGCGCGCGCGTCAGGCGCACCAACGCGTAGCCCAGCGCGCCGGTGGCGGGGATGGTCAACACCCACGCCCATACCATCCGCTCCACAACCGTCCATTTGATCGCGCTGAATCGCCTGGCGCAGCCGACTCCCATGATGGCGGCCGATATGTTGTGCGTGGTCGAAACCGGTATCCCCAGCAGCGACGCCAACCCGATCACCGAGGCCGAACTGGCCTCGGCGGCAAAGCCGTTGATCGGATGCAGTTTGACCATCTTGTGTCCCAGCGTCCGGATGATGCGCCAGCCCCCGGCGGCGGTGCCGGAGGCCATCGTCAGCGCGCAGGTGATCTTGATCCAGAGGGCGATTTCCAATTCCTTTCCAGGGGGCGGCGCCGGCGAACGGAGAAACTCAAGGCAGGCCGGCAAGTGATCGAATGTCCCCGCCTTGGTCGCGCCCAGCAGCGCCAGAGCGATGATCCCCATCGTTTTCTGGGCGTCGTTGGTGCCGTGCATCACGCCCATCGAAGCGGCGCTGAACATTTGGGCGACGCCAAAAAAGGAATTGACGCGCGAAGGCCGCTGCCGTTGCAGCGATACGTACAAAATTGCCATCAAGGCGAATCCGCCAATGAATCCCATCATCGGGGAGAGAAACATCGGCACGATGACCTTCCACAATAGACCCTTGCCCATATACCAATGCACCGCGCTGGGTTGCGCCCAGATAATGACGTGCCAATTATTGCCCGCCGCCGCCAGCCCACCCCCGCACAGAGCGCCGATGATGGCGTGGCTCGAACTGGAGGGCAACCCGAACCACCACGTAAGCAGGTCCCACACAATGGCTCCCAGCAACGCGCAGACCAGCACTTCCGAGGTGATCGCCACCACGTTGGTGTCCACCAAGCCGCTCGTGATCGTCTTGGCCACGGCTGTTCCCAACATGGCGCCGAAGAGGTTGGTGCCCGCTGCCAGCACGACGGCCTGCCGCGGCGTCAGCACCTTGGTTGAGACGACCGTGGCGATGGAATTGGCCGTGTCGTGAAACCCGTTGATGTACTCAAAAACGAGCGCGACCACGATGACCGTCACAATGAGCGTCATGGCGACTCAGGAGTTCTTCAGGGCTATGTTGGATATGACGTTGCTCACGTCCCGGCAGCGGTCAATGATCTTCTCCAGCAACTCGAACAGGTCCTTCCGCACGATGACGACGATGGGATCCTCCTTGCCGGTGAACAGTTGGCGCAGTGCCTCCAGCACCGCCTTGTCCGCCTCCCCTTCCAGATAATGTATCTTGTCGTCCAAGCGCCGGATTTCCTCCAGGTCCACTCCCTGGCGAAGGCTTTTGACCATTTCGATCACGGTGGCGGTGGCCTCGGCCAGCAAATTGGCCTGCTTGGAAAAATCCACCCCCTTCAGATGCTCGGGCGTCAGCAGAATTCTCTCGCCAAACTTCTCCACCGATTTGGTGATCCGGTAAAGCGCGTTGGCCAGACTCTCGATGTCCTCCCGTTCCAGGGCCGTGACGAACGTGGTGGAGATCGCCTGGCTGATTTGCCCGCGCAGCTCCTTCTCCCGCCGCCGGGATTGGACGAACTCGTACGAAAGGGTGGTCTGATTGGGACTGGCAATGAGTTTGATCAGTTCTTCCACGCCCGCCCGCGCCTCCCGCGCGCTGGCTTCCAGAAGGTCAAAGAACTTGTCCTCCTGGCCAAGCAGTTTTTGCAAAGAAAACATAAGGTTGATCGCTTTTCAGATTTTTGACCAAAAATTCAAAATGCCCGCTCCATCAAGCCGCGCGCGGCGCCAGCTTTCTACCCCGTTCGCGCCAGCCCGTAAACACCCATTTGCATGTTTTCCGGTTTCAGCGTCCTGAAATCTTGCGATGCCACCCCAAAACCTTCTCTCCAATCGCGTCGGCCAACTCCACCGCCGCCCGGCTTTCCGCCGCGGCCAGGGCCGGGTAGCCCTCCGGCGGGCGGGTTTGGCTCCAGGGGGAAGTCCGCCGCATTTCCTCCCGCTCCAGCAGTCGCCCGTTGGCATCCAAAATGCGAACCTCCGCCGAAACTTCCGCCTCGCTCCTGGGCTTGAGCCGGCCTTGCAACGAACGCAACTCGATTTCCAAAACAAGCTCCGACCGGTTGGTCGTCGCCACGGGCAGCGCCGTCAACTGGCAATCGGGCAGCTTGCGCGCGAACCGTCCAGCCACGATGCGGGCGAATCCCGCCTGCGGCGTTTCCTGCCACTGGTTCTCCACCGAGAGCCGCAACTGGTTGGCCCCCAATTCCACCAGCATCTGCCTGGTGCGCAAGTACTCTGCGCTGGTGATCCGAAGGCCAACCAAAAACACTTTGTCCCCTTCCACCGCCGCGGCGGGCGGCCCGGCTGCCGGCGCCGACAGAAAATAGAATCGCGTCTGGTCGCTCCGCGGCAGGCAGCCGGTTAAGAGGCCCGTGGCGAGGGCGAAGAAAAGGAAATTTCGAGGCATCATAAGTCATTTCTCCTTGGCGCGGCCACGCAAGAGCGAGTCGGGATTGCGCTCCAGGTAGTCCATGAGTCTTTCCAGGCTTTGCAGCGTCTCTTGAAGCTGCCGCAATGTTTCCGCCGTTTCCGGCGGCAAGGGCGCCGTGCCCCGCAGCAGCACGCCCAATTCAGTGGAGCGGGCGTCCAGGTTGGTCCGGATGTCGGCAAAGTTGGCCGCCATCAGATCCGTGTTCGTGCCGAACTTGGCCAGGTTGGTGTTGAGACTGTCGGCCGCTCCGTCCACTTTGCTCAAGGAATTGGAGGCCAGTTGCGTCAAATGCCCCAGCGCAATCTTCACCTCGTCCTTGTTGGCCTGGAGGAAGTCGCTCACATTGGTCCCGGCGTCGTGGATGGAATCCAAGGCGCTGGAGGCCTTGAAAACCAGGCGGTTGGTGGCGCTTTCGTTCAAGAGCCGGGTGACCGAACCGATCAGGTTGGTGATCCCCTCGCTGTTCAAAAGATCCTCCACTTTCTCCATCACCCTGGCAATGGTGGATTGCCGCGCCGGGATCCAATCCTTGTTCCCGTAGTACTTCCGGTATTCTGAATACTTCCATTTCCGGTACCCTTCCGCTTTAAGCGGCTCGACCTCGACCTTCAACTCGACGTACAACTTCAGGCTGATCAGGCCGGAAATGCCCAGTTGGGCGGATACTTCCCTGCCTCGCAGCATGTCGTCAAAGGGGTGGCCGCCCATGCTGATCCGGCTGAGTTTCTTGCGGTCCAATTGCACGACGACGGCCGAATAGACCTTGTTGGTCTGGTCATAAAACAGATCTATCGAATCCACCTTGCCGATCGCCACCCCGTTCAATCGCACCGTCGAGCCGGCGTCCAGGCCCGTGGCCGTTTCGTCGAAGAATATCACGTATCGCTTCTGCCACAGGCCGTTGAGCGGCCCCCAGAGGATGATCGCCGTCACGGCCAGCAAAAGCGCGCCGATCACAAATGCCCCCAACTTGGCGGGATTGAATTCAGTTCGTCTCATATTTCGTTCTCGCTCCGGGATCCCCGCGCGGCATCCGGTTCAAGAAATGGCGCACCGCCTCATGCGGCGATTCTTTGGCCATTTCCGCCGGCTTCCCGATCTCCACGATGCCTTGGCTCTCTTTGGTCAGCATCATCGCCCTGTCCGCAATCGCATAAATGCTGGACAACTCGTGCGTCACCACCACCAGCGTCGTTCCCAGCGTGTCCCGCACGCTTTTCATTAAATCGTCCAATTCGCGCGACGAGGGCGGGTCCAGCCCGGCGGACGGTTCGTCAAAAAAAAGCACCTTCGGGTCCAGCGCCATCGCCCGCGCCAGCCCGGCCCGCTTCTTCATGCCCCCGCTCAATTCGGACGGGAAAAAATGCGCGTAGGAATCCATCCGCACCTGCGCCAGCTTGAGCAGGACCATTTCCCGGATGATTTCTTTGTCCAGCCCGGTGTGCTCGATCAGGGGCAGCGCCACGTTCTCCGCCACCGTGAGAGAACTCCACAAGGCGCCGCCTTGGTAGAGCACCCCGAATCGCTTCTGGATTTCGTCCCGCTCCGCTCCGCACGCGCGCGAAAAATCCCGGCCCAGGAAAACCACCTCCCCGGCCAGCGGCGGGTTCAGGCCGATCAGATGCTTGAGCAAGGTGCTTTTGCCGCATCCGCTCTCGCCCATGATGACGAAGATTTCCCCCTCGCGCACCTCGAAATTCAGCCCGCGCAGCAGCGCCTTTTGCTCGTAGCCGCAATCCAGATTGCGCACCACGATCGCGTTGGTTTCCTCCGCTTTCATAGTTTCATGGCCGCGAACACGCTCCGAATATCGCATCCACCACAATGATAAACAGGATGCTCTTGACCACCGCCGACGTGGTGGCCGTTCCCACGCCCTCGGCGCTTCTTTCCGCCTTGAGTCCCGTCGCGCAGCCGATGCCGGCGACTCCCGCGGCGAAAACCACGCTCTTCAACAGGCCCACTTGCAGGTCCGCTAAGTGCAGCGCCTTCCAGGTCTCCGACAAAAAGGCCGATTGGGCCAAGCCCAGGACACCCACGCCCACTGCCATTCCACCCGCGATGCCCAGCAAGTCGGCGTAAAGCACCAGCAAGGGCATCATGCATGTTAACGCCACCAAGCGCGGCAGCACAAGAAATTGGACCGGCGAAAATCCCCACGTCCGCAGCGCATCCACCTCCTCCGAGGTTTCCATGGTGGCCAGGTGCGCCGCAAAGGCCGCGCCGATCCGCCCCGCCAGCACAATGGCCACCATGATCGGCCCCATCTCGCGCACCAGCGCCACCCCCACCAGGTCCGCCACGTAGATTTCCGCCCCGAACTGCCGCAATTGCAATGCCCCCTGCCAGGCCAGGATGCAGCCCGTCAAAAAGCTGATCAACCCCACTATGCCCAGCGACGCCGGCCCGCACTCCTGCATCACCATCCGGCATTGCGGCCAGCGCAACGCCTTCGGATGCCGGCAGACCTTGGCCAGCGCCTGCGCGCATTCCCCCGAGAAATAAAGCGCGCGATAGGCTCCCTCGATGACTTTCACGGCCCCAAGCCCCGCGCTTCTGAACAAGCCCGCCGGCTCCGGCGGCGGCTCTTGCGGCCAATGGATCTCCGGAACATTCTCCAACAGTCCTTTCAGGTGCGGCGGAAGAGTTTCCGTGCGGAAAGCTATCCGCGCCTCCTCGCATCGGCGGCGCACCCGCAGCAACAGCGCCAGCAGGCTGCTGTCCCATTGTTTGACTCCCTCGGCATGGCAGCAGACCTCGCTGACCCCTTTGGCCAGCGCCTGCTCCAGCGCCAGCAACGCCGGCTGCGGCGCCCGCCAAATCCAGTCGCCATCGAAAAACACCGACAGTGAGCCTTCCTCCCGCTGCAGCCGCAACGAAGGGGGCGCGGTGACTTCCGCATCCGCACTGGGTATTTGCACATCTTCCATAAACTTACGGACTAGGCCTTGCGCTTTGACAGCGCATCAACATCAGCCAGGTCTTTCGGGCGTCCGGCGGCGTTTTTATTGGCGATCAGGTACTCAATCCCTTGATCGTTCAACAATCGTAAAAACTCTTGGAAGTCGCGGCGGCATCGGATCATAAGGATGCACCAGTTGCCGAAGAAACTCCATGGCTTCAAACCTTTTGAGCGGCGGCTGGCTCATCCAATATTCCACCGCTCCCGACTCATCGTGCAAATCCACGATCGTAAGCGCCGTCCGATCAACCCGCGCGTTTTGCACCAGGGGCGAAATCATAATTCCATGGAGCTTTTCATTTCAGCGCCGCCTCGATCGCCTGGACCACTTCGGCTGCTTCCGGTTTGACGGACGGTTCAAATCGCTTGATGACCTGCCCGTTGCGGTCAATGAGGAATTTCCCAAAATTCCACTTGACCTCACCGGGGAAAGCCGCGCCGCCGCCTGTCAGCGCGGCGTAAAGCGCGCACTTCTCCTTGCCCCGGACGTGGACTTTGGCCATCAGCGGAAAAGTCACGCCGAAGTTCTTGGTGCAGAAGGCCTTGATCTCCTCCGCCGTGCCCGGTTCCTGTCCGGCGAAATCGTTGGACGGCACGCCGATGATCGCAAAGCCCTTCTCCTTGTATTTCTCGTAGAGGGCCTCAAGGCCGGCATACTGCGGGGTGTTCCCGCACTTGGAAGCCACGTTGACCAGCAGGACGACTTTGCCCGCATAAGCCTTGAGCGAAGTGTCGTTCCCATTGATGTCTTTGAAGAGAATGTTTTGCAGCGGCGACTCTTTGTCCGCCAGCACAATCCGCGCCGCGCACAGAACAGCCACAAGAATGACAACGATTTTCATGACCGTAATGTTGCCGGTGGCGGACCAATTGTCAAAACCCTTTTCACAAAGCGTCCGTCCTCGAGCACATCCCATCTTTCACTTCCTGAAAATGGAGAACGCCGGCGGCGGAGCATCCGCCCGCCGCTGCTGACGCCACCGCTGTGGGTTGATCGCGCCGGGGTCAAGATAGACCGAGCCATCGCGGAGCTTCGTTGTGCCGATGAGATTCGTGTTGTAGGTTTCCGTGCGGCGGCTGCCTGTGGTTTCATTTAGTTGGAATTTGGGTTGCGCAAAAGAATGTATCGAATCGAACATGCGGATTGTTTTGACTGGCTGAAAGGACAACCGGCCCACTCCATTCACGCCGTCTGCACCGATCCGCCTTACGGCATTTTGGAGTTCAGCGAAAAAGAACTGGCCAAGCTCAGAATTGGCCGTGGCGGCGTCTGGCGTCTGCCGCCCAACCTCGGCGGCAGTCAGCGTGACCCGTTGCCCCGGTTCACCGTTTTGACAGATGGACAGAAAGACGAGCTTCGAGATTACTTCCGCGATTGGGGAAAACTTCTCATGCCGGTGCTGGTTCCCGGCGCTCACCTCTGCGTGGCGGGTCATCCCATCCTCCAACATTTGGTTCAGAGCGCGATGGTCGCGGCGGGCTTTGAAGTTCGTCCGGCCATTGTGCGCCTCTATTACGGTTTCCGCGGCGGAGACCGTCCAAAAAACGCTGAGGCGGAATTCCCGGAAGTCTGCGTCAGCCCCAAAGGGGCCTACGAACCGTGGATGCTCTTTCGCAAGCCTATTGCAGGGCGAACGGTCGCTGAAAACTTAAGAACGTGGAAAACCGGCGCGCTTCGGCGGCTATCGGCCGACAAACCATTGCCCGACGCCATTCCCAGCGGACGGACGCCCAAGCGCGAGGATGCCATCGCCGACCATCCCTGTCTCAAGCCTCAGCACTTCATGCGGATTCTGGTTCGTTCGCTCCTCCCGCTGGGTGAAGGCACGATTCTAGACCCGTTCCTGGGCGCCGGCTCGGCCGTCGCGGCGGCTCAGGCCGTGGGTTACGACGCCGTGGGCGTTGAACTCGACGCCGAGTATTTTGCCCTGGCGCAAAAGGCCATTCCCAGACTGGCGGCGCTTTACCCGGGTTTTCGCGGCCAGGAGATTGAGGTTGAGCTGAACGGGCACGTCGAGCATTTCGAGCCTCAGACCCAGCTTGGTCTGGCCTTGGCGGAGAGCCTTACCCCTTATCGGGTCAGAAAGGCCGATTCGGTCAAACATAAATCCGGTTGATTCAGCCGCAAAGGAACCAAAACGAAGACGGCGGCAGGAAAAGTCCGGAGGGAATTTCAAGAGGTCTTGATTTTGGATCACGCTCCGAATCTGGGCGGGGACTGGGCGGCGGGGGAAAAGAAACGGTCGGCTGTCTGGCAGGTGGCGGCGCTCAATTCTTCCAGGGAACAATTTCTGACGCGGGCGGCGAATTCGGCGATTTCCTTCACGTAGGCCGGCTCACAACGCTTGCCCCGATACGGGGGCGGGGCCAGGAACGGACAGTCGGTCTCCAACATGAATTGGCCGGGCGCGGCGGCGGCCAACGCGGCGCGGACGTTGTCGGCGCTCTTGAAGGTGAGAATGCCCGTGAAACTGACGATGGACCCCAAGGCGAAGACCCGCCGCATCGCTTCGAGGCTTTCAGAAAAACAGTGAAAGACGCCGCGTGTCCGCGCGGCAAAGGGCGCCAGAACGGCCAGGGTGTCCTCAAAGGAATCGCGCTGGTGAACGATGCAGTTAAGACCGGACTCGGCTGCGACTTCCAATTGCTGGCGGAAGATTTCGGCCTGCCGGCTTTTGTAGCGCTCGAAATCCGCGTCCGTCCCGGCCGCAGCGGCTGTGCGCGGCCGGCGGTGGTAATCCAGGCCGGTTTCCCCAATGGCCACGACCTTGGGATGTCGGGCCAGTTGGAGCAGGGCGGGCCGGAGATCCTCCGGCGCGTCGAGCACGTGCGTAGGATGCCAGCCGGCGGCGGCATAGACGTTGGGGAATTCTGAGGCGATGCGGACGGCGCGCTCACTGCTTTCCAAGTCGGTGCCGATGCATACGATCCTGGCGATGCCGGCGGCGTGGGCGCGCTGGATGACGGCCGGCAAATCGGCGGCGAAATCCGGGAAACCCAAGTGGGCGTGTGTGTCGTAAAATACGGACATGACGCCGGAAGGGTATGGGCCGGCGGGCGGCGCGTCAATGGGGCGCGGCAGGGTTCATTCGGTCGAGCGTTTGCATTTTTATGATGGCCGATTCGCAGCGCCTTTGATACAATATTAATAGACAAGGGCGGCCTCTCAAGGCAGGATATTCGGCGGTAAAATCATTTTTCTATGAAAAGAGACCTCTCTCGGCGTGACTTCGTAAAATCTTCGCTCCTCGTTTCGGCAGGATTGCCTCTGGCGATGAACGCGCAATCGCCAGCGGCGCCCGGCGAGCCATCATCGCCACACGTCAACTCATCGGTCCCAGCGCCAGGCAGGATGCCCATGGGCAGGATCGGCGGGGAGGAATTCAGCCGGTTGATCCTGGGCGGCAATCTCATCGGAGGCTGTGCGCATTCGCGCGATTTGGGCTATGTGGCGACGCTGGCGCGGCGCTACAATACGCCGGCCAAAATTCGGGAGACGCTGGAGGTGGCGGAATCGCAGGGGATCAATTCCATCAACACTCATGCCACGCAGGACAATTCGGCCCTCTTCGACCATTGGAAGAACGGCGGCAAAATGAAATGGTTCGCCCAAGTGGGGACAGACGCTGATGGCGGTTATTCCCAAATCGGCCAGGCGGTTGATCAAGGCGCGGCCGGCCTTCATGTCTGGGGCCTCACCGCCGAATCGCTGCTGGGACAAAACAGAATCGAGAAAGTCGGCGAGATGGTCAACTTGATCAAAGCCAAAAAGCGCGCCGCAGGCGTCGGCGCCCATGACCTTCGCGTCATCGTCGAGTGTGAGAAAGCAGGTTTTGAAGTGGATTTCTACCAGAAAACCCTGCACAGCCACGATTACTACACCGCCCCTCGCGCCGGGGAAACCGATGTCTGCGGCCCCCACGACAATTCCTGGTGCAGCGATCCGCAGGCCGTGATTGATGTGATGGCCAAGATCACCAAACCGTGGATCGCGTTCAAGATCCTGGCGGCGGGCGCGATTCAGCCCCTGGCCGCATTTCCGTACGCGTTTACCAATGGCGCGGATTTCATTCTGGTCGGAATGTTCGACTGGCAGGTGGAAGAAAACGCCAAACTGGCCGGGCGCGTGTTGCGTATCGCCTCCGGGCCGAACTCCAAACGGACCCGGCCCTGGTACGGGGGGAACGTGGCGACCTGAAACCCCTCTGGATTTCTTCTCTTGACAGGAACCCGCCGTCAATGGGGCGGAGCGCCGCCATGCACTTGGGCGGCGACTTTCAAGCGCAAGGCGTTCAAGCGGATAAAGCCGGTGGCATCGTCCTGATTGTAGGCCCGGGTCGGGTCGGCTTCCATCGTGGCGATGTGCGGATTGTAGAGGCTGACCAGGGACTTGCGGCCGGCAACGATGATGTTGCCCTTGTAAAGTTTGAGCCGGACGGTCCCGGTGACGTTGCGCTGGCTCTCGGCGACCAGGGCCTGCAAGGCGCGGCGTTCGGGCGAGAACCAAAAGCCGTAATAGACCATCTCGGCGTAGCGGGGAATGAGCGAGTCGCGCAGGTGCATGACTTCGCGGTCCATCGTGAGGGATTCGACTTGACGGTGGGCGAAATGGAGGATGGCGCCGCCGGGGGTTTCATAGACGCCGCGGGATTTCATGCCGACATAGCGGTTCTCGACCAAATCCACGCGGCCGACGCCGTGGCGGCCGCCCAGTTTGTTGAGGGCCTTCATGACGGCGAGGGGGGTTGATTTTTTATTATTGACAGCAACGCAATCGCCCTTCTCGAAATCCAGCGTGACGTACTCGGCTTTGGCCGGGGCGTCCTCGGGGGAGACGCTCAATTTGTACATGCCCTTGTATTCGGGCGCGGAGGCGTCCAGCCACGGGTCTTCCAGGATGCCGGCCTCGAAGGAGATGTGCAGGAGATTCCGGTCCATCGAATAGGGTTTTTTGGCGGTGGCCTGGACGGGAATTCCCTTGGCCTGACAGTATTGGATCATCTCGGCGCGGCCGGGGAACTGGGCGCGGAAGGCCGGGTCGCGCCACGGGGCGATGACGGGCAGTTCCGGGGCCAGGGCGGCGGCGGTGAGTTCAAAGCGGACCTGGTCGTTGCCCTTGCCGGTGGCGCCGTGGGCGATGGCGTCGGCCTTTTCGCGTTGGGCGATTTCGATCATGCGCTTGGCGATGAGGGGCCGGGCGATGCTGGTGCCCAGGAAATACTGGTTTTCATAAACGGCTCCGGCCTGCATCATGGGAAAGATGAAATCGCGGGCGAACTCCTCCTGGAGGTCGTCAATAAAGACCTTCGAGGCCCCGGTTTTGAGGGCTTTCTGTTTCAAGCCTGTGAGTTCCTCCTCCTGGCCGATGTCGGCGCAGAAGGCGATCATTTCGGCGGCGTATTTTTCCTTGATCCAGGAAAGCAGGACCGAGGTGTCCAATCCGCCTGAGTATGCCAGGACAATTTTCATGGACTGGATTAAAGCGTGCCGGCGGGCGGGATTAAAGCGCAAAGTTTCAATTTCAAGCCTTGAGCCGTTTTTCAGCTTTCACGGGTTTTTGCATTTTTTTTGGTTCAATTAGGCGCGATTAAGCGCAATTAAGTGCAATTGGCCTCTTTTGAGTGCAGAGTGCAGAGTTGAGAGTTCAGAGTTCCGCCGTCGCTTTGGTCCGCATTTTTCACTTTGATTAGCTTTGATTAGCTTTGATGGGGTTTGATGGGCGCCGGAAAGGCCGGCAGGTTTTGGAGTGCGAACCGGGGCTGGCGCGCACGGAGTGTGCGCCCTACCGTGTCTGAAAGCGGAAGTGTCGTTCCGCGCTCCAAAACGCTTCGCGCGTAAGGCGGGGCGGTGTTTTGCCGCCGTCCGTGTCCTTCGCATCCCTGGTTCCGGCCTGTCCTTTCGACCTTCACGCGGCGATTATGGCACATCGCGGGACAATCATAAAACCTTCCATCGGTTTTTTGGCACGATTTTTTTGGGAGGGGTGGGATCGCCGCTTGTCGTTGAAAGGCAACGCCTTGCAACCTGGGAAAACAAGAAAAGGCCATGAAAACACAAAAAAAAGTGCAAAATATTTTCCGTGGGACCCATGTTTTTCTGCCAAAACCGCCGGAATTTTGGCGGCGGATTTCGCAAGCTGCTGATGGCCAGGGTCTTCCGCCCGGCGGTTTTCGAGAAACTTCCACTTTGGACCTCCGCGTCCCCCGCCTTCGCTGTCGTCACGACACGGCCAGCAGGATGAAGCGGGGATAAGATGGAAGGGCGGCGCGGGGACGCACCGCCCGGCGACCGGGACGGTCACGGTCCCCAATCATGACGGGATTGTGCGCCGACGCATTGAAAAGGTCGAGGAACCAATGATTCATTGGAGGGGCCAGCCGCCGTGTTTTTTGATACTGGCATCAATCTCCGCCATCAAGCGCCGTGTTTCGAGCAAGGCCCAGATGATGCGTTGGTACTCCGCCTTCTCATCGAAACCGAGCGTGCGGCCAATGCGGTCTTTAAGCCAGCGTTGGGCGGGCAGGTAGCCGCCGATGGGAAACGCCCACGCCGACTCAGGCACGCCCTCGAAGTATTGCTGGTCGTTGATCCACACCCGTCCCCCTTCCTTGCCTTTCGGCGGCTGGTAGCGGACTTCCTCAATCACATTGTCGCTTTGCACCGGGAAACTGAGGTTGCGCGGTTCGCCTTTGCCGCGCGCGTGCAGATCCACCAATTCACCGCCGAAGCCGGCGAGCCTGCGGAACAATTCAAAATTGCTGGTGATTGGCAGGCGCGGAAAATCCGCGCGTATAAACTCCGCGTACCGTTGGCGATAGGCTGGACTATGGAACACGGCGTAGGCGTAATGGAAAATCAGTTCCGGCCCGACCTCGCGTTTGGCGGGGCGGCCCAAACCGTCCGGCACGAACTTGACCTGCAGCTTCTGGCAAAAGTCACGGATGAATTCGGCGCTCAAGTTCGGGCGGCGGCCGTTTTCGTGGGCGAACAAGTCTTCCTCCGGCAGATTCCCGTTAGGGTAAAGATAAATGGGAAAAATCGCATTGATGTCAAAAGCCGAAACGGACTTGTGCCCCATGATCGTATCACATGCGAACACGGCCCAAGAATCCCGGGTTTGCCGCGACGAAACTAACGCGATATTCTCGCGCTTGAAAATATGCCGCATTACTTCAAATCGAGGCCGGCAGTGAAACCCTCCGGCAGTTCCCGTGTAATAGGTGTACCGCCAGTCGAATGGGCGGTAAAGCAATCGAACAATTCGGCTGCGTTCGCAACCCGTTTGGCGGATGTCCGCTTGCGCGTCTTCAATACGCCAATCTTGCGCATCAGGTGGAAGATCGAACCGGCGTCGCGCTTCTTCTGGCGAAAGGCGGGAGAAATTTAGAACTCGAATCCAGAGTTCCTCCTTGTCGCAAGCAAGAGCGAGTGCATCCCGCGCGGTAACGATTCCGACACTATTGACCGGCATCATTTCCGTCACCATCCAACCGCGTTCGTACTCCTTGAGTCGCGTCGTGTCCCGAGGGATGAATAGATAATGCGGCGCGATCGGTTCAAGAGCCGTCCACCTTGTGTTTTCAACGTGGTGATCGTCGAGCCAGTCGTATTTCCTCTGGCGCTGCGCGCCCCACAAATGGCAGTGCCGCACGATGGCGGGAGACTTCTCTTTCTTTTTCGCCCGCGCCTCCGGGGGCAGTTTCACAAAGATGCCAATGGCGACGCCTTGGCGGATGTCGAAGACATTTTTGTCCGCCTCGCCGCTATTCGGAACGGTTTCCTTTTTCTTCGAGTTGCCGTGCAGATCGAGCACGTAAATCTCATCGAAGGTCTGCATGAGATGCTGCCTCATGCCGCGAAAAGTCGGGTTGTCGAGATAGCCGTGGTTGGTGATGAAGGCGAGGATGCCTTGTCCGGTCTGCTCAATACGCCATTGACCCCACCGGAGGAATTTGACGTAGTCGTCCTGCAACCACTTTGGATTGCGCTCGCCGAGCGGCTGGCCGTCGCAGAAATGGTAATCGCGGACGAGCTTGGAAATCCATTCGCCCGTGTTCGCGCTGTGGCCGGAATAAGGCGGGTTGCCCAAGACGACGAGGACGGGCTTGTGTTGCTTGACCTCGTAGGCGGAGTTGGCCTCGTTGCTCAAGGCGCGCAGCGGGCCAAGCTGTTCGGCGGTGTGTTCCAGGTCCTCCAGCGTGTTGGTGAGAAAGATGTTCACGCGCTCGTCGCCCTGCGGTTCGTAACTCCATTGCCGGCGGAAAAGCGGTTCCTCATCCATCGCCGCCAGCGCCAGGCCGATTTTGAAATGGGCGACGGCATAGGGCGCCATCAGGAGTTCAAAACCAAAGAGCCGGGGCAGCAAATGCTGGTGAACGTAGCCGCCCCATTGGCCGGCGTTCTTCCGGGTCTTGAATTGGGAGCGGATGAAATCGAGCACGGTGTAAAGAAAGGTGGCTGTGCCCGTGGCCGGATCAAGAATCAGCACGCGATGCGTCTCGTCAGTAATCTCCCGTTCGCCTTCCTTGCGCTTGAGGGTGATTTTGGAGTGGTCGGCCAGCCCGGCCTTGAGGCCGAACTTGTCTTTCAGGAGGCGGTCAATGCTCTGGACAATGTAGTTGACGACCGGTTCGGGGGTGTAATAAACGCCGCGCAGTTCGCGCAGCTTGGGATCATAGGCTTGCAGGAAAGTTTCGTAGAAGTGAACGACGGGATCGCGGCGGCGGCGGTGTTTGCCGAAGTCTTCCATGACCCGCGCCATGTCGGCGTGGTCGAGTGTCTGGATAACATCCTCCACGAAGCCGGCAAAGGGTTCGTCATCCAGGGCCGCGCCGGTAATCTGCTCGAAGAAGGTGCGGAGAAAGGGATTGGCGCGCGGGATGAGCTTCTGCGCTTTCTCGCGGGTGAACTTGGTGCCGCCGCTGGCGGCGCGGGCGCTGAACAAACCGTAGGCCAGCGTTTGCGCGAACATGTCGGCGAACTTGCCGGCGGCTTCGGATTCCTTCCCGGCGTCGGTTTGCGGCGCGAGTTCGGGGAGAAGAGTTGTGGCAAAGGCATCGCGCCAGTCGCGGAGTTGCTGCGATGCCTGCCCGACCTGGAAGGCTCTGATGATGATGTCACGAATGAGGTGCGTGAGATTGGCAAGGCGCCGGGCAAGCTGCTCCGCGGAGGCAATGTCCACCGGCTTTTGCGAAAGAAAACCGAGCAGGAGAAGGCGGGCGCGTTCGAGTTCGTCCGGCGGAAGCGGGGTGAGCCTGCCACCGGGGGCGACGCTGGCGAAGCGGAAGGTCTCACGCTTCTTGCCGTCCGCAAACCAGCGGAATTCGAGGTAGTCGGTGAGCAACAGATTGGGCAAGGCGGGCAGATAGCGTTTGAGCTGACCGCCGCCCTCCTCGTTGGCGAGGTCCGCGCCGATGTTCTTGGACTCGATGTAGCCGAGGGTCAGTTGTTCACGCTTGCGGGAGACGACGTAATCCGGCGCCCCGCAGGCGGAACGCTTGGGTTCGTTGGTGCAGATGACGTTTTCGTCGAGGGCTTCGATCAACTCTTTGAGCGCGGGGCGATGGGTATGTTCGGTGGCGTCGCCGCGTTTGAGGGCGCGTTCGATTTTGTTCAGATACTCCGTGAGCGGCGCGGGTTTGCCGCCGCTCCCGTATGCAGGCGGTTCTTCGTGAAGAAAATCGTCGGTCATGATGACAGGGCAAGCGGTTCCGGTTCCCGTTTCGGCATGGGTGGGTTGTACTGGAAGAAGGGCAGGCCGGCAAGGCGGATTCCGATGGGCGCCAATCGAGTTGGGGCCGTTGGATGAAGGGCTGGGGTTCAAACCAGCCGGCGAGGGCGCCGACTGGGACACGCGGGGCGCGTGTGCTCCCCCGGACTGTTCTGCGCTGGCCTGGGGCGAAGATTTGGGCGCGGGATCTTCCCTTGCGCGCCGTGATGCGCAAGGGAAGGGCGGCGCGGGGACGCGCCGCCCGGCGACCGGGTCCGCCGTCGCTACGCTTTGGCGCGATAAAACGGTCGTGCTACCCCCAACACGAAATATTAGAGGTTGACAACATTTCGTTACAGTCCTACTGTCATAGGACAGATGGCGATGTTGTTTCAAATTGATTTTAAATCGGGCAAACCGGTCTATCTCCAACTGGTGGACCAGGTGCGCTATGCGGCGGCGTCCGGGGCGTTGCGGCCTGGGGAGGCGCTGCCTTCGATCCGCCCGCTGGCGGAGGAATTGCGGGTCAATCGCAACACCGTGGCCAAGGCTTACACGGAGTTGGAGAGCTTGGGAGTCATTGAGACCATCGCCGGGAAGGGCTGTTTTCTCAAGGAAAACGACAGCCCGCTGACCAAAAAGGTCCGCCACAAGCTGCTCGTGGCCCGAATAGACGAGGCGGTCGTCACCGCGCACCAGATGCAGGTCAGCCCGCAGGCGCTGGCGGGCCTGGTCGAGGAACGCATCCGGTTTTTCGAGCGCAAGAAGGCCGCCACCCAACCCGACAAAGAAGAAAAGGAGCCAATATGGACACCGACAATCCTGTCATCGTCATCACCGATCTCCACCGGCGGTATGGAAAGCTGGACGCCGTTAACGGATTGAGCCTGCGTGTGCAGCCCGGCTGCTGCTACGGTTTTCTTGGCCGCAACGGCGCGGTCATGGCCCGGTAAAACCGCCACTTGTCGGTGGTCGCGCCCCAAGGCAGACGCACATCCAAGTATTAAGCCGGGCTTGTCGGCGCGTCAAAGGGCGGGTAAATTGTGGTTATGAAAGTACGCTTGTTGGTGGAATTTGATCCGGCAACCAAACGCTGGTCCGCGGTCTTTCCCGAATTGCCAGGCTGTGCCTCCGCCGGCGATACCGGGGAAGAAGCCATCGCCAATGCGAAGGAGGCGCTTTGCCTGTGGTTTGAACCCGCTTCGCGCATGGGAGATTTGGACACCTCTGGCTCTGGGTCCTGCGGCGGCGGGCTTGACGGGCGGGCCGGCGTCCGTTAGTGTGCAACATCACGTCGGGTGAAAACATATATGCAAGATTTTTTAGTGCCAATGGTCGTGGAACAAACGGGCCGCGGCGAGCGCGGTTACGACATCTATTCGCGGCTGCTGGTGGACCGCATCGTTTTTCTGGGGACGCCGATGGACGACATGGTCGCCAATTTGATCATCGCGCAACTGCTGTTTTTGCAGATGACGGACCCGAAAAAGGACATTCATCTTTACATCAATTCGCCGGGGGGCAGCGTGACGGCCGGGCTGGCGATTTATGACACGATGCAGTTTTTGACGTGCGACGTGAACACGTATTGCATCGGCCAGGCGGCGAGCATGGGGGCGATCCTGTTGTGCGGGGGCACCAAGGGCAAACGCTACGCGCTGCCCAATGCCAACATCATGATCCATCAAATCCTGGGCGGCGCGGAAGGGCAGGCGACGGACGTTGAAATCCGGGTCAAGTACATGCTGCGGTTGAAGAAGCGGCTCAACGCGATCATTGCCAAGCACACCGGGCGGGAGTTCGAGCAGGTGGAGAAGGATTGCGAGCGGGACAACTTCATGACGTCGGAGGAGGCCAAGGCCTACGGGCTGGTGGACGAAGTGGTGCAGTCGCGCAAGGAGATTCCGGGTTTGGCGGACCAGAAACCGGCGGAAAAAATACCCTGAGAAACGACAATCAAGATGGCGCGTCCAAGCAATATCACGCTGTGCAGCTTCTGCGGCAAATCGCACGCGGAAGTCAAGAAGCTCATCGCCGGCCCCGGTGTGTATATCTGCGACAATTGCATCAACTTGTGCAAGAGCGTGCTGGACAAGGAACTTTCGGCCGACACGAGGCGCAACGCGCCGAAGTTCCCGGTGCCCAAGCCGGCGGAGATCAAGCAGCATCTGGACCAGCATTGCGTGGGCCAGGACCACGCCAAGAAGACGCTGGCGGTGGCCGTTCACAATCATTTCAAGCGCCTGCTGCAAGACCCGCCCGGGCTGCGGTCGGGCGAGTTGGAGGGCGGGCCGGAGGAGGTGGAGATCGAGAAGAGCAACATTCTGCTCATCGGGCCGACCGGTTCGGGCAAGACACTTTTGGCGCGAACGCTGGCGCGGATTCTGGACGTGCCCTTCGCCATAGCCGACGCGACGACTTTGACCGAGGCGGGCTACGTGGGAGAGGACGTGGAGAACATCATCCAGCGGCTGCTGCAGAACGCGGATTTCGAGGTGAAACGGGCGCAGATGGGGATAGTTTATATTGACGAGATAGACAAGATAGCGCGCAAGACGGAGAACGTATCCATCACGCGGGACGTATCCGGGGAAGGGGTGCAGCAGGCGCTGCTGAAAATCCTGGAGGGAACGGTGTGCAACGTGCCGCCCCAGGGCGGGCGCAAGCATCCGCAACAGGAATATATCCGGGTGGACACCAGCGGCATCCTGTTTATATGCGGGGGAGCGTTCATCGGGTTGGAAAAGATGATCCAGCGGCGATTGGGCAACCGTGTGATGGGCTTTGGCGCGGTGGAACAAGGCCAAAAGAGCGCCGGGTTTGACCGCGACAAAGTGCTGGCGCTGGTCGAACCGGAGGATTTGATCTGCTTCGGTTTCATCCCGGAGTTCGTCGGGCGTCTGCCGATGACGACGGTGCTGGAGGAATTGACGGAGGACCAGTTGGTATCCATCCTGACGGACACGCGCAACGCGCTGGTCAAACAGTATCGCAAACTGCTTTTGATGGAAGGGGTCGAATTGGAATTCACACCGGAGGCCTTGCGCGAACTGGCGCGGCAGGCGATCAAAAAAGGGACCGGGGCGCGCGCGTTGCGCAGCCTGCTGGAGAAGTTGATGCTGGACGTGATGTACGAGGCGCCGGCCAGCGAAGACATCGCGGCGGTGACGGTGACGCGTCCGGCGGTGCTGGGGGAGGCCAAGCCGCTGATTCGGCGCAAGACCGACCAGGCGGCGGCCTGAGAAGGCGGGAGGGATTGACGCCGGCTACCCCTTGTAAACGATCACCACGCCGTAATCGTTCATAAGCTGGCGGGTGGCCAGATCCTGAATCGTGTAGGTGATGGGCGCGATGCTGACGATGTTGGTTTGGCCCACTTTTTCCAAAAAGGCCGACACAAACTCGTCGAAACGGTCCTTTCCCACCTCCACGCAGTCGCTCCGCTTGAAAGTTCTGATGCGCGTGGTCTTGTCCCCATCTTTGGCCACGACTTCCAGCGGGCGGTTGGGCTTTTGGATGAGAGCCTCCGCCGCGTGCTCATGCATGGGGACGGCGAAGTGCTTTTCCTCCTTGGGCGGCTGCGCCGGCCCGGGTTGAGCGACGGCCGCAGCCAGGACGGCCAAGGCCGGTTCGGCAACGGGAACGGTGATGACGGTTGAACAAGAGGGGCATTCGATGGTGGAACCAGCGGCGCTGGCATCGACCTCCAATTCCTGGTCACAGGTGGGACATTTGAAGCTGATGTCCATAGTAAGCTCGCTTTTGTGCGGTTTGTTGGTTGAAGAGTAGCTGTTGCCGGCGGGGGAATCGAGAAGAATCTTCCTTTTTTTACTCGTAGGTCTTTTCCAGTTGTTTGACCCGGTTATAGACAGGGGAGGAGGAATCCAGGCGTCCTTTGACCTTGGCGAAAACAAGCCGCGCCTCGGCGGGATTGCTCTCGCCGGCCAGCACGACATAATCCAGTTCGATCCACGCCAGGCGCGGGTCCTTGATCTTCTTGCCGTGGGCGGCCAGGAATTCCCGCAGGGCGGCCGCGCCATGCTGCTCGGCGGACTGGAGGTCCTGTTCCAGCGCGGGAGGCAGGCCGGGGAGTTGATTGCCGGTGATGACCGGTTGGGCTGGCGTCGGGGCGGTCTGGGTTTGCGGCGTGAATGTCCCCCAGTATTGATAGATTTGCCAGGCGCCCAAAGACAATCCGATGATGATGATGGCAGCGATGAAAAACTTCATTGGTCCTCCTTTCGTTCGATGCGCGCGCCAAGCTGGCGCAGCTTGCCGTCAATGTTCTCGTAGCCGCGGTCAATATGATAAACGCGATTGACCTCGGTGACGCCGCGGGCGGCCAGGCCGGCAATGACCAGGGCAGCCGAAGCGCGCAAATCGCTGGCCATGACGGGGGCCCCGCTCAAGGGCTTGCCCCCTTTGACGATGGCGCTGGGCCCTTCAATGGCAATGTCCGCGCCCAATCGGGCCAATTCGCTCACGTGCATGAAGCGGGACTCAAATATGCGCTCGGTGATGATGCTGATGCCCGGAGTCAAAGCCATCAACGCCATCATCTGCGCCTGGACGTCGGTGGGAAAACCGGCGTAGGGCAGCGTGGTGACGTCCACCGCCTTCAAGCGGCCGGCGCGGGAGACCTTCAGGCAAGGCCCCTGGCGCTGGACGTTGACTCCCGCCTCGCGCAGTTTGTCCAGCACCGCGTGCAGATGTTCGGGGCGCGCGCCCTTAATGGTCACTTCACCGTCGGTGGCCGCGGCTGCGATGGCAAAGGTGGCCGTCTCGATGCGGTCGGGGATGACTTCGTGCTGGGCGCCGTGAAGGGTTGGGACGCCGGTGATGGTGATGGTCGGGCTGCCCGCCCCGGAGACACGGGCGCCCATGGCGTTGAGAAAATGGCCCAAGTCAATGACCTCCGGTTCGCAGGCGGCGCTCTCGATGATGGTCACGCCTTGGGCCAGCACAGCGGCCATCATGACATTGGCCGTGCCCAGGACCGTCGGGCCGGCGCGGCCGCCCAGGAAAAGCTCGGCGCCACGAAGGTGTTTGGCGGAGGCGTTGACGTAGCCCTTATCAATGATAATTTTTGCCCCCAAGGCCTTAAGCCCCTTGAGATGCAGATCTATGGGCCGCGCGCCGATGACGCAGCCGCCCGGAAGCGAAACGACCGCCCGGCCGTTGCGGGCCAGCAGCGGGCCGAGAATGCAGATGGAGCCGCGCATCTTGCGAATCAATTCGTAGTCGCCCAAGGCCTTGACCCTGGCCGCCTGGATGGTGGCCGTGCCGTTGCCGAACTCGACCGTAACGCCAAGGGATTGAAGAATCCTGCCCATGAAGCGGACGTCGCTCAAGTCGGGGACGCGGCGGATGACGCATGGTTCGGAGGTCAGCAGGGCGGCAGCCATGATCGGCAGCACCGCGTTTTTGGCGCCGCTGATCTGGACTTCGCCGTGCAGGGGCGTGCCGCCCTTGATAAGGAAACTGTCCATGAGTCAACTCAAGTTTGCCCCGCGCCATCGTGCGGCCTGGCCGCGGGGCGCGCAATCAAAATCCTCGGCCGCCGGTTGTAATCTGCCTCGACTGCCTCGACCCCCCAGCTTTCCCGTTCGAAGATTTGACGGGCCGCTTCCGCGCCTTCGTCATCCAATTCCACCATCAGGCGTCCGGCAGGCCGGAGGAAGGCGCCCGCTTCCAGGGCGAGCCGGCGGTAAAAATCCAGCCCGTCGGCTCCGCCATCCAGCGCGTGGCGCGGCTCGTAGTCGCGGACTTCGGCCTCCAAGGTGGCAATGCGCGCCGTTGGAATGTAGGGCGGATTGGAGACGATCAAATCAAACCGCAAGCCGGCGGGCACGGCGGCCAGGAGATCGCCCTGATAGAATTGGAGGCGGTCGGAAACCTGGTTGCTTTGGGCGTTGCGGCGCGCCAGGGCCAGCGCTTCGGCCGATGAATCGGTGGCGTGGATTTGCGCAAGGGGCGCGTGGTGCGCCAGGACAATGGCCACACAACCGCTGCCGGCGCCGACATCCAGGGCGCTGGGAGTCCCGGCCGCCTTTTGCAGGAAGGTCCAGGCCCGCTCAGCCAGCAACTCGGTTTCCGGGCGCGGAATCAGGACGTGCCGGTTGAGCGCCAGTTCCAGGCCGCAGAAACTGGTCGAGCCGACGATGTATTGCAAGGGTTCGCGCTGGCCGCGCCGTAGCACCAGCGGTCGCAAAGCATCCACTTCAGCAGCCGTCAGAACGCGCTCGAAACTCAGATAGAGTTTCATGCGGGGCATCCCCAGCAGGTGGGCCAGGAGCAATTCGACCTGGAGACGCGGGGCGGCGACGCCTTTTCGGGCCAGAAAATCGGCGCCGCGCTGAATAGCCTCCAAAACTCTGATGCCGCCATTCATGCCGGGCGCCGCGCCTCCTTGCGCCGCGCGGCGTAAATGCGGCAGACCTCGGCCAGGACCTGCTCAACGGTGATCTGCTGCATGCAAAGGTTGTCCCGGCAAGTGGACTGGCGGTTGTTGTAGGCATTGACGCACGGGCTGCAGGATATGCCGGCCCAGAGCGCCAGGTTGCGCGGCGTCCGCGCCGCGAAGAGCGCCGGGGTTTCCGGGCCGAACAGGGTGATGACATTGATGGAAGTCAGCGAGGCGAAATGGGCCGGGCCGCTGTCGTTGGTCACCAGGATTTCGGCCAACGTGTATAAGACCATCAACTGCCGCAGGGTCGTCTTTCCCGCCAGGCTCAGGCACCGTTCCGAACGGACCTCCGCCGCCAGGCGGGCAGTCTCCACAGCCTCGTTGTCCATGCCGGTGAAGACGATGCGCAGTTCGGGCCATTGCGCCAGGAGCCGCCGCGCCAGTTCGACATACCGCCCCTTGGACCATTGCCGCAACGGGAGCAAATCGCCGGCGTTGGGATTGAGCAGAATCACCGGCGCCGGCGCGCCGTTGCATTTTGGCAGCAGAGCCTGGACCTCCTCCCGCTCGCCCGGACGGGCCTCGAATGGCTTGAAGACATTCTCCGAGGGCGGCGGCGGCAGGGGCAACGCCGGCAGTTTAGCCGGGTCCACCCGCAAGGCTTCGACAAGGACTTGGAACATCGAGGTGGCGTGGAGGTGCGGATTGTACAAAAGCCTGTGGGTCATCAAGTCGCCGCGATAGGGGCCGGCGCCGAAAGAGGCGTGAAATCCCACCCGCGCCCTGGCGCCGCTCAGGAAGGCGAGGGCGGCCGAGCCGCGCGCGAAGAATTCCATGTCAATGGCGGCGTCCAGATTCAGGCGCCGCATTCGGCGCACGGCGGCCAGCGTGCTGGAAAGCAGTTCGGGCAAGCTTCCGTGCGAAAGGACGATGACATTTTCCGGCGGAATCAGCTCCAGCAAATCCAAAATGAACCGGTTCTCCGCAAAGACGATGAAATAGACGTTTTGGCGTCCGGCCAGTTCCACCGCGCGGGAAATGGCGGGAGCGGCCAGAACGGTGGAGCCTTGCTCGGCCAATTTGACAAACAGGAGCCGCCGCACCAGGATGGGGCCTGGCGGCGGTGGGCGGCCAAAGAGTTTGCGCGCCAGCGTCAGCGCCCCGCAGAGGGGCGCGCCCGCCCAGCGGTCAATTTTTTGCAGCAAGGGAACGTTCATAAGCGCCGGCCGCCGCCGTCACCCCGCCGCATTTTTACCGTGAACGGCGTTGAATGGCGAGTCAAACTCTCATATCTTCATATCAAGATATATTGATTTTAAAGTTGCAACCACCGGCGGGGCTGGGTTATAGTCGTTTCATTGTGAACGAGAAGAACGGACAAACGCTGGATCGCTCGGAAGCGCTGCTGCGCCTGCTGCGGGAGCGCATTGTCATTCTGGACGGCCCCAAGGGCACCATGATCCAGGCCTGTGGCCTGGATGAAGCGGCTTATCGGGGCCAACGGTTCAAGGATTGGCCGCGCCCGCTGAAAGGGAACAACGATCTGCTCGGCTTGACGCGGCCCGAAGTCGTCCAGGAGATTCACCGCCAGTATCTTCTGGCCGGCGCGGACATCATCGAAACCAACACATTCAATTCCACCGCCATTTCCATGGCCGATTACGGGATGGAATCGCTGGCGTTTGAATTGAACGTGACCGGCGCCCGGAACGCCCGCGCCGCTGCCGACGCGGTGATGGCGGCCGAGCCGGGGCGGGTTTGTTTTGTGGCGGGAGTCATGGGGCCGACGAACAAAACGGCCTCGATTTCCGGCGATGTCAACAATCCCGCCGCCCGCGGCGTAACCTACGATCAGTTGGCGGCGGCCTATTACGAACAGGGGCGCGGACTGTTGGCGGGTGGAGTGGATTTGCTGCTGGTGGAGACGGTTTTCGACTCGCTTAACTCCAAGGCGGCGCTCTTCGCCATCGCCAAACTCTTTGATGACGAACGGCGGGTTCCCGTCATGCTTTCGTTCACCATCACCGACTTGAGCGGGCGCACGCTCTCCGGGCAGACGGTGGAGGCGTACTGGAACTCGGTGTCGCATTTCCCGCTCTTGAGCATCGGCATCAATTGCGCGCTGGGACCCAGGGAGATGAGGCCCTTTATTGAGGAGCTTTCGGGTCTGGCGCCCATTTATGTGAGCGCCCACCCCAACGCCGGGCTGCCCAATCCGATGCTGCCAACGGGCTTTCCTGAAACGCCTGAAACGCTGGCGCCGCAGTTGGCCGATTGGGCCGCCGCCGGCTGGTTGAACATCGTTGGCGGCTGTTGCGGGACGACCCCGGCGCACATCCAGGCCCTCGCCCGGGCCGTGGGGAAATTCCCGCCGCGGGTGCCGCCCAAAGTGGAGCCTTGGCTGCGCCTGAGCGGAATGGAGGCGCTGAACGTGCGGCCGGAGGGCAATTTCGTCAACATCGGCGAGCGCACCAATGTCACCGGCTCGCCCAGGTTTGCCAAGCTCATCCTGGCCGGCCAATTCGAGGAGGCGCTGGCCGTGGCCCGGCAGCAAGTCGAGAACGGCGCGCAGATCATTGACATCAACATGGACGAGGGGATGCTCGACGGGGTGGAGGCGATGACGCATTTTCTCAATCTCATTGCCTCGGAGCCGGACATAGCGCGCGTGCCGGTGATGATTGACAGCTCGCGCTGGCCGGTGATTGAGGCAGGGCTGAAGTGCGTCCAAGGCAAGCCCGTGGTCAATTCCATCAGCTTGAAGGAAGGCCGGGAGAAATTCTTGCGCCAAGCCCGGTTGGCCCGGCGCTACGGCGCGGCTGTCATCGTCATGGCCTTCGACGAAAAAGGGCAGGCCGACACGCTGGAACGGCGCCGGGAAATTTGCGCGCGCAGCTACAAAATACTGACCGAAGAGGCGGGCTTTCCGCCCGAGGACATTATATTTGACCCGAACGTGCTGACCGTCGGCACCGGGATGGAGGAGCACCGGAATTATGCGGTGGATTTCATCGAAGCCGTGCGCTGGATCAAGCAGAATCTGCCGCGGGCCAAAGTCAGCGGCGGCATCAGCAACGTCTCCTTTTCCTTTCGCGGCAACAACGCGGTGCGCGAAGCCATGCACACGGCTTTTCTTTATCACGCCATCCGGGCCGGGCTGGACATGGGCATTGTCAACGCCGGCATGCTGGGCATTTACGAGGAAATCCCCAGGGACCTTCTGGAATTGGTCGAAGACGTTCTGCTCAACCGCCGGGCCGACGCTACGGAGCGGCTGGTCAGGTTCGCCGAGACAGTCAAAAAGAAAGACAAAACCGAAGCGGTCGAGGACGAATGGCGCAAAGAGGCCGTTGAACAGCGGCTCCAACACGCCCTGGTCAAGGGCATTGACGATTTCATCGAGGCCGACACCGCAGAGGCCCTGGAAAAAATCGGCCGCCCGCTGGCCGTCATCGAAGGGCCGCTGATGGCGGGCATGAGCGTGGTGGGCGATCTTTTTGGCTCGGGCAAGATGTTCCTGCCGCAGGTCGTCAAGAGCGCGCGCGTCATGAAAAAGGCCGTCGCCCGGCTGCTGCCCTTCATGGAAAAGGAAAAACTGGCCTCCGGCCGCGGCCGCGCCCAGGGCAAAATCCTCATGGCCACCGTCAAGGGCGACGTTCACGACATCGGCAAAAACATCGTCGGCGTCGTGCTGGCCTGCAACAATTACGAGATCATTGACCTGGGCGTGATGGCGCCGTGCGAGAAAATTCTCCAGACCGCCCGCGAGCAGAAGGTGGACCTGATCGGCTTGAGCGGGCTGATCACGCCCTCGCTGGAGGAGATGGCGCACGTGGCCCGCGAGATGCAGCGCCAGGGGTTTTCGGTCCCGCTGCTCATCGGCGGCGCGACCACGAGCAAGGCGCACACCTCGGTGAAGATTGCGCCTCATTATGCCGAACCCGTCATCCACGTGCTGGACGCCTCGCGCGCCGTCGGGGTGGCCGGCAGCTTGATCAATCCGGAGTCCAAACCGGCTTTCAGCCAGGCCAACCGGGAGGAGCAGGAGAAAATCCGCCGGCAGCATTCCGGTTCGCGCGCCGAACTGCTGTCCATCCAGGAGGCGCGGCGCCGCCGTCCGCGCTACGATTGGAAGCCGGGGGAAATCGCGGTACCGGAATTCACGGGCGTGCGTCCGCTGGCCGTTCCGCTGGCCGAGTTGGTTCCGTTCATGGATTGGTCGCCCCTTTTTCACACCTGGGAATTGCGCGGGCGCTATCCGGCGATCTTGAAGCACGAGAAATACGGCGAAGCGGCGGCCAAGCTCTTCGACGACGCGCAGGGGCTGCTGAATCGCCTTGTCAATGAGAAATTGCTGGAGGCCCGCGGTGTCTATGGATTTTTCCCCGCCCGCTCTGTCGGCGACGACGTGGAATTAGGGGCCGGCTCTCTCCCGGCCACGTTCCATTTCCTGCGCCAGCAGATGGAGAAACCGGAGGGCCAGCCCAACCTTTGCCTGGCCGATTTCGTCGCGCCCGCCGGGGATTACCTCGGCGCCTTTGCCGTGACCGCCGGCCTGGGCGTGGACGAGTTGGTCAAGCAGTTCAAGGGGCGGCACGACGATTACAACGCGATCATGACCGAGGCGCTGGCCGACCGCTTGGCGGAGGCCTTCGCCGAGTACCTGCACAAGCGGGTCCGGGCCGAGTGGGGTTACGGCCGCAATGAGAATCTCAGCCACGAGCAGTTGATTGACGAGGCGTATCGGGGCATTCGGCCGGCCGCGGGCTATCCGGCCTGCCCCGACCACACCGAAAAGCAGACCTTGTGGAACTTGCTCGAAGTGGAGAAGAACGCCGGCATCCAACTCACCGAGAATTATGCGATGTGGCCCGCCAGCAGCGTCAGCGGCCTTTATTTCGCCAGTCCGCATTCCAAGTACTTCGCCGTCGGCAAGCTGGAGCGCGACCAGGTGGCGGACTACGCGCGCCGCAAAGGAATGGAACTGCCGACAATGGAGAAATGGCTGGCGCCGTATCTCAATTACGAACCGGTGACGCCATCCTGACAAGTATTATTTTTTGACAAAATTCCTGCCGCAAAGAACGCGGTGCAGCGGAGTTGCAACCATAGGAATGCGACCACGGAAGGCAGAGGTCTCACGAATCCAACACGGAGCAAAAAGCTTCGTCAGGAGCGTCGTCTTTGTAGAAATCGCAACCCACAAACCGTAAGCTCCGTAGGAGCGACCTATTCCTTTCCAGATCGTTCATTTCCGAGAAGATTTTGGCAGGGGAATGGAAAGAAGGTCTTTCAGGATTATTCCTCCGCCAATCTGTGGCGCTTTTGATCCTCAAATGTCAATCAAATCGTCACATAAGACGAATTGAAATTATTCAGCCGCCAATCTGCCGGGCGGCATGACGGACAAGGCCCCGTTCATCCCGATTCAGCGGCGGCCAAACCCGGAGGCCGGCACAGGCGGCGAGCGGACGCTGGCACGAGTTGGCGTCGAAGGACAAGAACCAAGTCGCGCCAACGACGACGGCCGCGGCCACCAGCACAAGATCATGGCCACCAGGCTTGAGCGTTCGGGAAAAACGGCGGGCGAGGCTTTCGGCTTGTTGAAAAGCGGCGCGCCAGTCCAGCGGCTCGAGGCGGAAGCGAGTACCTTCATTCAGGTCTGCCAAAAACTCCCCCGTCTCTTGCTCAAGGCGCAGAAGGACGTTTAAGACCTCCACACGGGCCAGTTCGGAAACGCTCAGGACTTTGTTGTCTTCGGCCAGGAAACGTTCGATCGCTTCCGTCTTGTTGTCGCGGAGATAGAGGCGGAGCAACAGGCTCGAATCGGCCACGAACTTCACAACAAGGTCCCCATAGCCTTCTCGCGAGCAGCCAACCGGCGTCGGCTATCTTCGAACTCTTTGAGGAGCGGGGCGTCAGCCTTGACGGATCGCCGCCTCAGCCGGGCAAAATGGGCCTTCCAGTCGGGTTTTCGATCGGGTGCGGGCGCGGCCTGGGTCAGATACCCCACGGCGCGGCCGTTGCGGCGGACTTCGAACGATTCCCCTCTCTCCAAAGCGTCCAACACGCTGGCCGTCTTGCGATTCAATTCACGCATCGTAAGCGTCTTCATGTCAGACATCCTAAGCCTGACCCATCCTGAATGCAAGCGCCGAAGCTAATCGCCGACGGTGAATTGGGCGCGGCGAAGGGACATAAAGTTGCGGATAGCGGAGAAATGGCTGGGGCCGTATCTCAACTACGATCCCGTGACGCCATCCTGATTTTCGAGAAGGGAGGGGGAGTTCCCGGCTATTCCACCCAAGAGTAATTCTGAATCTGATCCCAGGGAAGATAGACAATGCCATTGCGTTCCTGTCTTTCCGCTCCGCCATAAACCACAACACAGGAAACAACTTGCGCCGCCTTTTCAAACAACTCCTTTATCTTCCACAGATTCCCGGCCCAATCGGAGGAAATTGTCTGCCCGCACTTTGCCTCCACCAGCTTCAGGCTTTTGCGCCCCTGCACCACCACGTCGCTTTCAAGACCGGACTTGTCCCGGAAAAAAAAGACCCCGTTGGATTCTCCATAATTGCAACGCTGCTTGATGATTTCGGAAACAACCCACGATTCAAAAATACCCCCCCGCAGGGGGTGAACGTCCAATTGTCCAACGTCCCGAATGCCCAACAGCCAGCACGCCAGCCCCGTGTCATAAAAATGCAGCTTCGGCATCTTGATCAAACGTTTGGAAATATTCCCGTGATAGCCCGGCAGCCGAAGCATGATAAAACTGGCCTCCAGCACGGATGCCCAGGCCTTTGCCGTGGGTTGCGACACGCCGCAGTCGCCGCCCAAGGATGAAAAATTCAGCAGTTGGGACAGCCGGCCGGCACACAACTGCGTAAAGCGCTGAAAGGCCACCAAATCCCCAATGTTGGAAATCGAACGAACGTCCCGCTCCAAATACGTTGCCACATACGATGCCAACCAGTCAGAGGGCCTGAGCTTTCGGTCCAGAATCCGGGGATACCCTCCCGTCAGAAGCGATTCATTGAGCGTTTGCGGGTGGCTTTCAAACCTGATGACTTCCCTTCGACTCATGGGCAGCAGGTATAACACCCCTGCACGTCCGGCCAAAGATTGACTGGTTGACTCCATCACCGAAAGATTGTGCGAACCGGTCAGAATCCAACGGCCGGGAACCGGGTCCCGATCTATCATTTCCTGCAAGTAAGAGCAAAGCTCTGGACAGTTCTGAATCTCGTCCAAAACTGCTCCCTTCGGAAACCGCTTCAGAAAACCCCGAGAATCTTCCAATGCAAACGACCTCACGTCGGGCGATTCCAGAGTGGCATAAGGCCGGCCGGCAAACACCTTTTGGCACAAGGTTGATTTGCCGCTCTGCCTCGGCCCGGTCAGCACAATGGCCGGAAACTGCTTCGCCAGCCATTTTAGCCGGGGTTCAATGTCACGGACTATCATAACGTCTTTGAATTTAAGGCCCTGGCTACTTCGAAGTCAAACTTTGAAACAGCCAAGGCGCGGATGGAGGAGGAACAAGGCAGGAGTGGCAGGGGACTAGGGATGGCTTCCCGTCGCACAGCGGCTTCTATGTTCTGTTCGCTGAAGGGTGAATTCGATGGACGAAAGAATTCCGCCGGCGGGACGCCGACGGATGCGCTCCCCCAAAAATCTGCGAGGATTGGGGGCCTTCTCAGTCGCCGATGGTGAATTGGGCGCGGGATTGGCGCATGCGCTCGGCGTCAATAATCGCTTCCATGCGGCGGAGGTCCTCGGCGATGGTCGTGCTGAGGATTAGATACTGGAACCGCGTCCATTGCGCGATCTCCTGCCGCGCCACGCCCAGGCGCTTTTCCAGTTGCGCCGACGAATCGGTGCCGCGATGGCGCAGGCGCGCCTCCAGTTCGCGCAGGCTGGCCGGCGTCAGGAAGACCGTGACCAGCGCGTGCCGCAGGTCGGCGTCGGCCGCCGCGCGGGAGCAGACGGTGGCGGCCCCCTGCACGTCAATGTTGAGCAAAACGTCGCGGCCCAGGCGGAGCTTGTCCAGCACCTCGCTCCTGGGCGTGCCGTAGGACTGGTCAAAGACGCGGGCGTGTTCGAGAAACGCCCCGGCCTGGACGCGGCGCGCAAACTCATGGCTGTCAAGAAAATAATAGTCGCGTCCGTCCGCCTCCCCCGGGCGCGGCGGGCGGGTGGTGCAGGTGATGGCGCGGGTCATCTCCGGGTGCCGGGCCAGAAGTTGCTGGCAGAGGGTGGTTTTGCCCCCGCCGGAGGGAGCGGAGATGACGATCAATAACGGTGACGCCGCCGGGGCGGGCGGCGCTGGCGGGGCCGGGTTCATTCGACGTTTTGCACCTGTTCGCGGAATTTTTCCAGCTCGGCCTTGAGCAAAACGACTTCGCGGGAGATGACGCTGTCGTTGGCCTTGGCGCCCAGGGTGTTGACCTCGCGGTTCATTTCCTGCGCCAGGAAATCCAGCGTGCGGCCGACCGGCTCCTTGGACTTGAGGCAGTCGTCGAATTGCAGGAAATGGCTCTCCAGGCGCGTCAATTCCTCCGAGATGTCGGAGCGGTCGGCGAAATAGAAGATTTCCTTCATCAGCCGCTCGTCGTCCAACGCCGGGAACTCCAGGCCGGCGGCCTTGATGCGGGCCAGCAGTTGGGCGCGATAGCGTTGGGCGGAGCGCGGCGCCAGACGGCGCACCCGGCGCACTCCGGCGCGCAGGCGGGCGGCGCGGGTGGTCAAATCCCTGGCCAGGCAGGCCCCTTCGCGCGCGCGCATTTTCAACAGGATGTCCAAGGCCCCCTGGAGCGCCTTGGCCATCGCCGGCCAGAGTTCCTCGGCCTCGGTGAATTCCTCCGCCGGCTGCAAGACGCCCGGCGCGCGCGCCAGCAAGTCCAGCGTGACGACGTCGGCCAGGCGAAGGGACTTGGCCAGGGAGCGAAGTTCGCGGGTGTAGATTTTGGCCAGCGCGGCATTGATGCGCATTTTGCCCCCGGCGCCCTCGGCGGCGTGGACCGAGACGCGCACCGTGACGCGGCCGCGGGCGACACGGCGGTTGATTTCGTCGCGGATTTGGGCCTCCAGGACTTCGAGGTCGCGGGGCAAATTAACGGCGATTTCGGTCTGCTTTCGGTTGACGGAGCTGACTTCGACGGTGACTTTGAAGCCGCGTTGGGAACACTCGCCGCGTCCGTAGCCGGTCATTGATTTCATCGTTGACCCCCGATTAAGGGGCAAGGAGGGCGGATTTGCAATGTCATTCGGGCTTTTCCGCCCGGAAAAAGAGAGAGAGGCCCCCACTGTCGAATTGCACGCGGCGAGAAACTCAGATAGAATGAATGGAAGTATGATTGAAAGATTGAATGTCAGGAGCTTCAAATCTCTTGAGTCCGTGGAGATTGCGCTGGGACAGGTCAATGTTTTCATCGGCGCCAACGGGAGCGGCAAAAGCAACCTGCTGGAAGCAGTCGGTGTCATCGGAGCGGCGGCGTTTGGACGGGTGGACGCGGAGTCGTTGACGCGCCGCGGGTGCCGGCCTGCCATGTTCTACAGACCCATGTTCGAAGCGTCGCGCACGGCAGCCGACACGACCATCGAGGCCATCGGCGCCGACGGAAGCTCCTACGTTGCAGATTTAGCCAGCCCTGATTTTAAACTTTCGCGACAGCGCGGAGAGGCGTGGCAATTCAAGCGTGAAGTCTTGAATAATGGCAAAGACCGTGTGGTGGAAAGGCCTCCAGCCAATGGGATGGTCTCGGGAGACCCTGAAGCCGGGCTGGCCGCATTGAAGCGAGCGGAGTTGGAATCAAGCGATCCGGCGGCTGAATTGCTCAAGCTGTTGTCCGACTATAGTATCTATACGCCAGATACACCGATGCTTCAGGGGTTCGTCAAAGAGCCGCCCCGGAACCCAGTCGGGTTGCACGGCGGAGGATTGGCAGGCGCTCTGGCCGATTTATATGAAATGGATGCCACCGAAAAGCAGTTCGTTGTTCCGGCTCTTCGTGATGAATTGGAGGAGTTACTCTCGTCCGTCGAATGGTTCGGGGAGCTTCGGACCTTCAAATCCCTCAAGCTGCCGGACGGAAGTGAGAGGCCGCATTACGGGTTTGTGGATCGCTTCTTCGAAAAGAAGGCAAACGAAACGTACCTCCTCGGGCCCAACGAGGTCAATGAAGGCATGCTTTATCTCCTGTTCGTCGCTGTTCTTTGCCTTCATCCAAATTCACCACGGCTCTTCGGATTGGACAACGCGGATCACGGGCTGAATCCGCGTTTGGTGCGTCACCTCACCGAAGCCCTGTGTCGCTGGATTCTCGGTTCGAAGCCGAACCGCCAGATTTTCATGACCACTCATAATCCATTGGTTCTGGATGGTCTTCCGTTGCAGGACGACCGGGTGCGATTGTTCACTGTTTCGAGAACCAATTTGGGCCGAACCACGATTCGGCGAGTTGAAATGACACCCAAACTTATTGAGCAGGGCAATCAAGGTTGGACCTTATCCCGCCTTTGGGTCATGGGCCATTTAGGGGGAGTGCCTAATGTCTGATCCGTTGCGCGTTGCGCTGGTCGTCGAAGGACCGACGGACTTTGTAGTCCTCAGGGCCGCCATCGAATCTCTCTTGGAAAATCGGGAGTTTGTAGCCACATCGCTTTGCCCGGAAATGTCCAGGGGCCTCGAACCAAGCACCGGTGGTGGATGGGCCGCTGTCTATCTCTGGTGCCGGCAGATGGTCGAACAAGCGGGTGGACAGGCGCGGGACAACGATCTTTTTAGCGCCCACGACCTTCTCGTTCTTCACGTGGATGCGGACGTTGCCGAAAAACGATATGGAGACGATCCAAGAATCCAAGACCCGCCAAACGACTTGCCGTGCGATTACCCCTGTCCTCCACCGAGCGCCACCACCGATGCGTTACGCCTCGTGATTTTGAGATGGCTTCATGAAACCAACGTCCCGTCGCACACTGTTCTTTGCACACCATCAAAGAGCACGGAAACGTGGGTTTTGGCTGCCCTCTTCCCGGAAGATTGCGCCCTCTCCGCAATCGAACTGGAATGTCGGGCGGATGCCGCCACAGTCATGCAGAGCAAGCCTTTGATTCAACGTTTGAAGAAACGACCCAAGGAGTATGAAAAAAGGGAAAGTGAACTCTGGGACGCCTGGCCCGCGGTGAGGGCCAAATGCACTGAGGCGGAGCGATTCTCGCGCGAGTTTCTGGCCGCATGGACCGCTGTGCTCGCTCGTTAAGTTTCCGGGTTTTCTTATGCGTTCGCTCCCCTTGCACGAATTTCATCAGGCCGCCGGGGCGGCGTTCATTGAGGTCAACGGCCAGGAAGTGGTCGCGCATTACGGCGATTGGCTGGCCGAGTACGCGGCGCTGCGCCAGGGGGCGGGCGCGCTGGATTTGAGTTTTCGCGGACGCTTGTGCGCGCTGGGCGCCGACGCGCAAAGATTCCTCAACGGACAGGTCACCAATAATGTGAAGGATTTGCAAATCGGCGAAGGCTGCTACGCCGCGCTGGTTTCCGCCAAGGGCAGGTTGCAGAGCGACCTGAACGTTTACCGGCTGGAGAATGAAATGCTGCTGGATTTTGAGCCGGGCCTCTCGGAGTTTGTGGCGCAACGCCTGGAAAAGTTCATCATCGCCGAGGACGTGCAAGTGAGGGACGCCGCCGCGCACTACGGCCTTTTGAGCGTGCAAGGGCCAAAGGCGGCGGAGGTCGTCGGCGGTCTATCGCCGCGCTTCGTCGTTCCGCCAAAGCCGATGGCGGTGACAAAAGCGGAGGAGCCCCCGTTTGGAGAGATATACTTGACATATCACCCCCGCCTGCGCACCCCGGGGTGCGATCTGTTCGTTCCCGTGGCCGCGATGAAGGAGGTGGCGGCGGAATTAAAGGACCGGGGCGCCCGCCTTTGTGGCTGGCAGGCGCTGGAAACGGCGCGCGTTGAGGCCGGCATCCCCAGGTTCGGCGCGGACATGGACGAGACCAATCTGGCGCCCGAAGCCCTGGACACGCGCGCCATCAGTTACTCCAAGGGATGCTACATCGGCCAGGAAGTCATCGCGCGCATTCGGACTTACGGGCAAGTGGCCAGGTCGTTGCGCGGGCTGCGGCTGGGCGGGCAGGAAAAGGATTTGCCGGCCCGGGGGGCGAAACTTTTTCTTGGAGAAAAGGAAGCGGGCCACATCACCAGCGCCGTCTGGTCTCCGGCCTTGCAGGCGATCATCGCGCTGGGCTTCGTCCGCCGCGAGGCCAACCAGACAGGGAGGGAGTTGGAGCTGCGGACGGCCGGCGGGAAAATTCGCGCGCAAATCGCGGACCTGCCATTCATTTGACAATAATTTTTAATCAGGAGCCTTGGGATTGCCAGCTTCGGGATGGAGCGTTCGCCAACGAGCAATGAATTCGGCGGGCGTTATCACACACAGGCGGTGCGGCGTTTGCCGGGCGGGTAATCAGAAGTGTTGCCCGTGACCAGATAATCGGCCGGGGCGGCCAATGCGACGGCAAGAAACGGCTCATCATCCGGGTCGGGTAAATCCAATGGCGTATACGGTGGAGTGAAGGAAACGCCATCCGTTTGAAGCTTGATCAGAACATCCCGAACGCGTCGCGGATCAAATCTGAAACGGGGCCGGGCCAGCACTTCCGCGTATTCGGCCAGGATGCGCCCGTCATGGCAGACTTGCACCGCTCCCGTCAAAGCCAGCGCCAGTACCTGGGCAGGATTTCCTTTGCTCTTCAACAAACCCGACACAAGAACATTGGTGTCGAGAACAATTTTCACTTCCGAGGACGGCTTTGGCGGGCGGCGGCGATTTCGGCGTCAATGTCTTTCAAGGAGAGATCGCAAGTACCGTTGGCGGCGGCGGTTTGTTGCAGCGCGGTCAAAGACTGCGCGGCGCGAACACTGCGGAGCACCGAGAGGGTGGATTCCAAACTTTCCGCACGGATGGGCAGCAAGAGGGCCACTGGCCGACCCTGAGAGGTGACGACCAGGTCTCCCTTGTCCACAGACTGGAGCCATTGGCCAACAGCCTGCTTCTTCAGGTCATCAATACTTATTGTACTCACAATTAATATTTTACAGCATCTTCCCCCGATTGGAAAGCCTCAACCATTCCCGACCGCAATTCCGAATAAGTCCCTTCCACCTCCGGAGCAAAGCAGCGTAGTGGCGATGGCGCTGTGATGGGCTGTGTGATGACGCAAGAGTGGATGCCGTGCAGAGGGTGCCGGACTTCGTTACTT
>Ga0326727_10005203_pt1 | contig 37569 bp, 30 predicted proteins | sample MB2enrmetagenome_FD_207643 | JGI IMG/M metagenome (GOLD analysis project Ga0326727, IMG submission 207643) | Lab enriched peat soil microbial communities from McLean, Ithaca, NY, United States - MB29MY | ecosystem: Environmental > Terrestrial > Soil > Wetlands > Peat | place: USA: New York... | reverse complement strand
CATGATTAGCCGCTTCGTCCACGACCCGCCCTACATCAAGCACGCCAAGGTTGGAGCCTTCGACAACATCGGCTTCGGCCTCCTGATGGTCTGGACCGGCAGCCTCCAGATCGTGCTCGACAAGGGCCAGGAGGACGACTGGTTCGGCGCCGCCTGGGTGCGCTGGACGGTCGCGGCGCTCATCGTCTCCCTGCTGCTCTGGATCTGGCACTCCTGGACCCATCCCAAGGGCCTGGTCGATCTGCACGTCCTCAAAGACCGGAATTTCCGCACCGGCTGCTTTATGATCGCCATGCTGGGTATGTGCATCTACATCACCATCGCCATTCTGCCCCTCTACTACCAGGAGGTTCTCGGCTATACCGCTTTCACCGCCGGCCTGGTCGTCGGCCCGCGCGGCATCGGCTCGTTTATCGGCTCCCCGCTCATCGGCTTCCTCGGCTCGCGCATCGACAACCGCAAGCTGCTCTCCGCCGGCTTCCTCGGCTTCGCCGTCTGCGCCCTCACCTTCGGCACCGTCGACCTCGACATCGGCCCCTACACGCTGCTCATCCCCATCACCCTCACCGGCTTTGCCCTCAGCTTTGTCTTTGTCCCCATGTCCACCATGATGATGGCCACCATCCCCAACAAGGAGATGGGCAACGCTACCGGACTGGCGAACATGCTGCGCAACATCGGCGGGTCGATCGGCATCTCGATGGCCACCACCGCCCTCATCCGCCGCGCCGCCTTGCACCAGACGGAGATCGGCGCGCATCTTTCGCCCTCGAACCCCATCCTCCAGCAGGACTCCCGTGCCCTTGCCGCCTATCTCGGCCATCACCTCGGCCCTACCGCCGGGCCACCCGGCTCCATGGGCCTGATCTACGGCCTCATGGAGCAGCAGTCCGCCCTCATGGCCTACGTCGATGTCTTCCGCTGGACCGCCGTTCTGGCCGTCATCTGCGCCGCTTCAGCATGGCTCTTCAAAAAGCCGAAACAGCCCACCGCGCCGCCGCCGGGGATGCACTGAGGGAGAGCCCAATCCGGAGCCGCTTGCCTTTGGCTTTGGATTGATGTCTACTGCTTCCATCATGCAATCAGCTCAGTTTTTGCTCTCTGCGCGAATGTTGCGGAGCTTTGCCGCCGGATTCATCGCGCTTGCTGCGATCGTGTCCCCGCTGCCGGCCCAGAATGATGCCGAAGTGTTGAAGTCCCTGCCGCACAAAAACGAGACATTTCTCTTTCTTGTGAACGAATCGGTTGTGCTCGTTCAATGGCCGCATACGCTCAAGCTGGTCAACGCTCCGGAGAACGTCACGCTGCTCAATCCCGGTCAGTGCATTCGGGTTGGAGTCGTCGCCACGGGCGACAATCGCGACCAGTACCTCGAAAAGACGAAGCTGTCCTTCCGCGTGAAGTTCGCCGGCCAGAGCCAGGACCACGCGCTGGCGCCGCTGGCCCAGACCAAGCAGATCAAGCCGGAGGGCGGAGACTTTGTCACGGAGGTCTTAGCCGCGGCCGCCATCAAGAATCCGCTTCCCACCTCGGCCAGCATGGGCGTATCGGCGGATAACTGGTGCGTCCCGGCCGACGCCGTTGACGGCTCAGCGACAGTGGAAGCCGAAGTTGAGACGCCTTCGGGCCATAAGACTCTCAAGCCCGCCACGATTCAGATCGAATCCTTCGAAACAGGCAGCAAGCGGACCTTCAAAGACGATCAAGAGATGAACGATTTTTTCCAAGGTTACCACTGGAAGCCAAATCCGGCGCGCCTCTACCCGGCGCTGCTGTTTGTCCTCGCCGCCGATCGCAAGGTGCTGGAGCGCGAAGGAACGCTAGGGAGCATCCTCTTTTCTTTCAGCTCCGCGCTCAAGGCCGATCCCGCCGCCGCCAAGGACTTTATGGCCCGGATTTCAATGGAGAAAGGGATAACGCGCGATTTCGGAGTGACCGTTCTTTTCACGGCGGGCTACGACATTGAAGCTGTTCTCAAGACCATGAGCCAAGAGGAGCAGCAAGCATTCAAGCAGAATCCCGAGATCCCAAATCCCTACCGCTTCACCGCGCCCCAGGACATTCCCATGGAATTTGACATGTTGTGGGCGATCTTCTGCGCGACCGGCCAGCTTGAGCCCATTCAGAAGATCGCGTCCGGACTCGCATGGCGCCCCGACTGGGACGAGTTTGAAAAGGCTCGCAAATCCTCGCATCCGATCAAGGAATGGACGCCCTCGATAGGGCGCGCGCTAGCGTATCACGCAGCCGGCTGGTCGCTCGCTTCGTTCCAGGAGACCGATCCCCTCGCCGCCGACTACATCGAATACATGCTCGCCTCGCCTGACACGCCTCCTGCCGTCAAGTCCGAACTCACCGGCCTTGCCACCAATCCAGCCTTCCAACAGACCAATGGGAAATGAGTCGAATCGCGCCGAAGCGCCGGCCCTCCGCCGGATTGAACGGGTGACATCAACTCTGGTTCTGCTGCAGCCGCGCCACGCTGAACTGGGCTCCGGCAAAGAGGATCAGCCCCGAGGCATAACCCCAGAAGAGCAGCCCGACCGAGACGTAGAACGGCCCGTACAGCGCCTTCAGGTCAAGGTGCGGCAACAGCAGTTCCACATACACAATCTTGGCCGCCAGCCACACGACTCCCGCCACGATCGAGGTGCGCAGCACCGGCCGCCAGGGAACCTTCCGGTTGGGCAGCAGCCAGTAGATCGAAAAGAAGAAGACGATGGAGGCCACGCCGGTGGAAAGTGCCAGCCACAGGCGAGCCAACCCCGCGTAGAAGAAGTTATCCGTGTGATGAAAGAAGATCGCGGTCAGCAGCGACTGCGCGCCCGCATTCACGAGGATGCTCACGAGCGCCAGCGCCACCATCAGCAGCGCCAGTCCGAAGGCCACTGCCTGGTTGAGCAGGTAGTTGCGGCTCTTGGTCACGCCCCAGGCCTGGTTCAGCGCCACCTCCAGGGGCAGAAAGATTCCCGTGCACGAGACCAGAATCATGACCAGCGAGAATATCTGCACCCCGTGGCGCGGGGCCTCTGCCGCCAGGCCGGCTGCCACGAAATTCTGGTTCGAGGGCAGGAAGTACTGCACCATGTCGTTCACCACGTCCACCATCACCGTGGAGTGGAAAACGCTGCGCGATAGCGTGTAGAGCAGCACAATGAATGGAAGGAAGGAGATGATGGCGTTGGCCGCCACGCTGAAGGCAAAGGTATGCACCTCGCTGTCCAGCAAATAGGCGATGAGCGCCTTGCCGTCCTTGCGCCAGCGGTACCACTTCGCCCTTGAAACCGGTTCATGTCCATCGATCGTGCCGGAAACCTCGATCGCCTTTTCGCCCTTCGCGCCGGAATCTGAAAGCTGAGCCACGTGCCGCTCCTTGCTCAAGCGAATGAATCTCCGCGATGGTTATGTGCGGAACTATGTGCGGAACGCTCGACCGCCGCGCCGCCGCCAGATGCTTGTTTCATCAAGGATAGTCTCCCCGGTCCCGGTCCCGTTGAGCCGCCGTCCGCGCCCCGCCCGGCCCCCGTTTCCGCGGTGCTCAACGTCATGCCCCGCCGAGCCTTCCCAGCGCCCACCGGGCCGCAGTCTGCAGCCCCTCGTCCGCAGCCCTGGCCCACTCATCCAGCCACGGCGCAAACCGCCCCAGCCCGCTGTTTCCCATGGCGATGGCCACATTCCGCCTGAGCCCCAGAAACCCCGCCCGCCGCACCGGCGAACCATTGAACCGCAGCTCGAACTCCGCCTCGGCCAGCCCTGCCAGCCACTCCAGCGCCGGATTCACGAGCTCCTCCCGCGCCTCCAGCTCCGGGTCCGCGCTCAGCGGCGTTCGCCGCGGCGAATTCCACGGGCACACATCCTGGCAGATGTCGCAGCCGAAGACCTGCCGCCCCATCCCCTCCATCAATTTCGCTGCAATCGGCCCGCGGTGCTCGATGGTCAGGTAAGAGATGCAGTGCGCCGCGTCCATTTGGTAGGGAGCGATCAGCGCCCCGGTGGGGCAGGCGTCCAGGCAGCGCCGGCAGCTTCCGCAGCGGTCCGGCACGGTCAGCGGCGATTCCTCCGCCTCCACTTCCAGCGAAGTCAGCAGCACCGCCAGGAACCCATACGACCCCAGCCGGGGATGGATCAGGCAGGTGTTCTTGCCCGTCCAGCCCAGCCCCGCCGCCACAGCCAGCGCCCGCTCCATAAGGGGCCCGGTATCCACGCAACCGCGCGCCTCAAACCCGTCCAGTCCCTCGCGCGCGCGCTCCTCCCGAATCCGTGCCTCCAGCGCCCTCAGCCGCTTCTTGAGCACCTTGTGATAATCGCTCGGCCGCCGCCCGCCCCCCGCACCGTCATTGCCCTTTTCCGGCCGGCTTGACCAAGCGTAGCGGGCAATCCATCCCGCGCCCTCCGCGGCCGTATCGGTCGAACGCGGTTGCGCGCTGTTGTAGCCGGCAAAGCACACCACCGCCGAGCGAGCCCACGAAAAGGGAATTGCAGCTCGCGACCGCAGCAGCGCCCCTTCTTCGCCGCGCCGGGCCAGGTACTTCATCGTTCCGGCGCGACCCGCCCTCACCCACTCCTCAAAGCGCGCTGCGTCCCGAGCCTCGCCGGCGTAGGGAAGCGCCACCAGCCTTGCATTCGTAAATCCCGCTTCCAGCGCCCAGGCGCGCGCCTGCTCTCTCGTCAAGCTGCGCGCGGCAGTGGCGTTGGCTTCGGGTCCGAACCTGAGGGTGCGGTCCGAAGGGGTTGGCGGCTGGCTCAAATCTCAATCCTCTCTCACAAGAATGAATGCTCCAGCCCGCAAAGGCGAGATATTCGCACTCAGATTCTCCAGATCCGGACCTGAACCGCGCGCGCTCTTATGCGACCCTCCCGGCTGCTCTATGAACAAGATGGACGGATGACGCGGTTTGTAAACAAAATCAGCAGGTTAGCCACCGCTTCGCGGTGATCGCAAGTTGGCGAGTCGGCTGGTTCATTGGTGGCTCAACCCGCCGCGGCGAGTCAAGTTGCTCGGCACAGCCCTCCGGCCGCCCTGCCGGGTTCCGCCCCTATTCCGGTTTGGGCTGCCCGATGGCGCTCTCCTGTTTGGCCAGCTTCACGCGCGCGCTTTCCAGCTTGCGCTGCACCTTGGCCACGTCGCCGGGGTCCACGTCCGCCGCGGCCGACTTGGCGTACGCCGCCAGCGACAGTTCCCATTGCGCCGCCGCCAGCCGGATGCGGCCGGTCTTTGCGTACAACTCGCCCAGGTGGTCGTGGACGGTGGGGTCAGTCCGATCGCGATCGACCGCCTGACGCAGGTTCTCCTCCGCCAATTCGTACTCTCCCATCTTGAAGTAGACCCAGCCCAGTGAATCCAGGTAGGCGCCGCTCGTCGGCTCCAGCTCCACGGCCTTGCGAATCAGCGTCAACGCCTCGGGCAACCGCGCACCCCGGTCGGCCATCATGTAACCCAGGTAGTTCAGGGTCATGGCGCTCTCCGGCTCCAGATCGAGCGCCTCTCGGAAGAACCGTTCGGCCGGCCCATAGTGCTTCTGCCGTTCGGACCACTCCCCCCTGAGAAACAGCAGGTAGGTGCGGTCCTCCTTCTTCGTGGTCAGAGTACCGGCCTTATTGAAGGCTTCGTCGGCATCCTTCCAGCGCCGCAAGCGTATGTTCATCTGGCCAATCGCCAGCCAGACTCCGCGGTCGTTCTCGCTGTTGTCCAGCAGCCCTCTGGCCAGGCCCAGTCCTTCATCCGCCTTGCCCTGGTCGGCCAGTTCCGTGGCCAGCATCAGCTTGAATTCCCGGCTCTTGGGATCGGCATCCACCGCTTTGCGGGAGACTTCGAGCGCCTTGTCGAACTGCTTGGCGTCGCGGTAGGCATCCACCTCTCCCTGGTAGCCGTGCAGAGCCGAGTCGCCGCCCATCTCGATCATCTTCTGGTAAGTGGCGACCGCCTGATCGGTCTTGTTCTCTTCCTGATAGACCGCCCCCAGCCGCTCCAGGAAGATCCTGCGGTTGTTCTTCTCCTCGCCGGTGTAGGCGCCGTTGGCGTGCGAAGTCCGGTCCACCATCTCCCCGTATACCTGCGCGGCCTCGTCGTAGCGGCCCAGCACGTCCAGCAGAAGCCCTTCGTTAAAGCCGGCTTCCAGCGCGTCCTGCGAAGGGGGATCCTGCCTCGTGGAATCCAGCTTTCGCGCCTTGCGGATGGTGGCCAGCGAATCCTCGTATTTTCCCTGCCGGCGCTGAATCTCGCAAATGTGGATCAGTGCTTCCACGTCCTCGGGATCGGCCTTGGCAAGCTCCTCAAACTGCTTCAGCGCCTCATCGAGCTGGTTGTCCTTGAGCAGAGCCTGTCCCAGGGCGTCCAGGGCGCGCGCGTCTTCCGGGTCCATGTTGGCCGCGCGCCGATAGGCGGCGATGGCCTCCTTGGGCTGCTTCAACTCCTCATAGGCCGCGCCCAGGGCAAACTCCATCCTGGGGCTGCGGTCGGCCGGCGGAACATCCTCAATCACCTTGGCCGCTTGGGCAAGGTCGTTGCTTTCGGCATAGAGGCGGGCCAGGTTCAGAACCACCTCCTCCGAATCCGGCTCCATGGCCCGCGCCGTCTTGAACTCTTCCTCGGCCTTCTTTTCATCGTGCTTCACGTTGTAGAGCTGTCCCAGCACCATGCGATCCTCCACGCTCTTGGGCAGCAGCGCGACGATCTTCTCGAACTCGGCAATGGCCTGGTCCAGCACATTGCCGGAGGGCGATCCCGAGGACACGGCGTTGGAGGCGTCGCTCAACTGGCGAAGATAGATCTTCCCCAGCAGCTTGTGCGCCTCAATGTCGTTGGGAGCGCTCTTGAGCAGCCTGCGGGCCGTGGCTTCGGCTTCACGCGTGTGGCCGCTGCGCAGGTACAGGTCCGCCAGCCCGTCGTTCAACTGCGGGGAGTCGGGGTCGGCGTTCAGCGCCAGCTTGTACTCCTCCACGGCCTGCGTCACCAACTCCGGGCGGCCCAACTCTCCGGCATCCTCCTCGTAGATGTCGGCCAGCGCCAGGTGATAGTAGGCCGAGGCGCGGTCCGGCGGTGTTGCGGCGGATTCGCCCGGCGCGGCAGCCACGGCCGGAGCGGGCTTGGCGGGCGCAGCGGCGGCCGGAGCGGCTGGGGCGGGAGCGGTCTGATTAGGGCTGCCGGCGGGCGACTTGCTGGGGGCGGTGGTCTCCGGCAGCGTCTTTCCCGGCTCGTTTTGGGCGTGGAAAGGCAACGCCGGCAGCAGAACGAGAGATGCGGCGGCAAACGTGAGCCAGGAGTGCGGCAATCTGAGTCTTGATTTCATCATCCAGGGGATTCCGTGCCTCTTCAGCCATCCGCGCAAGCACAAACCCCATGCCGGAGGAGCGAAAGTCGGCGCAGGCAGCCGGTGGGAGCAACTCTGCCTACTGTAAAGACGATTCTACCCGTCATTTGGCTCAAGCGGCGCGTCAGATTGCCGTTTTTCTCAAGTTGGATTGTCCGCGGCACATGGATGCGAACCGTCCCGCGGCCTGCGGAAGCCGTGGGCGGCCCATCCTTGCCGCCACTCTGAGCAGCTTGACTCGCCGCGGCGACCGAGTCGAAGAACCCGCGTCTTGCCCTTTCTCTCGCAAGGGTGGGTGACCGCGAAACCCAACCTCCTGTCACCGACTGCCGCCCTGCCGCATCCTTTATGCAGAGAGGCGCGCAAATTGGGCGAATTCGCCGAACCCCGAAAGAACGAAGAACCGCCCCCTCGCCGCCCCCTCGTCGTCATCGTCGGTGGCGGCTTTGCCGGCATTCACGCCGCCAATGGCCTGGCCCGAATTCCCGTCGACGTCACCCTGGTGGACCGCCGCAACCACCACACCTTTCAGCCGCTGCTCTACCAGGTGGCGCTGGCAGTGCTCTCTCCGGCCGACATCGCCCAACCCATCCGCACCATCCTGCGCAAGCACCGGAACACCCAGGTTTTGATGGACGAGGTCGCCGCCATCGACGTCTCCGCCCGCGAAATCTCACTCGCCTCCGGCGCCCAGCTCCCCTACGACTATCTGGTCCTGGCCACCGGAGCCACTCACTCCTACTTCGGCAGGGATGAGTGGGCGCTGCTTGCTCCCGGCCTCAAGACCATCGAGGACGCCCTCGAAATCCGCCGCCGCGTGCTTTTGGCCTTCGAACTGGCCGAGCGCCAGATGGTCGAGCACGGCTGGCATCCAGCGCTCAACTTCGTGGTCATCGGCGGCGGGCCGACTGGGGTTGAACTGGCCGGCGCCATCAGCGACATCGCCCAGCTCTACATGCGCCGCGACTTCCGCCACATCGACCCCACCAAATCCCGCGTTCTCCTCCTTGAAGGTTCGCCGCGCATCTTGGCCGCCTATCCCGACGACCTTTCCGCCAAGGCCGAAGCCGCGCTCACCCGCTTGGGCGTTGAAGTCCATACCGACACCCACGTCACCGGAATCGGTCCAGGCTGGGTCGAGACCTCCGGCAGGCGCGGCAACCTCCGGATGGACGCCGTGGTCACGCTCTGGGCTGCCGGCGTCCAGGCGTCATCCCTGGGCAAGCTGCTGGGCGCGCCGCTCGACCGCCGCGGCTGCGTCCTGGTTGATGCCCATCTCAATCCGCCGGGCCTCCCGGAGGTATTCGTCCTCGGCGACCTGGCCCATCTCGAGCAGGACGGCCGCCAGGTTCCCGGCGTCGCCCAGCCTGCCATGCAGATGGGGGACCATGTCGCCAAGATGATTGCCGCCGGCCTCGCCGGAGCCCAGCGGCCGGCCTTCCGCTACTTCGACAAAGGCGATATGGCCACCATCGGCCGCATGGACGCCGTAGCCAAGGTCGAATGGCCCTTCAAGGCGCACATGAGCGGCTTTCCAGCTTGGGTCACCTGGCTCACCGTGCACATCTTCTTCCTCATCGGCTTCCGCAACCGCCTTTCCGTCTTCGCCGCCTGGATCTGGACCTACTTCACCTTCACCCGCGGCGCGCGCCTCATCACCGGCGACCAGCGCCTGCCCGGCTGGCAGGACCAGCTCGACGCCGGACTCGTCACTCCGCCATCACCGCCCCCAACAGAATCATCAAACCCGGGATCCTGAGCGACCAAAGCGAAGCGGAGGGAGTCGAGGGACCTGCGTTTCGGGTCTCGCAACCCCAAAACCTCCATGCCCGTCGGTTAAACTGGTAGAGCGATGCTCGACCTGGGATTTGTCCGCGCCAACCTGGAGAAGGTGGAGGAAAAGCTCCGCGCCCGCGGGGCCGACCCCGCCGCGCTGCTGGGCGATTTTCGCGCGCTCGACACGAACCGCCGCGAGGCCATCACGGAAGCTGAAAAGCTAAGAGCCCGGCGTAATGAGCTGAGCGAGCAGGTCGGCGCACTGAAGAGGACTGCGCAGGACGCCACGGCCCTGATAGAAGAGGTCCGGGTCCTGAAAGAGGAAACGGATCGGCGGCAAGCTGACGCCGCCTACTACGAAATTAAAACGATCGAGCGCCTCCAGACGATACCGAACCTTACTCGGGATGAAGTGCCGACTGGGACTTCCGAAGACGAGAATAAAACGGTCAGAATCTGGGACGAGCCGAAGAAACTCGATTTTCGGCCGAAGCCGCACTGGGAAATCGGCGAAGCCCTCGGCATCCTCGACCTCGAGCGCGCAGCCAAACTCAGCGGCGCGCGTTTCGCCGTCTACGTGGGCCAGGGTGCGCGTCTCGAACGCGCCCTTATCAACTTCATGCTCGACCTGCATACCCAGAAGCACGGCTACACGGAAGTCCTGCCGCCCTTCATGGTGAACTCGACAGCGCTCACCGGAACGGGTCAGCTCCCGAAATTCGAGGCAGATCTGTTCCAATGCGCTGAACCCGACTGGGAAGCCCGCGAAACCGCAAGGGCCAAGCTGGAGCGAATCGAGCGGGAGCTCGGCTGGAGATCAGGCCAGTTTGACGATGCCTTCGATGAGCTTGTAGCGGCGAAGAAGAAAGCGTTTCTTAGCGACCACTGGCTCATCCCCACCGCCGAAGTTCCTGTCACCAACCTCTATCGCGACGAGATTCTCGACGAAGCGCGCCTTCCCATCTCGCTCACCGCCTACACCCCGTGCTTCCGCGCCGAGGCCGGAGCCGCCGGCAAGGACACGCGCGGCATCATCCGCCAGCACCAATTCCAAAAGGTCGAGCTGGTCAAGTTCACCCGCCCCGAAGACTCCGACGCCGAGCACGAGCGCCTCACCCGCGATGCCGAGGAGATTCTCGAAGCCCTCGGCCTGCCCTACCGCCGCGTTCTGCTCTGCACGGGCGATACCGGCTTCTCCTCCGCCAAGACTTACGACCTGGAGGTCTGGCTTCCCGGCCAGCAGCTCTACCGCGAAATCTCCTCCTGCTCCAACTTCGACGCCTTCCAGGCCCGGCGCGCCAATATCCGCTACCGGCCGGCCAGCCAGCCCGGACAAAGCGCCAAGGTCAAGCCCGAGTTTGTCCACACCATCAACGGCTCGGGCCTAGCCGTCGGCCGCACCTGGCTGGCGATCCTTGAGAACTACCAGCAGCCCGACGGCTCAGTCCTGATTCCGCAGGCCCTTCAGCCTTACATGGGCGGCCTGGACAGAATCGTGAAGGAATCCCAATGCAACCTTTGAACTCCGGCGAACCCGTTCCGCAACCCCGGCCCAGTATCCGGCAGATTCTGAAGAGCTATTTCTACTGGACCTACCCGCGCGGCTGCTTTCATTACGACGTGATGGTGACGCTGATTCTGCTGTTCATCTTCCTCACCCCGCATATTCCCGGTTGGAGCTACGGCGACAAGCCGTCCGGCGGCGCCGGACCGGCCCATCCCATCGAGGTCATCGGCAACGACGGCCACGGGCTCATCATCACCGTGCTGGCATCGGACGCCAACGTGCCCGCCGGCGCCCCGGACAAAGTCGTCAAGCAGGCCCTCCGAAAGGCCATCGAGCCGGTCACCGGCGACGCCGTCTTTGTTACCCAGTGGGAAACCGTCACCGACGCCCAGGGAAATCTTGCCTGGAAGGTCTGGGCCCACAGGTAACTCGTTTTTGTTGCTTCATTTTGCGTGCTGGCGCATCCAAAAGAACAGGGAATCCTATGCATCTTAGAATCAAGCTGGTATTCGCCGCATCCATGGCGCTCGCCTTCTCAACGGTTTTCGGCGTCTATGCCGCCCCGCCCGATCAAAAGGATCTGAAAGAGGTTCTGCAGCGCCTCGACGCCGCGGCGGCCAACTTCCACTCCACCTCCGCAGACTTCGAGTTCGACACCGAGCAGACCGATCCGTTCTATAGCAAGGACATCGATAAGGGCACCGCCTTCTACAAGCGAAGCGGCAAGAGCTTCCGGATGGCCGCGCACATCCGCGAGGAAGCACTTGGAGTCGAAAAGGACAAGCCGGCGAAATTCAAGCCCGTGCCTAAGGACGTGACTTACGCCGACGGCAAAGTGAAGCTCTATGAAAAACTCACCGACGAGATCCACGAAATTGGCGCCGCAAAGTACGAGAGCTACCTGCTACTCGGCTTCGGCGCCAGCGGCAAGGAGCTGGCCGACAAGTGGGATATCAAGTATCTGGGCTCGGAAGACCTCAACGACGGCAAGGTCAGCGTCAAGACCGAGAAGCTGGAACTGGTGGCAAAAGATCCCGATGTGCGCAAGATGCTTCCCAAAGTGACCGTCTGGGTCGACCCGGCGCGCGCGGTAAGCCTCAAGCAGATCTTCGACGAGGGCCACGGCCAGAGCCGGACCTGCTATTACTTCAACATCAAGCTCAATCCGTCCATTCCCGACACCGAATTCAACATTAAAACGGACAGCAAGACAAAGACCGTCAAGTAGCGGCGGCCCTTCACAATCGGCTTGTCGAGAACATCGGAAAACAACAGGCGCCCTGTTGTGCCATTCTCCGCCGCACAAAGGCCTCTTGGTTTTCCAAAGGCTGCCTTGCCAACGTGTTTACAGCAGATCAGGCCCTCTGTATCCGCGTGTTCGTGAGTTCTCCAGGCTGGGAGTATCATCCTGCTTCGACTGCGCCCTCGGATGCCGGGCGGATCAGCAGCGGCAAGACCCTGTTCACCAGGCGGGCGATGGGCTTTGGCAGCATCGCGACCAGGATGTTGAAGCGGGCACGGTCCTCCGGCTCCAGGACGCGCATCAGGTAGAAGAGCGCGCAGAGAACCACGAGGGCAGCGCTTCCACCCAGGAGAATGCCCAAGAGCGGGGCCAGCCGCAGGACGATCTCATGCTCGGTGAGCGGGGCCAGCCGCAGCACGATCTCATGCGTGTTGAGGGGGGCCAGCCGCAGGACAATCTCATACGCGGTGAGCGACGCCACCGCGCTGATGAAGACGATCTTCGCCACCTGCATCCAGGGAAGTTTCACCTTGAAAAGATAGATTGCCACCGCCCACATCATAAGGACGGCCGTCGCCTGCGCCGCTCCGTTGCCGATGCACGCACCGACCGCGCCGTGGGCTGGAATAAGCCACCAGGCCACTCCCCAATCGACGACGCCCGCGAGTACCGTTGCTCCGATGACGAAGCGCTGCCGCTCGGAGCACTGGAGCAGGCTCTGCGCGGGCGTGATGAACGCTTTGAAGATGCACAGCAGCGGAGCCATCGTCACGACCATGGCGGCGTCCTCGAATTTGCGGCCGTAGAGAAGCAGCAACGCTGGAACCGCGAGCGACGCTGCGATGAAGTGCAGCGGAATCGAGATCAGGGCAAGATAGCGGAAAGTAGAGGCTGCAATGGCGGGAAGCCTGGACTTGTCTCGCGCGTACTGAACGAAGATTGTGGTGGCGGCCGCCGTCCCGAAGATGGTCGCGGCCAGCAGCAACTGTTCGGCCATGGTAAATGCCAGCGAATAGAAGGTCACCTGGCGGATATCCGCGCACAGATGCTTGAGCAGAAGAATCTCCGACCGGCCCCAGACGATCAGCGCCACCGCCATGGTGGCGACGCTCTGCCACGCGAAGGCCGTCATGCGCTTGCGCAATCCCGGCGGATGAGCATGAGTTGCCTCCCAGGCGAGCACCCGTTTGAGCGTGGGAAAGAAACGCACAACCAGATCTACTGTTCGCATGAGGAGCGCCGCCGCGCCGACGCCGACCACGCCCCAACGGAAGACTACCGTGGCCGCGATTGCGATGACGTAGATAAATATTGAAACAACAGAGGCGGGCAGATTGGTTGACAAATCTTCCGTGGCCATATTGGCCTGCGCCGGGATGGAGTTGACCATCGAAGGCCAGATGCTGAGCACCAGCAGGGCCGCGGCCAATTTGTAGTCCGGATTCGCGTCGCCCAGCACCCAGTAGAGAAAGCCGCCGGTGGCCAGCGTGGCCAGGCCGGTCTGTAGCAGCAGGGTGCGCAGAAAGATGGTACGCGCAGTGCCCCGGTCACCCATGCCGATAAACTCGGCCATGTACTTTCGCGTGGTTGCGGGAATGCCGAATCCGCCCAGGCTGCTAACCAGCGTGGCAATATAGTTGACATAGACGATGTAGCCGTTCTTTTCCGGTCCCAGATAGCGGTTGATGGCAATCGAGGACACCAGCAAAACGACGGCGCTGACGATGGTTTCAGTGCCGAACCAGCCGGAGTTCCTGGCGATCGTTCTTGTGTTGGACATAGATTTCCAGCTGTGTTTCCAATGAGGACTCGCGCGCCTTCGTTCCGCGCCGGCCAGGAACCCTCAGACGCAACCGGCAGCGCTCCGCGCGCTGCCGGCAGCCATCGGAGCCCTGTTCGCAGTCTAACCCAGCCCTTGCAGCGCTGCCTTTGCGTCCTTTGCCGCCGGCGAGTCGGGCGCCAGCGACACGGCCTTCTTCAGGTGAATCGTCGCGTTGTTCTTATCCTTCAGTTTGCCGTACACCATTCCCAGGTGATACTGCATCGTGGCGTTGTTGGGGTCGGCCTTGACCGCGTCCTCCAGCAAATTGCGGGCAAATGCGTAAGTCCCCTTGTAGTAGTAAGCCCACGCCAGCGTGTCGGCGGCGTTGGATGAGTTCGGCATGCTCTGCCGGGCTGTTTGCGCCAGCGAGAGCGCCACATCCACGTTTTCTCCGTTCAGCAGCATCCGATAGGCAAGATTGTTGGCTGCGATAGGCTGTTGCGGCTGGATTTGCAGGGCCTTCTTGTAAGAGGCCTCGGCCTTGGCGAAATCTCCACTCGATTCCTCCAGGGTTCCCAGAATAGCAAGGGCGCCGGCATCGTTGGGGTGCGCATTGAGCCACTGCTCCCAGGCGCCGATAGCATTCCCCACTTGTCCGCGCCTCATCTGAAGCTGCGCAAAAAGCGCTACCGCCTCGGCATCCCCGGGGTTTACCTGCATGGCCTTCTGGGCGGTGGCGGTAGCCTGGTCCAGGTTATTGTTTTGAAACTGCAACTGCGCCAGAAGATCGTAGAAGCTGCTGTTCTTTGGGCTCTTCTCTATTTGCGCGTTTAACCGCGCCATCGCCTTGTCCGGATGCTTCTGGAACAGTTCGTAGCTCACCAGCAAGCGCATAGCTTCAAAGGAGTTTGGATCGTCCTGGAGCGCCTGCTCCAAAAGCGCGACTCCCTCCGGGTAGCGCTTCTGGGAGAATCGAATCTTTCCCAGCAGGATGTAGGCCTGCTTGCTTTGCGGGGCAACGCTCATGGCGGTCTTCAGGTCGGCTTCGGCCTTGTCCGGCGCGTTATGGTTCATCTCGACGGTCGCGCGCCAGACATAGCCGCCCGGAAACCGCGGCGCTGCGGCAATCGCCCTATCGGCCACCTCCTCCAGCAACTGCATGTCGCCGCGCATTACCGCGATCCGCGCCAGTTCCTGCTCCGCTTCCAGCCTGGATGGATTCAGGTCCATCGCTTTGCGAAAGCTCTTCTCCGCCAGATCGGCATCGCCCTTCTGCAGCGCCGCTTTGCCTAGCCAGTACTGCAGGAAGGCGTCCTTGGGATAGTTCTTGGCGCCATCCATGAGGGCACTTACGGCATCGCTCGCCTTGCCATCGTTGAGCAGCACGATTCCGTTCAAAGCCACCACTTCAGGATCCTTGGAGTTCTTCTTCATCAAGGCGGAAACCACGGTTCGCGCCGTCTCGTAGTCCTTGACCTGAAGAAGAAGGCGAATGTACCCCTTCTGCACAGAGATGTTCTTGGGATACTCTGCGGCCAGGCTCGCGAACTCCGTCTTGGCCTTGTCCATCTGTCCGGAGCCTTCGAAGTAGTCTGCCAGGATTCGCACGCCTTGCGGATTATCGGCAAGATCTTTCGACGCCTGGCGGAGGATCTGCTCGACTCTTGGCCGATCGCCCTCCCGCAAAACAATCTGCGCCAGGCTTTCCCGTGCCGCAAGGCTCTTGGGGTCGGTTGCGACGGCATCCCAGCCCGTCTTTTCGGCCTCCTGAAGCCGGTTGTTCCGGACATAGAAAGAGGCGAGGAGCAGCTTGGCGTTCGCCGATTTCGGATCGAGCGCGACAGCCTTCTTCAGCTCATCTTCAACAGAAGATGCCTTGCTGGTATCGGCCGATTGAAGCAGCGCGAGATCCTCGTGAAACGCTGCCCGGTTCGGTTCCAGTTCCAGAGCCCGGTTGATCTCAACCAAAGCCTGATCTCTGTTCCCTCGTTTGAGCGCGATGGCGGAAAGCATGGCGTGAACGTCGGGGTTGTTCGGTTGTGCCGCCATCACGGCATCCGCCTGCTTTTGCGCGTCGTCGATCTTTCCACCGGCAAGAAACAGGTTGCCGAGGTCGATCCGCGCCTTATAGTTGGCTGGTTGCAGCTCGACGGTGCGCCCCAGTTCGCCATACGCCGCGGAGTACTCGCCCAGGTGCATGTAGGTCTTCGCCAGCGCGTAATGAGCGTCGGGAAAACTCTTGTCTACCTTCAGAGCGTTCAAGTACTGGATGGCGGCTTCTCTGTACTTGCCCTGGGCGCTGTAGCGGTCTCCGCTCTCCAGGTATTTGTGCTTGCGCACGTTTGGATCGCGGTGACATCCGGCCAAAAGAGCGGCCGCGACAAAGAGCAGGATTACGCCAAGAGATCCGCCCCGATTCATCGGTCTCCGCCCGCCATCGAACCTCGCTTGAACTGCCTCAAACGGACCTTTCATCGTCATCCATCCTTGCTGGCTGCGCAGGGCGCGGCCGCAGCCTGAAATCTATCGCAAAACCAGCTCCCGCTCCCAACCGCTTCCCATCCGCTCAGTTCGGAATGAAGCGCGGGAGCATGGGCGCAAGCTCGGCAACAAACGCCTCGGCCCGAGCCTTGGCTGCCGATGCGCCTTCTCTGGGGTCAATGGGCGCAATCACCCTCACCAGCGCCCCATCGGTACGATTCATCCGTATCGCGTCGGTTACCATGTATATCTTAGCCAGGTATTCACTGGCCACGCTGCGTCCGTGCGCCTGATACCAATAGATAACGAACTGCCGGTTCTCCCCGTTGGTAATGATGAACTCGCCCACCCGGTGCGCTTTGCCGTTTGCATCGCTCAGATCGAGGTACCGCGACGATTCAAAAGCCCAGCCGGCGCCCGGCAGGCAGTTCTTTGGCGAATGCATGGTGACGCCAGTCCGCTGGGTGGGGAAATAGCCGATGAAAAGGCCGATCGACTGCCCCCCTCCGTCCTTGGTGTAGACCCGCGACAGGAAATCTCCAGCCCCAAGAACATCGAGCGTCTCCTGATCGATCGGCACATCGCTTCCCGTCCATTTCCCGATCACTGTCGGAATCCGCGCCAGGGGCTCACTGACGGGAATCCGATCGGCATAGCCGCGGGCATGCAGAATTAGCACCGTTCCGGCCAGCAGCAGGACAACCGTCCAGAAACGAGGGCCTTTCATGCCTGCCTCCTTCGGGCTGGGAATAAACACATGATGCGATGGACGATGAAAAGGCAGCCGAGCGACACCAGGAATATCACCCAGCCGGAGAACTCGTGAAAGAAGCCTAAAGCCCTATCCGGGTCCCAGTACTGGACGCTCAATCCCGTGCCCAGAATACGCACAGCATTGGCCGCAATGGCAATGGGAATGCTTGCCAGGGCGAGCACGGCCCGCCGCCATACGGACTTCTCCAGGAAGTACCCATAAAAGATCGAGAGCGTGAACAGGCTGACCAGGGAACGGATTCCGCTACAGGCCTCCGCCACCTCCAGCTTCATGGCCGGGAGCTGGATGACGTTGCCCTCGCGCAGGACCGGCACGCCGAACAAAGGAAGAAGGGCGCTGGCAAGCTTCGAGGCCAGGATCTGCAGCGGAAAGGTTATCTCATTGAAAATGATAGCGGGAATCGGGATTGCCAGGAGCAGGACCAGCAAAGCGAAGCGCAGCTCCTTCAGCAGTTCCCACCCCCCAAAGCAAAGCACCAGCCCTGAGAGCAGAATCAGCAGCGAAACCCGCGACAGGAACAGCTCGGCTCCGTAGACCCCTAGAAGCAGAACGGCCAGCCCCAGGGCAACGACGGCAATCCCAGTCCAGGTGGGAGCGATTCTCGTTTCGAGAAGGGTTTTTCTCTTCGCCCACACCAGGTAAGCGGCAAAAATGGGTACCAGGAACCCGTGTGAAAAATCCGGTATCCGCCACCAGTCGGTCACCAGTTTCGCCAGCACATGGTAGTAAGCCGCCGCCACGAGCGTGCCGATGAGGACTGAACCCCATACAGAATGAGCGTTTCGAAAGAACCGGAGGTTCTTGGGAGTCGTTGGCGTTTCTCTGTCTTCGACCATATTCTCCGTAAAGGAACCAGCGGTATTTCAATCCGCCATATATTGCCTAGCAATCGGAATGCCGAAGGTGGAACGGCTCAATCCAAGAGGATTCCCCGCGAATTGCCCGGCATCTGGAATCATATTTCCTGTGCAAGTGGAAACAATTTTCCACTTTGCTGGGAAAATAATGTCACAATTCTCTCCACTGGAAGGGAACCATTCCCCTTTTCTTTGGCAGCCGCTCCCTCCCGAAAGCGCTCCCGATAGCGGAAATACCACATGGAAGGCCCATTCCACGTCCCGCGGTCCGGTTTGGAACCCGCATTGCTACAGAAGGGGCGTGACCCTGGGATCCCTTATGGCGGGCAGTGCAACCATCCACAGCGTGAAGCGACAGCCGAAGCCGTTTGCCCCCGTTGCCCCCATTGAGGCGCAGATTCAACGCGCGATTTCCCGCGTTGCCGAGAGTGACTGCCCGATTTTGATTGTGGGTGAGCATGGCGTCGGCAAGCGTTTCGTTGCAGCGCACATCCATGCGCAGTCGCATCGGTCCCGCGGCGTCTATACTGAGATTTGCAGCGCCGATGCCGACGCTCAAGCTCTGCTGTCCGCCTTTTCCACCAAGGGGACGGTCTATCTGTCTGAGATCGGGGACATGAGCCTTGCCCTGCAGGAGCTAATCGTCGACGGGTATTTCCACTCCGGGGAGGCGCACGGCAGCCGTCTTCTTTTCGGTACAAGCCGCGAACTCCTGGAGGAAGTCAAGAGCTGGCGCATGAGGGAGGATTTCTACTACTTGGTCTCGGCCGTCACGCTCCGGATTCCACCCCTGCGCTGCAGGAAGTCCGAGATTCTTGCCATCGCCGATGACCTTTTGACGCATTACTCCAAGCAGTTCGATCGTCCCAAGCCGGTTCTGCGCGAGGGGATCATTGAGTTCCTGATGGAGCACAGCTGGCCCGACAATTTGTCGGAACTTCAGACCGCCATCAAGACGTTTGTGGCCATCGGCGACCAGTCGATCTCCCTGGCCGCGTTCAAGGCAGCGGCCCCAACGGTGAAGTCGAATGGGCATCGCAAGCCCCTGTCCCTGAAGGAAGCCACGCGGGCCGCATCCACCCAGGTCGAGCGCCAGTTGATCTCCGAGGTTCTGGTAGCCACAGGCGGCAATCGCAAGCGCGCGGCGGACGAACTGCGGATCAGCTACAAGGCCCTGCTTTATAAGCTCAAGCAAATTGGGGCGCAAGACCCAGCCGCGTCCTACAGAAAGGGAGTCGCACTATGAAACCGGGAGAACTTCTCATTTGGGCGTTCTTTGTGCCCAGCCTCTTCTGCCAAGCCCAGGACAAGGACTCCGCCGGCAAACCTGCCCAGCCAGCCCCGGCCGTTGGCCAACCGGCGCCGGCGGCCTCGACCCTTCCAGCCGTTGCGCCGCCGCCTTTGGCCGCCGGAGCCGCGGCAGACACCTACGTCATCGGCGCATCCGACGTGATTGCGGTCAGCGTGTGGAAGGAGCCGACCCTCTCGGGAAGCCTCCTGGTCCGCCCCGACGGAATGATCTCGCTGCCTCTGCTGGGCGACGTTCAGGCTTCCGGCTTGACACCGCTTCAGCTGGCCGATCAGATCGCGACCAAGCTCAAAAAGTTCATCCAGGATCCGAACGTCTCGGTCGTGGTCAGCCAGATCCATAGCAAGGTTGTCTACCTTATGGGCGAGGTTGGGAAGAAGGGACCGATCGAGATGACGCCCGGCATGACCTTGCTGGAGGCCATCGGCAGCGCCGGCGGGATTACAGAGTTCGCCAACGCCAAGAAGATCTACATCCTGCGCGACGAAGCCGGAAAGCACGAGAAGATTCCGGTGCATTACAAGGAGGCGTTGAAGGGCAACAGCGCGTTCGATCTCGTTCTGAAACCCGGCGACACGATTGTTGTTCCTTAGGACGCAAATGAAAACCACTCTCCTATCCCTGTTGTTCCTCGCCGCAGTTTGCGCCGCGGCCGGTGCGCAAGTTGTGCCCGAGGCGACAGGTCCGGGACTGCCGATCGGCGGAAGACTGAACTATGATTTGCGCTACTCCGAAACCGCTGCGTTCGGCGGCTACCTGGGTGGCCAACAGCGCATTTACGCCTCTGGAGATGCCGGCTACGCGAATAACAGCGAGCGGCTCCCGTTCAGCATGCAGTATGGCGGCGGCTACGGCTGGACCTTTGCCGGACCGCCCGAGGAGGGGGGTGTCTTTCAGCACCTGTCGCTGACGCAAGGGTTTGTCGGGCGCTCGTGGAACCTAACGGCTAGCGACAACGTAAGCTACACCTTCGAGACCCCGACCACGGGCTTTTCGGGAGTTCCGGGCAGTGGAGAGCCGGTCGGCGAGCCGGGCTCGACAACTCCAACCGACCAGACGGTCCTGGCCCTGAATACCCGCACTCTCGACAACTTCACTACGCTAGCGGCTGGACATAGACTCAACTATGCGACCTCGCTCAATGTTGGGGGCTCCGCGGGGCAACTGCACTATATCGACAACAATGGCCTGAATACGGACCTGCTGATGGCTGACGCGGGCGTCACCCGCCGCCTGAATGCGCGCAACTCGATCGCGGGCCAGTATGCTTTTTCCCGTTTCAGCTATGGCAGCGCCAGTTCCACCTCTCAGGCCGGCGCCGGGCAACTCAGCTTTTTGCAGGTCAACACAGTTCAGTTCAGCTTCATCCGGCAGTGGACCCGCCAGATCCATACAAGCGTGTCCGCCGGACCGCAGTGGGTCTCAAGTTCAAACAGCGCCATAGAGCCCTCCTCGACAGATGTCGCAGCGAACGTCTCTGTCAGCGACGCGTTCAGAGTTGGAACAGCCAGCCTGAACTACAGCCGTGGAGTTCAGGGCGGCGCCGGATATTATCTCGGAGGGGAGAGCGACATCGTCAGCGCGAACTTCTCGCGAAGACTGGGCAGGAGCGCGACGGCCGGAGTGACAGGCTCGTATATGCGCACCGCCGGGCTGAATAACAATGGGGTTACGATCGGGAAGTATGCGGGGGCGCAGGCTTCCAGGCGGCTGGGCAGGGATTTCGACGTCTTCGCAAATTACACGGCCATGGCCCAGTCGTCGAGTTCCACGCTCTCCACCAGCGCTCTCAGCGGGCTGACGCAAATAGTTGGCTTTGGCATCGGGTATTCGCCTCGGGAAATACACCTGCGGCACTGAATCTTCAAGGAGTTGTATGCTCGGGCATCGTGAACTGACCATCGAAGACTACGCCGGTATCTTGAGGCGGCGATCCTGGCTGATTCTAATCTCCTCGATCGTCATGCTCGCTGCCGGCGTAGGCCTCAGCTATGTCATCCCCCCCCAGTACGTGTCGCAGACGCTGGTGATTATCGAGCAGCAGAAGGTTCCGGAGGATTATGTAAAACCGGTCGTCGAAGAGAACCTGAGCGAGCGCCTGGCATCGATGAGAGAGCAGATACTGAGCCGCTCACGCATTGAGCCGATCATCGAGCGATTCAATTTGTACGCCGGCAGCCAGAGCACCATGGACGACCGCGTCGCAATGACCCAGAAAGCCATCGGGGTCAAGCCGATTCCCTCCGCTGGTGGCGGGATGCCGGGCTTCTTTATTACGTTCAAGGCGCAGGACGCCCGCACCGCGCAGCAGGTATGCGGCGAGATCACCTCGCTGTTCGTGAGCGAGAATCTGAGTGCGCGCGAGCAGGTCTCCGAAGGCACGACCGACTTCCTGAAGCAGCAACTTGCGGATGCAAAGAGGAATCTGGACGACCAGGATGCGAAGCTCGCGGCCTTTGAGCAAAAGAACATCGGCAAGCTGCCCGGCCAGACGATACAAATCGGGGATATGAGCCTGGCCACGGGAAGCGCAAACCAAAGCACGCTTCAGGCACTTACAACCCAGCTTGACGCCGTGACGCAGTCGCTGGACCGCTTACAGCAGAATGAGGTTTTTATCCAGGCTCTGGTCACGCAGCAGACGCACGATCTGGAGAGCGCCGAGCCGGGCTCAGGCGTTTCAGCCGATGAGCGCCGGGCGCAACTCAAGGCTCTCATTGCGCAGAGGCAGGAGTTGGAGACTCACTACACGCCGGACTACCCCGACGTGGCGGCAATTTCGCGCAAGATTGCCGATCTGCAGGCGGAGATCGCCCACACTCCCTCCCAGCCGGCGCCGGCAGCTCCCGATCCCAACCGTCCGGACCCCCCGCACCTTATGGAGCTCAAGTTCCAGCTCAAGAGCGTGCAACAGGCCATAGTGAGCGGAAAGCAGGAACAGGCTAGGATTCAGCAGCAGATTCGCACCTATGAAGCGAAAATCGAGGCCAGCCCGCTGATCGAGGAGGAGTATAAGCAGGTCACCCGCGACCATCAGACGGCTTTGGAGTTCTACAACACCCTGCTGAAGAAGATCAACGAATCGTCCATGGCAACCGCCCTCGAACATCGCCAGCAGGGCGAGCAGTTCAGCGTCATGGATGCTGCAAATCTTCCCGACGCGCCAAGCTACCCCAACCGTACGGTCTTCGCCGGCGGGGGACTTGCCACCGGTCTCTTTCTGGGGCTTCTCATCACCGCGCTGCTCGAGTATCGCGATACTTCCCTGCGCAATGAGAGGGACGTTTGGGCCTTTACCAAACTTCCAACTCTCGCCATCTTGTCCCATATCGACGGCATTCGCAAGCCCGCCAAAGCAGGCAGGCGCTGGAACCCGTTCTCACGATCGCCCAAGCCCGTTGAAAGCGCGGGCCATTGACCATGTACAGATCCTTCTTCGGCCTTCGCGCCCTCCCTTTCGGATCCAGTCCAGATCCGCGGTTTCTCTACATGACGCCGCAGATTCGGGAGACGCTTGCCTGCCTGCAGTACGGCATTGCAACACGCAAGGGCTTTGTCGTCATGACGGGAGAAGTGGGAACCGGGAAGACGACTTTTCTCAAGACTGTCCTCAGTACCTTCTCCTCCGATCGCGTTTCGTCGGCTTTCGTCTTCAATCCGCGTCTCGAGGTGCTCGACTTTCTTGAGTTTGTGCTCACCGACTTCGGCATTCCGCCCGAGAGGCGGGCCAAGTCCGCCATGCTGCTGCAGCTCAATCGCTGGCTTATCGAGCGCTTTCGCGAGCGTGGATTGTGCGTCATTGTTGTCGATGAAGCGCAGAATCTCTCCTGGGATCTTCTCGAAGAGATTCGTCTGTTGACCAATTTGGAAACCTCTTCGGAGAAACTGCTGCAGATTGTCCTCTCCGGCCAGCCGGAGCTCGAAGAAAAGCTTCGCGATCCCTGCGTTCGCCAGCTTCGCCAGCGCGTTTCAGTGTGGTGCAGAACGCGGCCGCTGTTCGCCGACGAGACGAGAGCTTACATCGCCGAGAGACTGCGCATCGCCGGCGCCAGCGAACCGGTGCTGGCGCCCGATGCAGTGCAGCTTGTCCATCGCTGCTCGAGGGGTATTCCCCGTCTCATCAATCTGATCTGCGAGCATGCCTTGATCACCGCTTACGTGGAGCAGATGAAGCCCATTCCGTCGTGCATCGTCGAGTCGGTCTGCACAGAACTCGAATTGTACGAGCAGCCCTTATTGGTTCCACCCATGGCTCTGACGGGTTTGCCGGAGAATACCTCGCCATCTGTCATCTTCAATACCGCCAAACCCATGGTGAATGTTACAGATTCCCTGAAGGATCGTGAGATATGAGCCGGATATACGAAGCGCTTCAAAGAGCGGATAGGGAGCGGCAAGCCGGGCAAGAACCGGGAGTCGAGCAGTTTGTCGAGCCGGCAGTTGCCCCCAATGCTGAAGAGCCGCGAGCCGCCAAGGCCGACGCCGTCCTTGAGAACATCGCGCAGTATCGATGGACGCCATCCCTTCCTTCCTTTCCGACGCTCGCAGACCGCGGCCCAGGCGTCGAACAGTTTCGCAGCCTACGATCGCGCATCTACCAGGCTCGCTATGAGGCTCCGATGAAGACCATCCTCGTCTCCAGCGGCATGCCTGCGGAAGGCAAGAGCTTTGTCACCGCGAACCTGGCCATGAGCCTGGCGCGCAACAGCGTCAACAGCGTTCTGCTCATCGACGGCGATCTCCGCCGTCCCACGCTTCACAAGCTGCTGGGCGCCCCCAATGAGGTCGGACTGGCCGATTATTTGGCAGGGACCGCGGAACTGCATACCGTCATGCAGCGCGACTCCAGTCCCGGGGCCGCTGAAAACGCCGGCCAGCGCGGCATCTCCAACCTCACCTTGATCCCTTCCGGCAGGTGCGGCGACAACTCTTCGGAATTGGTGGCCAATAGCCGCATCGAAGAACTGATCGTGAACATGTCCCCGCATTTCGACTGGATACTGATCGACTCCCCGCCGGTGCTGGTGGTTACGGATGCCGTGGAACTTGCCCGCGCCGCCGATGCAGTCGTGCTCGTTGCGCGCGGAGCATCCACGCCTTACGATGTCGCACAGCGTGCGCAGGCCACTTTCAGTAACTTCCGTATCCTCGGTTTTGTGCTCAACGACATCAGACACGCTCCGCGCCGCGGATATTATTACTACTACCACTACTACGGCGGGTCACAGGACGGCGGCCGCGATGCGCGGCGAAAGGATCGCGGAAGACAGGGATGATCAGGCTTCTCAATGTCTATTATCCGACCCGCACCTTGGTGCTGCTCCTTTGCGAAGCGCTTCTCGTGAGCGGCTCGTTTCTGCTGGCCACAGCGTTGCTGGTTGGGCCGGACACGTATATCGCTCTGATCTATGAGAACGGGATACTGAAGATCGCCGGTGTCACCGTTCTCACCTTGCTTCTCTCGCACTACTTCGATCTGTATGAACCGCAACGCATCTCAGGCCGCTGGGAGATATACTTTCGGCTGCTCCTGCTCCTGAGCGTGCTCTCCTTTATTCTCGCGGGGCTCGTCTATTTCCTTCCGGATTTGGATATTGGCCAAGACGTTCTCGTCCTCGGCGTTTCTATCCTCGTTGTTGCACTTGTCTTCTGGCGATGGGCCTATGAGTGGATACTTGGCCTTTCGGTCTTCCGCGAACGCGTCTACGTGCTGGGCGGCGGCAAGCGGGCGCGCACCGTCGTCGAGACTCTGCGCGCCAGGCGCGATGCGGGCATGAAAGTTGTGAACGGAAACAGCGAAGGCGCGCCCGGCGGGGACTTCGAGCGTTTTGCCGCGGACCTTCGCGCCTTTTCCAAGCCCAAGCCTTCCATCGACCGCGTCATCGTTGCCATGGAAGACCGCCGCAGATCGATGCCGGTTCGTGAACTCCTCGACCTTCGGCTGCGCGGCGTTGTGATTGAAGATGCCAGCGCCGTCATGGAGAGGCTGTTGGGTAAGCTGCCGCTGGACGGCCTCAATCCCAGTTCCCTCATCTTCACTCACGGCTTCCACGTGAAGGCATCGCAGCAGTTTTTCCGGCGTCTGGTTTCCATCTCCGCCTCTTTCGTTGGGCTCGCGATCAGCCTGCCGTTCATCCCGTTCATCATCCTGGCCGTGCGCCTCTCTTCGCCGGGTCCCATCTTCTTCCGCCAGACTCGCGTGGGACTTCGCGGACGTCTATTTTCCGTCATTAAATTCCGGACCATGCGCCAGGACGCCGAAGCGCGGGGAGCTGTATGGGCGGCCAAGAACGACCCTCGCGTCACTCCGCTGGGCAGATTCATGCGCCGGACTCGCCTCGATGAGATGCCACAGCTCTGGAACGTCCTTCGCGGAGAGATGGGATTTGTCGGTCCGCGCCCCGAGCGCCCCGAGTTTGTGCAGTGGCTCAGCAACGAGATTCCCTTCTATGAGCTGCGGCATTTGATCCGGCCAGGGATCACGGGTTGGGCCCAGGTGCGCTATCATTACGGCGCCAGCCTCGAGGAAACAAAGCAAAAACTCGAATACGATCTCTACTACGTCAAGCACCTGTCGCTCGGTTTGGACCTGCTCATCATGTTTGAGACGGTAAAGACGATCCTGCTGGGAAGGGGCGCCCAGTGAGAATCGTCTTCTGGCTTTCGCTGATGGGCATTCTCTATGCCTACATTGGATATCCCGTGGCGATGTGCCTGCTCGCGCGCTTGCGGCCACGGCCCTGGAAGACCGCTCCGATCACCCCCGGCGTGAGCATCGTACTCGCCGTACACAACGGCATAGCGCTGCTTCCGGGCAAGATCCAGCATCTGCTCGACCTCGATTACCCCAACATCAAGGAGATCATTGTCGTCTCGGACGGCTCAACCGACGGCACGGCGGAATTGCTCGCCCAGCAGCGGCATCCGCTTCTCAAGACAATTGTCCTGAAAGAGCACGGCGGCAAGGCGGTCGCCGTCAACGCCGGCATGGCGCAGGCCATCGCGGAGTTGATTCTCTTCGTGGACATCCGGCCCGAGATTGCTCCGGGCGCGATTCAGCAACTGGTCGGCAACTTCGCCGATCCCAAAGTCGGCTGCGTCTGTGGCAGGCTCTCCCTTCGCCAGGAAGACCACGATGCGGCCTCCGGGGCGGTGGGTGGGTTCTACTGGCGCTACGAGCAGTGGCTCAGGGCATGTGAGGCGGCAATCGATTCTCCCGTCGGCGTCTATGGAGGCTTTTACGCCATCCGGCGCGAGCTCGCCGTGCGCCAACCAGCCGGAATCATCCTCGACGACATGTTTCAGCCGCTCTCCATCATCCGCCAGGGCTACCGGTCGGTCATCGATTCCAATGCCCATGTCTACGACACCTGGCCAAAGCAAGTCGAGGGCGAGTTTCATCGCAAAGTGCGAACGCTGGCGGGAAACTTCCAGCTCTTTCAACTCGCGCCCTGGACGCTGACTCCGCGGAATCGGGTTCTCTTTCAACTTGTCTCGCACAAGGTGGCGCGCCTTGCAGTGCCTTACCTGTTGGTCTTGCTGCTGGTCTCCAGTCTGGCGCTCTCCGCCGGCTCGCGAGTCTACGCGGTATTCGCGGCTCTTCAGGTCTTCGGCTGGGCATTTTCCATCGCCGGCTTGCGCTCCAGGATCGCATGGCTGAATCGCATCGCGGCTCCGGCCAGCGCGCTGCTGGTACTCAATGCGGCCGCCGTCGCCGGGCTCTACAGGTTTCTTGTGACCCGCGGGCCGCTGTGGAAGATATGGAATCCGCGTGACGCGGAGGCTGGGGGTTCAACTCCTGAATCGCAGAACTTGACGCCGCTGGAACCTGCCGCCCCGCCAAATTGACAGCGGCGAACGCTGCTGCAATGATTCCCATGAACCGGAGGAAGATAGAAACGCCATGAACCCCAAAAGAAATCTGCTCTTCATCGCCGCGCTGGGAACCGTAGCCGCAGTCGCCGGCTTCGTCTATTACCACCATGTCGTTCAGGTGAAAGCCGCAAAGCTGGAGCACGGTGGCCCGGGCCCCGCGCCATATTTTCCTCCTGGAGCTGTATGGACTCAGGATGTGAGCCATGCACCCCTTGATCCGCAATCCAGCGCCATGATTCAATGGCTCGCGGAAAACGGCGGATGGGGGAACAACAACAGGTTCCAAATCGACACATCAATTCGTGTTCTGCAAGCAGACGCCAAGACTCCGTTTGTTCCATTTCGCAAGGGCCCTGGTTTTTATGCCGCGGATTCAGACAACGTCTCGACCTTTCCGCTTCCTGCCGCGAGCGGCATTGAGCAGCCGTGCCAGGGCGACTGCCAGCTTATCGTAGTCGACCGCAGCCACGGCAAGCTCTATGAAGCCTTCGATGCCCATGTTGCAGAGAACGCCGTTACAGCGACATTGGTTGCGGTCTGGAATCTCAACCGTGTCTACCCGCCGTCAGGACGTGGGGATCAATGCACCAGCGCCGATTCCGCCGGCTTCCCCATTGCGCCGCTGCTCTTCAATGCCGACGAAATCGCCGCGGGACACATCGATCACGCCATCCGATTCATACTGCCCAATCCACGGATTCGCGCCCACGTATATGTTCACCCGGCGACACACGCCGGCGCCCCGCGCGGGCCCGTTGACGCACCGCCGATCGGCGCGCGATTCCGCCTGAAGGCTTCTTACGATGTATCTCAGTTGATGCCCGAGGCACAAGTCGTCGCGCGAGCCTTGCAGAAATATGGTATGTTCCTGGCCGATGGCGGCAATATCGCCCTCACAGCACAGAGCGACCGAGATACAAAAGCAAAGTATGCCGATCTCGATTTCGATTCCCACTCTATGTTTGGACTGAAAGTGACGGATTTTGAAGTCGTCGATATGGGAACGCCGATCCATTTGACGGATAACTGTCTGCTGAAACCGTGACCTCCAGGGTGGCAAGCGCCTTGCGCCGCTTGTCCACCGTGTCCGCCGGAACCGCTTTCGCGCTGCCGTATCCAAAGGGCCTTTGGGCTCTATGAACGAAGTCACCCGCCCTCATTCCATCTGGAAAGGGCTGTCGCTCAATGCTTGTCCGGCTTCAGCTTTCTCACCGGCGCTGGGGCTCTGTGGCGCGCCGTCTTGATCTTGATCTCTGCCGAAATCGCCGCCACCCTTCGATACGACTCCAGCCGATCCGCCTGCTCATAGGTATCGGTGACCACGATCACCTCGTCGGCGCCGGTCTGCCGCACCAGCTTTTCGAGCCCCGCCTCCACCGTCCAGTCGGATCCCACAATCGCCGCGGCCAGCCGGCTTTCGATCACCACCCGCTCGGCCGTCGACCACAGCGGCTGCATCGAATCCACGGCGGGGAGTAGTTCTACCCCCTCATTCCGGATCAGCCTCAAAGCCCGCTGCTGCACGGTCGTAAACAGCCGCCGGGCCGCGCCATCCGTCTCCGCGGCGATCACCGGCACAGCCATAATCAGGTACGGCTTGCTATACCTCTCGCTCGCCCGGAACTGCTCCCTGTAGAGCTTGGCCGCCGCAACCCGGTGTTCCGGCGCAAAGTGCGCGGCAAAGGCGTAGGGCAGCCCCAGCTGGCCCGCAAGCTGCGCGCTGGCGCAACTCGAACCCAACACCATAATGGGCACGTTGCTGCCCTGGCCCGGAATCGCCCTGACTGCTTGACCCGGCTTCTCCGCTCCCAGGTAACCCCGCAACTCCTCCAGACGCTGGGAGAAATCATCGAGTTTCGAAGAATCGTCCCCGTTCTGCCCCAGATTCCTCCCCAGCGCCCGCATCGCCGCCGGATCCCCGCCCGGAGCCCGTCCCACCCCCAGATCGATGCGCCCCGGATACAGCGCCTCCAGCGTCCCAAACTGCTCGGCCACCACCAGCGGCGCGTGATTGGGCAGCATTACCCCGCCGCTGCCAACCCGAATCCGCTCTGTCGCCCCCGCCACATGCCCAATCAGCACCGCCGTCGCTGAGCCGGCCAGCCCTGCAATCGAGTGGTGCTCCCCCAGCCAGTAGCGCTTGTAACCCCACCGCTCTGCGTGCTGCGCCAACTCCACCGACCGCGCAATCGCGCTCCCCGCCGGCTCCCCGGCCCGCATCCCCACAAGATCCAGTACCGAAACCGCCAATCTGTTGTTCATCTTTGCCAAGATTAGCCACCCGTTCCCGCGATGCTCTTTTTTGCGCCCACTCAACCTCAGAATCCCCTTCTACTCTCCGCATTAACCACCGAAAGGTGATGCACATCACACCAAACTGCTTCCATCGATGCGACCATAGCCTCAAAGCCCGAAAGGGCCCGAGCTCCGCTCATCCCCGTTACCATCCATGGAGGCCGCACGTGAAGCTCGATCCGTCCGCATTCGTCGCCGATCCAAGGCTCATCGAGGCGCTCAGTCGACGAGCCATCGAGCTCTCCTGCGGCGCAGACAGCGTGCTTTTCCGTCAGGGAGACGCCGCTGCCGGCCTGTACATTCTCCACCACGGAGAGGTGACGCTCGCCATGGCCACCCCGGCGGGCGAAGCCGTCCTTTCCACCGAGGCAGCGCCCAATTCGCTGCTTGGCCTCCCCGCGCTCATCGGCAATCATGCCTACACGTTGACCGCCACGGTCCGCAGCGGCGCTGAGCTCGGCTTCGTCACCCGCGACGATTTCACCGCTCTCATGGAATCCGACCCCCTCATGTCGCTGATGGTTCTCCAGGTTCTTGCCGCGGAGGTTCGCGCTGCCCGCCAGACGATCCTTGATCGCTGAGATCGGCCGCCTCCGTCGCGGAACCCAAGCCGGATCGCCCCACCCCAGCGTCTTCGCGGCATTGACGCTCTCCCCATCGCCCTGAGAGACTCTTGGCAATGCAATATCGCGGAAAAGTGGAGTTTGCCCAGGAGCGGAAGATCCGCGAGCGCAACACCCGCATCTACCGGCTGTGCCACTGGCCCATCTGGATATGGGTCTTCTTCCTCACCCCCGGACCCCTGACCTTTTCGCTCTTTGCCCGCGGATTTCATGGCGGCAATCTGGCCTGGCTCGGCGCGGTGTTGCTGGCAACAGGCATCGCCGGTTTGCGCGGGCAGTTGCCTGGCGCGGAACCCCGCCCCTATATCCTGCGCTTCGACGAGGACAAGCCCAATCCGCTCTACCGCCGCCTCTGCTACACCTTCGCCTGGAACGCGGTGCTGAACTTCGCCCTGCTCAACCTCGCCGGCCTCCTCATCGCCGTCTTCACCGGCGTCTGGTACATGAAGCAGATCTACTACTATGCCTACTTTCCGCTGTGCGCCGTCATTCTCCTGCTTGGCGCCATCGGCAAGCTGCCCCGCGTCGGACCCTCCACCAGGCCCGAAGGCACCGAGCGCCGCTACTTCTACGGCTCCGTCTGGGCCGTCACCGCCGCGCAGACCCTCCTGCTCGTCCTGTGGAAGACGCTGCCCCGCGGCTTTGCGGGCGACCTGGTCAAGCTCCTCGTCTACGTAGCCGCACTGCTGTTCATGGGCCTGCTCGCGCAGCGCGGCTTGCTCTATCGCACCCGTCCCATCGTCCCCGGCGAAGTGATGATCTCCGACTGAGGCTTCGCCGGATTGGCGCACAGGCGCCGTCTGCCCCACGGCAGGTGGTACCTGCTAAACTCTCACTCGTCATGCTCCTCGCAAGCCTGCTCATCGCAGTCGCCTCTTACCTGCTCGGGTCCATTCCCACCGGATTCCTGCTGGTCCGCATCTTCCGCCACCAGGACATCCGCTCCGTCGGCAGCGGCAACATCGGCGCCACCAACGTTCTCCGCTCCGGCGGCAAGGTTCTGGGCGCGGCCACTTTTCTGATCGACATGCTCAAAGGCTGCTGCGCCGTCTGGCTCGGCGCGCTCATCGGCGCCCTCCTCGCGCCCGCCTCGCCGCTGCGCACCGCCCAGGCAATCGCGGCTCTCTGCGCCGTCCTCGGCCATATGTTCCCGGTCTGGCTCCATTTTCGCGGCGGAAAGGGCGTAGCCACCGGCTTTGGCGTCTTCCTCGCCGCCACCCCCGCCGCGGCTCTGGCCGCCATCAGCGTCTTCTTCCTCGTCCTTCTCCTCAGCCGCTATGTCTCGCTGGCCTCCATCCTCGGCTCGGCCAGCTTCCCCGTCTTTGCCTGGTTTCTGGTGAGCGGCCCCCGTCCCGCCCCTTTCATCGCCGCCCAGTTCGCCGTCGCCCTCCTCATCATCGCCAAGCACCACCAGAACATCCGCCGCCTGCTTGCCGGCACGGAGTCCCGCTTGGGAGCCCCGCCGCGAAAGGCGGAAAGCGCATGAGCCGCATCGTCATCCTTGGTTCCGGCGCCTGGGGAACCGCCCTTGCCCTCTCGCTCCACCGGCGCGGCGGCCACCGGATCACCCTCTGGGCCCACAGCCCGGAGCTTGCCCGGCAAATTGTCGACGCCGGCGAAAACACTCTCTTCTTCCCCGGATTTCCCATCCCTGGCGCCATCGCAGTTACCGGCGACAACTCCGCCGTCGCCGATGCGGAAATCGTCGTCTCCGTCGTCCCCTCCGAGTTCCTCCGCCCCGTCCTCGCCCGTCTTCGCGCCCATCTCCATTCCGGCCAGATCCTGGTCAGCGCCACCAAGGGCATTGAAGACAGCACCTGCCTGCGCATGACCCAGGTCATCGCCGCCAGCCTGGAAGAAGCCGGGCCTAAGCCGCCCGCCGGGAATCTGCCTATTGGAGCCCTCAGCGGCCCCAGCTTCGCGCTTGAAGTCGCCCAGGGCCAGCCGACCGCGGTCACCGTCGCCTTCGGAGACCCCGAGATCGCCGCCCTCATCCAGCAGGAGTTCTCCTCTGAAACCCTGCGCCTCTATACCAGCACCGACGTCATCGGCGTCGAACTCGGCGGCGCGCTCAAGAACGTCATCGCCATTGCCGCCGGCGTCGCCGCGGGAATCGGCCTCGGCCACAACTCCGCCGCCGCCCTCATCACCCGCGGCATCGCCGAGATCACCCGCCTCGCCGTGGCCTGCGGAGGCCGCCGCGAAACCCTCGCCGGCCTCTCCGGCGCGGGCGACCTGGTGCTCACCTGCACCGGCTCGCTCAGCCGCAACCGGACGGTCGGCCAGGCATTGGGCCAGGGCCGCAAACTTGCGGAGATTCTCGATAGCCTGGGCGGCAAGGTCGCTGAAGGCGTCCTCACCACCCGCGCCGCCCTCGGCCTGGCCCGCATGCACCGGATTGAAATGCCCATAACCGAGCAGATGGAGCTGATCCTCAACGAAGGCAAAGACCCCCGCGAAGCCATCAAGGACCTCATGCTTCGGCCGGGAAGAGGCGAGCATTAGGGAACGGCCGCCCGGGCGGGACTATTCGCTAACGCGTCCGCCGGCTCGCCTGCCGCCCGCGAAACATCTTCCAGAACTCGATGAACCCCTTCAGGCGCACCACCTGGAAGTAGTCGCTGGCGACGAGGTAAAAGATCGCGGCCGCGGCGGTTATCCAATGCAGAGTATCGGCGCCGAGCTGGTCGCTGAAGGGCAGGGGCGCGGCGGAGAGCACCATGGCCAGCACCAGGAGCGCCAGCTTGACAATGCCCATCACCAGGTTGATCTCAACCAGCTTGCCGGTGAATGCCTTCCCCAGCCGCAGGCTGCGCGCCAGCGCCTGAGCGGGGTTGCAGTCTTCAAGCAGCATAAGGATCGGAGCGATTGCAACCGGCCAGCAAACCACCGCCCACGCCGTGAAGAACCCCAGCGAAAGAAAGATCGCCCAAATGGAGAATCCCACCAGGTCCGGCTCGCCGGCCACGGCGATGTGCGTTGCCGCGGCCCATTGCATGGAGCGGATCCAACCCCAGCAAACTGCCGCGAAGAGAGCCAGCCAGGCAGCCTGCAGGACGATCATGGGCAGAAACCGAAGACCGGGAGACCGGCGGGGCATTTGCGGAGCCGGATTCGCGTCCGGAATGGCCTCCGGATTCGCTCCCAGGCGCTTCAGAACCAGAACTCGTCCCAGCCCGGAGACGACCACCCAGGCCAGCGCGCCCAGCGGCAGCATCCAGCGCAGCACGGCCGCCAAATGCGGCTGGTAGAGCGCCCAGGCGTGGGCCAGTTGCGCCGCCGCGACCCACGGGTTCTGCGCGTCAAGCCCATTGAGCCCTGCGGATTCCGGCGGAAGAACAATGAGAATCCGCTGCGCCTGCATCCAGCAAACAAACAAAAAGGGAATGCCGAAGACCCAGCGCCAGACCACTTCGATGGCCGTGAGCCAGGGCCGCGCGAAGACCCATCCCATCTGCCCAACCAGCGACTGGGTTCCGCGCAGGGGCGCAGGCATACGACTCCTCATGGGCACTGCCGGTTGAGATTCGCGGTAGCCCACCCTCCCGGTCGCCACGGGTCGCCGCGGTGACCGGGAGGATGGGGCACCCTCATTGGTGGGAAGGCCCGGCTACTTCACCACCAGGTTCACAGTCTTGCCGGGAACCACGATCACCTTGGCCACGGTCTTGCCCGCGGTGCGCGACTGGACCTTCTCCGCAGCCAGCGCCGCCGCCTCAATGGTCTTGGAATCGGCATCGGCGGCCACCCGCACCACCGCGACCAGCTTGCCGTTGATCTGCACCGGAATCTCCAGCTCGTCTTCCTTGGCCAGTTCCGGATCGCTCACCGGCCAGGGTGCGCGCAGAATCGGGGTCTGCGTTCGCTGCGGGGGGGGCGACGGGCCCTTGTCGCCGGGGTGAAACACCCCGCCGTCTTCGCCCAGCGTCTCCCACAGTTCCGCTGCCAGATACGGCGCCAGGGGGGCCAGCAGCAGAGCGAGCGTGCGCAGCAGCTCCAGCACCACCGGCGCGGGAACCTCGCCCGCCGCCAGTTGCGCATCGGCGGCCTGAATCTCGTTGACCAGCTCCATGATGGCCGCCACGCAGGTATTGAAGTGCCAGCGGCCCTCAAAGTCCAGCGTGATCTTGGCGATGGTCTGATGCAGCTTGCGCAGCAGCTTCAGCGCGGCTCCGCCGTTTTGCGTTTCGGACCGAGTTTCGCGGGCCGAACGCGCAACCGGCGCATACTTCACCATCAGCCGCCAAACGCGGCCCAGGAAGCGGCTGACCCCTGCCACGCCGTCCTCCTGCCAGTCCAGATCGCGATCCGGCGGCGCGGCAAACAGCGCATACATGCGCGTGGCGTCGGCGCCGTAGCGAGCCACCATATCGTCGGGCGAAACCACGTTGCCCTTGGACTTGGACATCTTGGCCCCATCCTTGATGACCATGCCTTGGGTAAACAGCCGCCGCGCCGGCTCGTCGTTCTCGACGAGTCCCAGGTCGCGCATCACCTTGGTCCAGAAGCGCGAGTAGATCAGGTGCAGAATGGCGTGTTCCACGCCGCCGATGTACTGGTCGATGGGGAACCAGTACTTCGCCTTTTCAGAATCAAACGGCGCATCGGCGTTCTTGGCATCGGTATAGCGGTAAAAATACCAACTGGAGTCGACAAAGGTATCCATCGTGTCGGTCTCGCGCTTGGCCGGACCTCTGCACAGCGGGCAGGTGGTATTGAGGAACTCCGGCACGCGGCTCAGCGGCGATCCGCCCTGCTGGGTAATTTCAACCTGCGGCGGCAGCACCACCGGCAACTGCTCGTCCGGCACCGGCACGATACCACCCGGCTGGCACTCAAACTCGCAGTAAACCATGGGGATCGGCGTGCCCCAGTAACGCTGGCGGCTCACGCCCCAATCTTTCAGCCGAAAGGTCACGGCAGCCGCTCCAAACCCCTTGCGCACGGCGATCCTCTGCAAGTGTCTTTGGGCCTGCGCGCAACTCAGCCCATCGCAGTCGCCGGAGTTCACAAGCACCCCGTCTTCGGAGAGGAAGGGCAGGCTACCAGCGCCCTCCGTCTCCTCGACCGGCTGAATGACCCTGCGAATCTCCAAACCATACTTCGTGGCGAACTCGAAGTCCCGCTCATCGTGCGCCGGAACGCTCATGATGGCGCCCGTGCCGTAATCGGCCAGAATGTAATTCGCTACCCAGATGGGCACGCGCTGGCCGTTGTAGGGGTTCACGGCAAGGCGCCCAGTGGGGACGCCATGCTTCTCGATCGCGCCCAGATCCCCGGCTTCGGTCGCCTTCTTCTGCTGATTGAGAAGCTCATCGACCTGCGCCTTCAGTTCGGGATTGGCGCTCGTGAACTCGGCCACCAGCGCATGCTGGGGCGCAAGCTGCACGCTGGTGGCGCCGAAGATGGTATCCACGCGGGTGGTAAAGACGCGGATTCGCTTGCGGTCCGCTTCCTGTTCCCCGCTCGGACGGCTGACCTCCGAGCCCTGGTCGCTAGTCCCTGGTCCCTCGTTGATTTCTTCTAAGAAGAAATCAATGTCCGTCCCTTCGCTGCGGCCGATCCAGTTGCGCTGCATGGTGCACACCTTGTCCGGCCAGCCATCGAGTTTGTCGAGGCCGTCCAGCAGCTCCTCGGCGTAGGCGGTGGTGCGCAGGAACCACTGCTTCAGGTCGCGCTGCTCCACTTTGGTGCTCTCGTGGCGCCAGCAGCAGCCGTCCACCACCTGCTCGTTGGCCAGCACCGTGGCGCACTCCGGGCACCAGTTCACCTTGCTCTTCTTGCGGTAGACCAGCCCATTCTCGTACATGCGCAGGAAGAACCACTGGTTCCAGCGGTAGTAGTCGGGCAGGCAGGTGGTCACCTCCGTCGCCCAGTCATAGCCCAGGCCCAGCCGCTCCATCTGCTTCTTCATGGCGGCAATGTTCCCCAGCGTCCATTCGCGCGGCGGCATATTGTTCTTGAGCGCGGCGTTCTCGGCCGGCAGCCCGAAGGCGTCCCAGCCCATGGGGTGCAGCACGTTGTAGCCCCGCATCCACATGTGCCGGGCCAGCGCATCGCCGATCGCGTAGTTGCGCACGTGTCCCATGTGCAACTGCCCGCTGGGATAGGGCAGCATCTCCAGCACGTAGTACTTGGGCTTGCCGCAATCCGCGGGCTCGGCCGCATACAACGCGGGGTCCGAGGCCCACCGCTGCTGCCATTTGGTTTCAATCGCCGCCGGGTCGTAACGCAGTTCCGTCTCTTCCGCCATGATCTTTTCAGTGTAAATCCGGTGACGCATCTGCGCCCTGGGCAATGTGCGATGGTCCAATCAGCGGCAGTGTAGTGGACGGGGTGGAGTTTTCAGCCCAGAATGGAACCATCATGTCTGGCATTCGATTTGCGCTTGCGGCACTGATGTGCTTCGCGCTTGTGCCGCCTGCCTTCGCAGGCCACACGCTGACAACGCAGGAGCAGGGAATCCTGGCCGCATGGCTGTCGAGAAACCCGCATTTTCGCCTCGCCGTAGACGCAGACTGTGATTGTTCAGAGGACATTCGTTAGACGAAGGCTGGCTCTGGAGGCGTTTGGCAACCCATTCCGGGCTACGACCCGTATGTTGCGACCGGCGACTTTAACGGAGATGGAGTCCCCGACTTTGCAGTTGCGGTTATCGACCGGACAAAAACGACCCACCAGTTTGCGATCCTCGTCTTTAACGGCCCGTTTGACCCGGATGCAATCGAGCCTGCGTTCGTCGCGTCGAGCCTTGACCTTCGATATACGGGCCTTTTCTTCGGCCCGCCACGGCCAAAGCCGTATCGCCTCATCGTTGGGCGCTTCGGAACCGACAACACTTCGACCCTTGTTCCACAAGGCCAGACCTATAAGCTGCGATGAAGGAAAAACCGCCTGGGCAACGCCGGGGTTCAGGAACCATTGCTACCTATCCCATCGCCCGCAACGCCTTGGCCTGTTCAACCCGCTGCCGGCGCCTTGGCGTTTGCAAATCGCTTGTCATTGAGCAGCCGCCGGAGACCCATTCCATCTGATAAACTGGATTTGGCCGCAGGGTTGGAGAATTCGGTGTTCATCTGCTGTCCCAGAGGGCCCGAAGCCGAGTCCAAGCAAGCGTAAGGGTAGAACTGAGCGCGAATAGCGGAGGCTGCGAAAGGCGCCGGTCCTGCCCTGCATAGAGCCAAGTCGTTAAAGGAACAGCCTGGGGACGTAGCTCAGTCGGTTAGAGCGCTGCCCTGTCACGGCAGAGGTCGCGAGTTCGAGTCTCGTCGTCCCCGCCATTCATTCCAAAAGACTTAGGAGCGAATGGCAATCGAAGTGACAGTCAAATCGGGGTTCGATTCGGGTCCAATACCTCTTAGCCTCCTTTCCTCCGGCAAAATCATTTCCATAACTTTGCTCTGTGCCTGCCTTTTGGCGCGTGTCTTTGCTTGCATGGGACCATCCAACGCAAAGCGGCTCATGGCGTGGCGCGGCTGCCCGGATGCCGCAGCGGCGATTCGCAACCGGCGAGCCCCAGACCGCCAGAATTGTGTCGCGGCAAGCCATCTCTGCAAAGTGGAACTTGCCTGGACGTAACCGGCAAGGACCGCTTTCATCGGCCTGCCGGCGCTCGCCCAATCCGCGTGCGGGTGACGTAAATTCGATTGTGTAAAAGGCAGGAGGGTGTAAGGTGGCTTTGGCCTCACGAGCTAAAGCCCAATCTGAAAAGGAGCCTTACACCCATGACGAAGATTGTATCGATCGACGAGCGTTT
>Ga0326727_10005202_pt1 | contig 37574 bp, 31 predicted proteins | sample MB2enrmetagenome_FD_207643 | JGI IMG/M metagenome (GOLD analysis project Ga0326727, IMG submission 207643) | Lab enriched peat soil microbial communities from McLean, Ithaca, NY, United States - MB29MY | ecosystem: Environmental > Terrestrial > Soil > Wetlands > Peat | place: USA: New York... | reverse complement strand
CAGGAGCAGTACGACCAAGCGCTGGTTGAAATCGAAGAAGCTGGGAGGATGCTCTAATGACTTCGCCGAACTTGAGAAGCGCGTATGGGGCCAGCCTTGTGAAGCTGGGGAAAAGGGACGGGCGCGTCGTGGCCCTGGAGGCGGATCTCGGCAAGTCCACTCAGTCCATCATGTTCCAGGCGGAGTTTCCCGATCGGTATTTCCAGATGGGAATCGCGGAACAGAACATGGCCTCCACCGCGGCGGGATTCGCTCTCTCCGGAATGATTCCTTTCATTCATTCCTTTGCCGTGTTTGCTTCCGGAAGGGCATACGACCAACTCCGCAATTCCATCTGCATTCCCAACCTTCCTGTCCGCATCTGCGGGTCCAGCGCCGGACTCTCCGACTTTGGCGATGGCAAAACCCACCAGGGAGTCGAGGACGCTGCCCTTATGCGGGCGCTTCCGAACATGACGGTGCTCTGCCCGGCGGATTCCACCGAAGTTGAGAAGATGATGGACTGCATGCTGGATTGGCCGGGGCCGGTATACTTCCGGATCAACAGAAACGATCTTCCGTTTGTGTATCCGGCCGATGAGCCTTATCACATAGGCAAGGTGACCATGCTGCGGGACGGGAGCGACGCGGCGATCTTCGGTTCGGGGATCATGGTGTCGAAGGCGTTGGAGGCCGCGAAGATTCTGGAGCAGGAAGGGATCTCTGTGCGGGTGCTCGACATCGGCACCATCAAGCCGCTCGACCGCGAGGCAGTGATCCGCTATGCGAGCGGCGTGGACGCTATTGTGACGGCGGAAGAGCATTCCGTGATCGGCGGGATCGGGTCCTGCGTGGTCGAGGCGCTTCGTGGGGTCGCTCACGCGCCCGTGGAGTTCGTTGGCATTGCTGACAGCTTTGGCTTATCGGCGGAGAGCTATGACGATCTGCTCGCGCATTTCGGCCTCACCTCGGATGCTGTCGCCAACGCCGTGAGAACGCTTTTGAACGGGAGAAAGAAATGAACATCGGCTTTATAGGTCTGGGCATCATGGGCAAGCCCATGGCGAAGAACCTGCTCAAGGCGGGCCACCAGCTTGTGGTATACGACATTGTCGATCGATCGGTGAGCGAGCTGGTTGAAGCCGGCGCAACGGCAGGCTCGTCCGCGAAGGACGTGGCCTCGCGCAACCAACTCATCATTACCATGCTGCCCAATTCGCCTCACGTGAAGGCGGCGGTATTGGGGAAGAACGGCGTAATCGAAGGGGCAGCGCCGGGAAGCGTGCTGGTCGACATGAGCTCGATTGCGCCCCTTGCCAGCCGCGAGGTGGCCGCTGCGCTCGCCATCAAGGGGGTCGAGATGCTCGACGCCCCGGTTTCCGGCGGAGAGCCGAAGGCCATCGACGGTACGCTTGCCATCATGGTGGGAGGCAAGGAAGCCGTTTTCAATAATGTGAAAGACGTGTTGCTGAAGATGGGAGCGAGCGCTGTTCTCTGCGGAGGCATCGGCGCGGGCAACGTGACCAAGCTCGCCAATCAGGTCATCGTCGCGCTGAACATCGCCGCCATGTCGGAGGCATTTGTACTCGCGGCCAAGGCTGGAGTGGATCCCGAGAAGGTCTTCGACGCCATTAAAGGAGGCTTGGCGGGAAGCACTGTCCTCAACGCCAAAGCCCCCATGGTTTTGCAGGGAAACTACAAACCTGGATTCAGAATAGAGCTGCACATCAAGGACCTGCAGAACGCGCTCGATACGGCACACGAGATCGGCGTTCCCATCCCGCTCACCAGCCAGGTCATGGAAATGATGCAGGCGCTCAAGGTCGATGGCAAGCAGGGCGAAGACCATGCGGGCCTCATCCAGTTTTATGAAGGGCTGGCCGCGGTCAAGGTCCGCAGTGGGGGTGCGAAGTGAACACGATGCGCCTTTCGGGCAAGACCGCACTGATCACGGGCGCAGCGGGCGGGATCGGCGCGGAGATCGCCAGAAGGTTTCACGAGGAAGGCGCCTCGGTGTTCGTGACCGATAAGAACTGCGCGGATGGAGAAAAGACAGCCGCGTCCATGGGAGCGGTCTTCTTGGCGCTCGACGTTACCTCGGAGGAAAGCTGGAAGACCGCGATTTCCGCCGTGCTCCAGCGCACCGGACGCCTCGACGTCCTGGTTAATAGCGCGGGCATTAACATCAGAAAGAACATCGAGGAAATGCCGATGGAGTCCTTCGACGCCATGATGGAGGTGAACGTCAAGGGACCGTTTATGGGGATCAAGCACTGCCTGCCGATCATGAGGGCCGCGGGCGGGGGAGTCATCCTTAACATGTCCTCGATATGCGGGCTGGTCGGCCACAAGTTCACCAACGAGACCTATTCGACGACCAAGGGCGCCCTGACCCTGCTCACGAAATCGGTGGCCGTGCGATACGCGAAAGACAACATCCGCTGCAACTCTGTCCACCCCAGCACGGTTGAAACCGCCCTTGTGGCCGCCATGCTCAAGGATCCGGAGCGCCGGGCAGAGAGATTCGGCGAAGTGCCTCTGGGAAGGCTCGCCAGCGTAACCGACGTTGCGAACGCGTTTGTCTACCTCGCCAGCGACGAGGCCTCGTTCATCAACGGCGTGGCATTTCCAGTGGACGGAGGTCTCACGGCTGGGTAGCCGGCCTCACTTCTCTGTTGTCACAAAACAAGAGAGCCACAATGGCGGCAACGTTCTTTGAGGAGTCGTCACGATGATGAAATACGCCTGCTTCGGCGCACTCGTGTGGCTATCTATCGCGCCTCAGACGGTAGCACAGCAGAAGCAGCCGGGCACAGCCGCAACCGGCCGCATCGCACTGGGACAGCTTGCAAATGGCGCAGCCGTCGCGTTTGTCCGCGCCGGCTCCGGCGACTGGGGTATCGAGATCTCCGGCGACGCCGTTCCGCTTCTGACGCAACAGAAGCCTGCGTGGATCGAAATCTATTGCGGCGACGAAAATGTGCGTCAACTTGCCGCCGGCTACCAATCCGTTCAGAAGCAAGCCGGCGTGGTTGTCGCAAGGGCAGCGGTGGCAGGCGAAGGCGAGGCCTCATTTGCCGTCGAGGACCGATGGAAGATCTCGGGCGACGTGTTGTCGCTTGACCGAAAGGTGAGCGTGACCGGCGCGGAGGACAAAGCCGGTTTCTATTCGGCAATCCGGCTCTCAACCACGCCTGCGATTACCTGGTCCGACGCGGATTATTTTGCTCCGGGGATCCTCTACGGCGACCCGACCAACGACGGCGACGCCTCGCCCGGAGGAACCTTGAATTACGGCGCCAGGCGATTCGCCATACGGGAGGATCTTCTGTCCGCGCCGCTTTTCGCACTCTCATTTCGCGACGGGCGCTGGGCGGCGGTGTTGGATTTGGCGCCGCGCGGCGACACTACCTGGGCAGAGACCACGGCTCCTGCCTCGACGCCGGTTATCGACGAGCGTATTCAGTTCGGAGCTCTCGGCGCGCACCAAGCTGCCAACGGCGGGGTCGAGTTCGGCTTCTGGTTTCCGGGAACCACCAGCGAATTCTCAGGCCGGTTTCAGACTCCGCCCACGCCCGTTGTGCGACGCCGCTATCATCCCGTGAGGCTGGGATTCACGCAGAGTTATCGGGTGGGATTTCGCTTCGGGCAGCGCGCATCGTTCCCTGGTATGGAACGCGATGCGTGGCGCTGGGCATGGCAGACACTCAAGCCGCAGGTGATGCACCTTGACCTGGAAACCGCGCGCAGTGCGCTCATCGATCATCTCGCCGATCACGTCGTTACGGTGGATGACCGAGCCGGCGTTCCATTCCTTTTCGATGCGGTTACGGGGAAGCCCGGCTCATACCGCAATTGGAATCGTTACCGCGATTCTTTTCCGGTACCACCGCGCCGCCCGGCCAACACGCCGGTTACGGCTCACGAGTTGAGCCCGGAGAAGAGCGCGCAGTTAGCGGCGTGGGCGCGCACCGTGGGCATCGATCTCGACCCTGAGGCAAATGAATTGGAGCAATGGCCGAAGGTTATTATGGGTTTCGTTTCCAAGGGGGTCGAGGCGGCCGATCAATTGCTGATCGAGGCGGACCGCGATCCAGGGCCGCGCGGACAGAAGATGCGCAACGAAGGGCTGGCGATCATTGACAGTTTCGTTCGCCTGGTTCCGATGTCGCCTCCCGCTGGTGAAGGCTTCAACATTTGGACGGGCAAGGCGGATTCCTGGGCCGGGGACACCGTCACGCTGCGCGGGCCGTCGGAAGGCACGCGTACTCTTCTAGACGCGTATCGCCGCGAAAACAAGCATGGGCGCGAACATCCGGAGTGGCTCGTCTGGTGCCGGCAGTTCGGCGATTGGCTGCTGACCCAGCAGCGCGAAGACGGCTCGTTTCCCAGGAGTTGGCACGGGGGAACTGGGGAGGTGCTCGAGGCCTCCGGAACCAGCAGTTACAACCCGGTGCCGATGCTGGTGAAGTTGAGCCAGGCGACCGGGCAGAAACGCTTCTTGGATGCGGCCATCCGCGCCGCCGGCTACGTGTGGCAAAACTATGGCGCCCGCGGTGTGTTCGTCGGCGGCGCAACCGACAATCCAAACATCACCGACAAAGAGGCGGGCATGTTATCCCTGGAGGCGTTTCTCGATCTTTACGATGCCACCGGTGAGCCCAAGTGGCTCAACCGCGCGATGGCCGCGGGCAACTACACCGAGAGCTATATCTGGATCTGGAATGTGCCCATGCCGCTGGACGCCGTCGACGCCGATCTGAACTGGAAACGCGGCGTGCCGACGGTGGGCGTGCAGGGCATTACCGCGCGCGCGGCCGGCGGTGTAGATGAGTACCTGGATTGGGCCGTGCCTGCCTACGCCCGGCTGTATAGGTACACCAAGGACGAGCATTATTTGTTTGTTGCGCGCGTCCTTCTGTTCGATACCAAGAGCATGCTGGCTCTGCCGGGACGCACCTACGATCTGCTGGGGCCCGGCTGGCAGCAGGAACACTGGAGCATGGGACCAAACAGCAGAGGCTTTGGCGTCCACCGCAGTTGGCTGCCATGGGTTTCAGTCAACCACCTGCATGGCATCACGAATCTGGAGGAGCTCGACCCGGCCCTGTATCGGCGCTTGGCCAAAGGGAATTGAGTTCTTAATCAACATTCTCCTGCCTCATCCGCTTGATTCAGCAGTATCACGCAGAGTTATTGGTCACCATCTTGAGTATCTCAACCATTTGCGCAGCGGCCGGCGAAAGAGACTTGTCTTTCTTCTGGATGATTTCGATCTTTCTAGTTAGCACCGGATTGCCGATTGCAATGCAACGGGTCTCTGCGGATTTGTCCATGTCGGTTACAACCTCAGGCAAGATTGCTATGCCCAATCCCGCCTTCACGAGTCCGATCGCCGTTGACATGTAATTCACCTCGAATGCAATCTTGAGAGGCCGCTTGGCCCGGCGCAATGCATCTTCGAGTATCTCTCTTACGCCGCTGTCTTTCCCGGTAACAATGAGCGGATGCGCGGCAAGTTCCGATAGCGCGATGGTGTTTTGCTTTGTCAGCGGATGCTTCTTCGGCAGGAAAGCGCAAAGCCTGCCTACCTGGAGGGAAATGGTCTTGAGTTCAACGTCCGGAAGCAACCGGCTCCCGACGCCGAAATCCACCTCTTCCTTCTTTATTGCTTCGACGATCTTCTCGGCGACAACGTCTCTGATGCGAACCTGAACTCCAGGGTATAGGCGGATAAACTTTTTGATCGCTCGCGGCACGATTTGAGCGGCAATCGAAGGCAGGACAGCCATAGTCACAATGCCCCGGCGGAGGCTGGTCAGCTCGCGCGTGCGGCCGAGCACGGCTTCGGTGTCAACGAGGATCTTTTCCAGCGGCACCAGAACGTCGCTTCCCGCGGGAGTGAGTGCCACGCGCCTTTTGCCGCGGTCAAAGAGAGTCACCCCGAGGGATTCTTCCAGTTGCTTGATTTGCACGGTGAGCGCAGATTGGGAGACGTGCAGTTCCGACGCCGCGCGAGTGAAGTTGCCGATGCGCGCCACGGCGAGAAAAGCGCGAATGTGCCGCATGTCTTCAATCATTCTGTTTTTCGATTATAACAACCTGATTCTTTCATTTTACAATGCTTGTCCCAACCCATATACTTCCCCTTTCGATTGCCGTCGGGGACGGCGCAGAGATCTACACCATGCTCGCTTCTCTGGGTCTAGTTACAATCGTCGTGCTCTTGGTGGCCATCCTGAGCAAGCGGGTCTCGCCGCTAGTGGCGCTGACCGCAATACCAATCGTGGCTTCATTGGCCGCGGGCTTTGGACTCAGAACCGGCAGCTTCATTGTCTCCGGCATACAGAATGTTTCCCCCGTAATCGGCCTGTTCGTTTTCGCCATTCTCTACTTTGGCGTGGTTACCGACGCGGGAATGCTGGAGCCGATTATCAATTGGCTTCTGCGCAAGATTGGCAGCAGACCGTCTCGAATCGTTCCCGGCACCATGCTGCTCACGCTCATCGTGCGCCTGGATCCGTCAGGCGCGGTGGTCTTTCTCATTACAATTCCCGCGCTGCTCCCCCTTTACGAGCGCGTGGGCATCGACAGGAGGGTCCTGGCCTGCGTCGTCTCCCTCGTTGCCGGGGTCTGTTTTCTTCCCTGGACCGGTCCGACACTGCGCGCCGCCGCGGCATTGCATGTGACAACCGCCAGTCTCTTCGTTCCACTCATCGGGGTTCAGATGGCCGGGCTCGCATTCGTTTTTCTCGTGGCGTTGATTCTTGGCATGCGCGAAGAACGCAGGATTGGGCCTGAGCATTTGGCAACTTGCGCCGCGGAGAGCGCACTGAATCCCGCGGCCCCTTCCGCCCTGCCCCGGCACTTCTTTCTGAACTCCATTTTGACGCTGGCGGTCGTGGGCGCGATGGTGACAGGAAAGGTGGATCCGGGAGTTACGTTCATGGTGGGCACCGTCGTTGCGCTCCTGTTGAATTTCCCCTCGATTGAAGCGCAGCAAAAACGCCTCGCGGCTCATGCTCCGGCCGCGCTGCTGATGGCAAGCATTCTGTTTGCGGCTGGAGCATTCACCGGCATCATGAAGGGCACGGGAATGCTGAGCGCGATGGCCGAAGCGGCCGTTCACTACCTGCCGCAGAATGGGGCAAAGCACATCCCGTTTGTGCTAGGAATTCTTTCCATGCCGTTGAGCTTGTTTTTCGATCCCGATTCCTTTTACTTCGGCGTGCTCCCGGTGGTTGCGCACGCGGCGGGCGCTCTGGGAGTTGCGCCGATAAGCGTAGGGCAGGCGGCCTTGCTGGGGCAGATGACGACCGGCTTCCCCGTGAGCCCGCTAACTCCGTCGCCCTTCCTGCTGGTCGGCCTGGCCGGAATCAGCCTGGCGGAACATCAACGATATTCGATTCCGTACCTGTTTGCCGCGACCCTGGTGATGGTTGCGGCCAGTGTGGTGTTGGGGGTATTTCCTCTGTGAATGGCTTTGGAGGCGGACAGATGAGGACTCTGCGAATTGGAGCTGGCGCGGGCTATTCCGGCGACAGAATCGACCCGGCCGTCGAGCTAGCCGAAAACGGGTCCATTTCTTATTTGATCTTTGAGTGCCTTGCGGAACGTACGATCGCCCTTGCGCACCAAAACAAGAGGATGAATTCCGGCGCAGGCTACGACCCTCTGCTCGCTGAGCGCATGGAAGCGGTTCTGCCCGTTTGCCGCGAAAAAAAGATCAGGACCATCAGCAATATGGGCGCAGCGAATCCGGCGGCGGCCGCAGCCAGAACAAAACAGATTGCTCGCCAGTTAGGCATCCACGGGCTACGCATCGCATCCATCACCGGGGACGATGTGCTTAGTCTTGTTCAGCGAATCGCCCCGCCGTTTGAAGACGACGGCCAAAGCATCGAGTCGATCGGGAACCGAATCGTTTCTGCGAATGCCTACCTGGGAGTTGAGCCGATCCTTGAAGCGCTCGCCGGCGGGGCAGACGTGATTCTCACCGGGAGGGTTGCGGATCCGTCGTTGTTCCTTGCGCCCCTGGTTTATGAATTTGGCTGGCCCCTCGATCATTGGCAATTGTTGGGCCAAGGAACGGTGGTTGGCCATCTGCTGGAATGCGCCGGACAGGTTAGCGGCGGATACTTCGCCGATCCAGGCTACAAGGATGTTGCCGGCCTGGCGCGCCTCGGATTTCCGATTGCGGAAGTCGGCGAAGACGGGAGCGCCGTGATTACCAAGGTGGCAGGCTCCGGCGGGCTCATTACCGAGTTGACCTGCAAGGAACAACTGCTCTACGAGATTCAGAATCCCGCTGCTTATCTGACGCCCGATGTTATAGCCGATTTCTCCAATGTAGAGATAAGAGAAGCGGGGCATGATCGTGTAACTATCTCAGGAGGCAACGGGCATCCTCGACCAGCTGCTCTCAAAGTTTCTGTCGGATATCAGGACGGTTACATCGGCGAAGCGCAGATCTCCTATGCCGGCCCCGGAGCACTTCCAAGAGCGGGGCTGGCGAAGGATATCCTCGCGGAGCGCCTTTCGAAGAGCGATTTCCAGGAGTTGCAATTCGACTTCATTGGCGTTAATTCAATTCACGGCGACCGATTGTCGCGGATGTTATGCGAACCATATGAAGTTAGATTGCGGGTGGCCGGAAGAGCTAACTCGCTCAAGGGCGCATCTATCATTTCCCGCGAGGTCGAAGCCCTTTACACCAACGGTCCGGCCGGCGGCGGCGGGGTGTTTACCTCGACAAGAGAGACGATCGCCATGCTTTCAACCCTCGTTCCGCGGGAATTGGTTTCGCATAACATCGCTTTTGAGGAGTCATGAAATGCTGCTGAGGGAGATTGCACACTCGCGCACGGGAGACAAAGGACGCGTCTTGACCATATCGCTGATTGCCTATCGCGACGAGGACTATGCGGTGCTGGAGAAGAAAGTCACGGAGCAGAGGGTTGGCGCGTACTTCGGTGAGCTGATCGATCGGCCGGTAAAGCGCTATGTCCTTCCAAAGATTTCGGCGCTGAACTTCGTGTTGCATCGTCCCGCTTCACAGGGCGTGACCCGCTCCTTGGCTTTGGATACTCACGGGAAGTGCTTAGGTTATGCGCTGCTGAATCTGGAGATTTGATTTCATGGATTGACACTCTCCCGGCATTTGAATTGGAAAGGAGAAACCGTGAACAAGCTGTACAAAGACGCGCGGTCGGCGCTTGCCGGCCTGGTAAGCGATGGGATGGTACTGGCGGTTGGCGGCTTCGGCCTTTGCGGCATTCCTGAAGCTCTGATTGCAGCTCTCTGCGATACCGGCGCCAAGCAGTTGACGGTCGCAAGCAATAACGCGGGTATTGACGACTGGGGACTTGGCCTTCTGTTGAAGTCTCGCCAGATAAAGAAAATGATCTCGAGTTATGTGGGAGAGAATGCGGAATTCGAGAGGCAGTTCCTCCGCGGAGAATTGGAAGTTGAGTTCTGTCCGCAAGGCACTTTGGCGGAGCGCTTGAGGGCTGGAGGCGCGGGCATTCCGGGGTTCTATACGAAGACCGGTGCCGGTACGCTTGTCGCAGCGAACAAAGAGGCCAAGATCTTCGACGGGGAAGCCTTCATTCTGGAACGAGGGATAGTCGCCGATCTGGCGCTGGTGAAGGCGTGGAAGGCCGATACACACGGCAATCTCGTCTATCGAAAGACCGCGCGAAACTTCAATCCGCTTGTGGCAACGTGCGGCAAAGTGACAGTTGCCGAGGCCGAAATTGTCGTTGAAGCGGGCGAACTCGATCCGGACTGCGTTCACACGCCCGGAATATATGTGCAACGCGTGATTCACAATCCCACTGCTGTTAAGAGAATTGAACAGCGGACAATCCGAAAGGCATAGGCAATGGCTTGGTCACGCGAACAGATGGCGCAACGCGCCGCAAAAGAATTGAAGGATGGTTCCTATGTGAATCTGGGAATCGGTATTCCCACGCTGGTCGCGAACTATATCCCGTGCGGCTTGACAATCACGCTGCAATCCGAAAACGGGTTGCTGGGGCTGGGCCCATTCCCAGTGGAAGATGAAATCGATGCGGATCTGATCAACGCCGGCAAGCAGACCGTAACCGCGCTGCCCGGCGCCAGCTTCTTCTCCAGCGCAGACTCGTTCGCGATGATCCGTGGCGGCCACATCGACCTGGCATTTCTCGGTGCATTGCAAGTTTCAGAACACGGCGATCTGGCCAATTGGATGGTACCCGGAAAAATGGTGAAGGGTATGGGCGGCGCGATGGACCTGGTCGCCGGCGTCAAGCGCGTGGTCGTAATTATGGAGCACTCCGCCAGAGACGGCTCTCCGAAAATACTTCGCGAGTGTACGTTGCCGCTTACCGGCAAGCGTGTGGTCCACCGAGTTATCACCGACCTTTGTGTGCTGGACATAACACCTGATGGACTCTGTTTGTTCGAGCTCGCTCAAGATGTGAGTCTGGATGAAATCCGGCGGAAGACCGACGCGCCGATCTTGAATGTAACTTAGTGACCACTGGGCCGCGAGTGGCACTGCGCCCCAGAGCACTGCAGCCGCGCATCGGACAAATGAGCAGCAGGACCGCACCATGCCGCTTTGCCCTTACCCGAAGCAAGCTGTCTGGAATGGCCACGGAAACGCCGCGGAAGCTGCGAGCTTCGTCTGCTCGGCCCCAAGATAACGGTCTCTGAAAAGGGCGAGGGCGGAGCGCCGGGCCTATCGCCTCAAGGCAGATTCGCCGAGCTTGTTACGTCAAATGACCGCTTACATCGATCGCAAACGACGATCATTGAAGTCCGTTCCATTCGTTGGGAAAATCGGCGCTTTCATTCAATCGTCAAGTCAAATCTCAGAACGGATACATGGTGGCGTTGTTTTTGAGCGTGACCCACTGCCACTGGGTGTATTCCTCCCAGTCGGCTGGCCCACCCATGCTGGCGCCGTTGCCTGAAATTCCGCGTCCGCCAAAGGGATTCACCACGTCGTCGGCGACAGTCTGGTCGTTGATGTGCAGAAGCCCTGTCTTCAACTGCTGACCCAGAGCCATGGCGCGGCCAACATCGGCTGAGATTACTGCCGCGGAGAGGCCGAACTCGGTCTGGTTGGCCAAGGTCACGGCCTCTTCATCGCTGGTGAACGGCACCACCACCGCCACCGGGCCAAAGATCTCCTCTTCAAAGGCTCGCATCCCTGGGCCCACGCGGCTCAACACGGTCGGCTGATAGAACAGATCGCGATAGCTCCCGCCAGCTTCCAGCTTTGCACCCTGCGCGACGGAATCGTGAACGATGGCATGCACGCGGTCGCGCTGCCTGCTGTTGATCAGCGGCCCGAGCGCAACCTGCTCGGTGGCTGGATTGCCCACAGGCAGGTGGTTTGCCTTCTCCGCCAGGCGCGCCGTGAGCTCGCCGGCAATGGAGGCATGGGCCAGAATTCTTCCCGTGGCCATGCAGATCTGTCCCTGATGCAGGTAGCTGCCAAACGCCGCATTCGATGCGGCAATCTCCACGTCCGCGTCGGCAAGCACAATCAACGAATTCTTGCCGCCCAGTTCGAGCGCAACCTTTTTCAGGTGACGGCCGCAAACCTCTCCCACCTTGCGTCCCGCGGGTGTCGAGCCTGTGAAGGCGATCATGGCGATGTTGGGATCGACGCAAAGCGCCTCGCCAATATCCGCGCCGCCCGGCAGCACATGCAGCAGATCGCTGGGAAGTCCAGCCTCCTCGAAAGCTCGGACTATAAACATCCCACCCGTAACCGGAGTCTGCCGATCTGGCTTGAGCACCACCGCATTGCCCGCCGCGAGCGCCGGGGCGACCGACCGGATGGATAGAATCAGCGGGAAGTTGAAAGGAGAAATCACGCCCACTACTCCGAGCGGCACCCGGCGGGCGAAGTTGAATCGCCCCGTGACCTGGGGAAGCACGAAGCCTTGAGGCTGGAGCGGCATGCTTGCCGCGGAGTGCAGGATCACAGCGGCTTCGCGCACTTCATGCTGGCCCTTGAAGAGCAACGCTCCGGTTTCGCGCGCAATGAACGCGGCCATTTCTTCCGCATCGCGTTCGAAGACGGCGGCAGCGCGGCGAAAGATTGCGGCGCGATCTCTGGGAGGCATCTCGGCCCACGCAGGCTGCGCTGCCAATGCCGCTTTGGCCGCGATTTCTACGTCCGCGGGCGACGCCGCGCCCACGCTGCCGAGCGTTTCACCGGTCGCCGGCTCGATGATCGCGATGGTTCCAGCTGTGCCCTTGCGCCAGCCTCGAGAGTAGATGTTGTCTGTCCAGACGGTGCTGACAGGCGCAACGGTTGTGGTCATCCTGCTTCTCCTAAGCTTACGTTCATTGAACTTCAAGAATGGTCTCGATCCCAGTCGTATATCTATATGCGCTTGACAGCACTGCGGAATTCCGCCCCGGGTCTCTCCTCAAACTTTACGGAGTCCGGCAAACGAAGTTCGCCGCATCGTCTGTGTTCCCGCCGCCTTTGTAGTGAGGTGTCTCGGGGTATGCACACAGCGGACGGCTCCGTCCGGGAAAGCTGGCGCCGGTTGCAATCATTTGATCCGGTGCGGTTCCCTTCTCCACCCAATCCTGGATGGCAGTGAGCGCATCGAATTTATCCAGCGCCGGTCCGCCTCCACAGTGATTCATGCCCGCCACTCGGAACAAGCGCGCAAACTCGCGTCCTTGCTTCATTCCGCCGTTGTCGTTCATCAATCGCCGGTAGTAGCGAATAAGGTCGTTGGCGGAGAACACAGGGTCGCTCATCCCCGTATAAAAAATGATTTTGCCTCCATGCTTGCGAAAGGCCGCCATGTTTGTGGAGTTGGCCGAGATTTGCCGCTCCGTCTTCTCCATGCGCACGGGATCGATGTCAAAGTTGAACGAAAACGGGTTGCTCAACTTCGCCTCGCCAGGTTCAAGGGCCACGTTGTTCACAAAGACCGGATAAATGAGAAGGTTGATCGACGGCATTTGCCCTGAGCCCAGAATCCACTGACGCCAGCCGGGTGCGCCCAGCCCCCCATCATAGGGCCAATCGGAGTAGAGCGCGTCGCCCTTAGAGTTTTTGGGCCCGCCAAACATCGTACGAAGCGCGTCAACCTGGGCATTTGACAGGCACGAATCGCTCTTTTCGCCCTTGCACACCAGAACTGCCGGATCGAAGCGGCATGCATCGGGGTTGTCGATCAGTCCGTCGCTCAAACCATCGAGCGCGTCGCAGGCCTTCAAAACGGCACCGGAAAGAAGATTCAAATCTGTCTCGGAGAACGCGCGGCTCAATACCGGAACTCCGTTTGGATCTTTGGGAGCAATTTCGGCTAGCTTGACGGTAAACCATGCCTCGGCGATGGCCGCGCGAGTCAGGTTAAATGCCGGGTCGCCGGCCACAACGCCGTCGAAGTCCGCCGGGAAGCGCTCGGCCGCCACCATCCCTTCGCGCCCGCCGTTGGAACAGCCCATGAAATAAGAATGGTCGGGTCCGCGCCTGTAAAACTGAGTCACGATTTTCTTGGCCACGCCGGCAACTAGATCGGTGGATCGATACTGATAATCCGCGCGGGCTTCGGGATCTGCGCCAAACGAGCCGTCCATGGGACTCTTGGCCTGGTGCCCGCCATCGGTTGACACCACCGCATAACCGCGGCTAAGGGCCGTGCCTGCCGCCGGACCAGACAGGCCGCCCACGGCCGGACTCAATGTTCCATCCAGGCCGCCGCCGCCCTGGAACAAAAAGCGTCCATTCCACTGCTCTGGCATCCTAAGTTGGAACCGGTCGCCGTACTCCACGCCGTCCGCCCCGGTGTGCTTGTCGATTTCCCCTTCCACAACACAGTGCGCCGGCTGGGGGCCGAACGGTCCAATCTTCACATCCGCACTCGCCGTTGTTGCGCTGGAGATGCTGGTGCGATCGATGCGCATGGCCGTGAGCGCCGCACAGGCCGCCGAACTATTCCCGGGTTGCGCTCCTGGTTTCGAATCGCCGCCTTGCGCATGGCATAGAGGCACCGCGGCCAGCACGAAACTCCATACGCAGATCGATTTCACCGCGCTTCCGATCATCACCGATCCAATCTCCACTCTGCCCGTCTTTCCCCCAGCCATGCCGGCGGAAAGACGAGCAATGCGATACCCAACTTTGCCTGCCGCGAGTCCGAATTTAGCGCTCTCAAAACTCGAACTTGAGCGCCAACTGCACTTCCCGTGAGGTTCCCACAGTGTTCACAATCTGGCCGGCCAGTGGGTTCGGAATCCCGGACCCGTTCGCCGCCACGCCAGTATACAGAGTCTGATTTGGCAGTCCAAAATTCGGATGATTGAACAGATTGAATCCCTCGACCTGGATTTCGAGATTCGTTCTCTCCCAGATGCGCGTGTTTTTAGCAAGCGACGCATCAATGTCGACATACTTCGGCGCCACCAGTGTGTTCCGCGAAAGGTTGCCGATGGTGCCCGCCGGCTGCAGCGCGAACGAGCCCGCGTTGTACCAGGAATTGGGGTTGCCCGTGACTGGATTCCCGCTCATTCCCGCCACAAGATTGGGTCTCTCGGCCCCTCCTTCGTCGCCTGCCGCATCGCCCAGATCGACCTGGTCGAAGCCGTCGATCACCGTGAAGGGGTTGCCGCTGCGCGCGGTTACAATCCCGCTCACCTGCCATCCCTTGGTGAGAACATTCCCCGCCGAGGGCAGCGTATACACGGCGTTGCCTACAAGGCTATGCATGACATCGAAGTCGCACCGGCCCCTGTCCGCGTTCAGATCGTAGGGGTTCGACTGCGTCTGCGCGGGATCGTTCCCTGCCTCCAGGCCTGTCGAGATCGAACCGTCGTCAATGCATTTGGAATAGGTGTATGCAATCTGGTACTGAAGGTTCTTGTTCAGATTGCGGGTAAGATAAGCCTGCAGCGAGTTATAGTGCGATGGCCCCACCGGCCTTTCGTAAGCCATGGCTCCCAGCGTCTGATTGGCCCTGGGCGCGTTCAGATAGTTGGCCTGACCATTCACGACGGTCGGGATGGGCGGGTTCAGGTCGTTCTGGACCATCAGGTGGTAGCCGTGCGAACCCACATACGACAAGCTGAGCACTGTGCCGCTCAACAGCTCGCTCTGTACGCTGAAATTGTATTGCCACACAAAAGGCGTGGTGCCGGGGCTGTACTCGAGGGCCTCTCCGATGGTCGGAATGGGCACCGTGATTCCCTGAAATGGCGTCGGGTACGAACAGGGCGGGCCGCCGAATACGCAGACCGAAACCGCCGTCTGGTAGGGGCCCGCGAAGAGGTAGGCCGGGTGATAGGTGCGGGCCTGAATGGGATCGTGGAACAGCCCCGACCCTGCCCGAATCGATGTTTTGTGGTTGGCGAAAGCATCCCACGCGAACCCTACGCGAGGATCGAAGTTCTTCAGCGAGGGGTTCGAGGGGAACACATGGGGGACATACGTGCATCCCGTGGTGGCCGGATTGCTGGGCGCAATAAACGCGCAAAGTTGATTGTGTATCTCGACGGGATTAGAGATAAAGTCATATCTCAACCCAAGATTCAGATTCACTTTTCGGGATAGCCTCCAGTTATCCTGGAAATAGGGAAACAGGTCGACCTCCCGGAAGCTTCGCGACGAATTATCCTTTCCGGGCAAGGCCCCCAGAAGTGTGATGGCTGGGTCAGTGGCACGAACCGGCGCGCCCTCCAGGAAGCTTTCCAGGTTGGGGAAGGTCCAGCCTTGATCGTCGAAGAACCCGTTGGCCAACGAATTCTGCTGTCTCTTGAATCCGATTCCCATCTCCAGCGAGTGCGCCCCGAGGGTCCAGAACACGTCATCGCCGAGGGAGTAGACGTTCTGTATCTCGAAATCCGGCGTGAACGCTGTAGGTCCGATGCTGGTGATTCCCGGAACATTCACCGTTCCATCCTGCCGGGTATCTCCGTAGGCGCTGAAGAACGCCAGCGCTGGATTTGAGTTGCTTACAAACGCGCGCATGTTGGTTCTGGTAAAGCTCACACGCGCATCGTTGGCGAGATTGGAACGGACCGATCCGCGATCTCCAATGGTGAGGTATTGATTGCGGCCCAGAGATTGCTCCGGATAAAGCCCCATCGGCGAAGCGAACGGCTGATTCAGAGAGCCATTGTCAAAAACGTAGCGCACAAAAGCGGAGTTGCTTCCTGAAATATTCAGGTCCGCCCTGGTGTTGACGTAATCCTCATGGGCCGGTTGCGTGCCTCGCAACACCACCTGCGCAATACCGTCACCCAACTCGGTCGATCCCGGCCCCACCGATGGATACAAACCCATAATCGCTTTGGTTGCCGGACTCAAGGGCACATTTGCGGCGCCAGACGGGCCGCAAGGCAAATCGGGCGCTACCGAACACGGAACCACCCCCGTGCGCGTCTGCGCATCCGGAACTGTTGAAAGTTCCGTGCTTCCCAGCAAGCTGCGCACGCCTTCGTAATTTATGAAGGAAAAGAGCCGGTCCTTTTTGATGGGCGCGCCCAGTGTTCCGCCGAATTGATTCTGGCGGAATGCGTCCTGGGGAAACGCCGTGGTGTTGAAGTAGTTGCGCGCGTCGAAGGCGCTGTTGCGCAGGAAGTCGTACGCCTCGCCATGCACCCTGTTCGTTCCCGAGCGCGTGGTGGCGTTCATCACGCTGCCGCTGCCCCCGAATCGCGCGCTATAGGAGTTGGTCAGAACTTGAAACTCGCCGATCGCTTCGACCCCCAGCGAGGTCCCGATGATACTGTTGGCCGCACCGTGGTCCCAGAAGCCCTGAATGTCGGTGCCGTCCAGCAGCAACTCCTGCCCCTCAGGCCGCGAGCCGGCGATGGAGTAACTCGGCGATCTCCCGTAGAAGGATGTTTGCGCACCAGTGGTGACGGCCTGAACCCCGGGAGCAAGAAGAATGAGCTGCTCGAAGTCGCGTCCGTTGAGGGGAAGGTTTTCCATCTGGCCCTGGCCAACAAGAGCCGCCATCTCCGCCGACGTTGTGTCCACCTGGCTCGGCAAATCGGTTACTACGATGGTCTCTTCCGTCTGCCCGGGCTTGAGTGCGAAGTTCACTACCACCGTGGCCCCGACGGTCAGCGTGATGCCGGAATGGACGAGTGTCTTAAAGTCCTTCGCCGCGGCCGCCACGCTGTAAGTGCCCACGACCAGATCCGGCACCGTGTACAACCCCTGCTGGTTGGTTACCACCTTGGTTATCGTGCCGGTCATCGCGTTGGTTACCACAATCGATGCTCCGGGCAAGACAGCGCCATTGGAATCCGTCGCCACTCCCGACAGGCTTCCGCTGCCCACTTGGCCCAGCGCTCCGCATGCGCTCATCCACACCGCAAGCACCAGCGCAAGTCGCCTCCAGCCCTGCCGGCGCACGCTTCCACACACAGTGCCGTCATCTACGGCACGTGAGATCCTATTGCATTCCATTTAGCCGCCTCGCTTCGTCTGCCCGGTGCGTCGAACGGGGATCTGCTCACTCGGGGACGAGGGGAATACTAGACAGAAGCGAAGATGGAAGTCTCTCCTGAGGAGGAACGTTCGATCTCTCCAATGGAGAACTGCCGGACACCGAAGTTATGCAACGTACTTTTGCTGCGTCTGTGTCCGGATTGCGCTCGGCGGCACGCCGAAGGCTTCCTTGAAACATCGGCTGAAGTGGTTGGAATTGCTGAACCCCCACGAATAAGCGATGTCCGTAACCGACTGGCTCATGCATTCCGGATTCATCAGCGTCTCCCGGCAGCGCTCCAGGCGTTTGCGCAGGATGTACTCTGAGATCGACAGCTCCTCCTCCTCGAACACCTTGTGCAGATAGCGCTTGGTGCATCGCACCGCCGATGCCACGTGATCGATGCTCAGGTTGGGGTTGCGCAGGTGGATGGTCACAAATGATTTGATGCGCTCCCTGAGCATATCGCGGGAGAGCTGAGACACCGGTTCCGGAGTTGTGTTGAGCGCTGCCAGGCGGATCATCTGGGCAATGGAATCGGCCACATCGAAACACTCGGAGCTGCTCAACGTTCCGATTTCTTCAAATGTCGTGCTCACCAGTTGAGAGGCCAGCTTGCCCATGCCCACGCGCCCTGAGAACTGTCGCACCGTGATCCGCTGCAGGCTCGACTGCGGGGTGTAGAGCCGTTCTCTGGGCAGCAGCAGAATCAACATTTCGCTTTCCTCGAGAATCGTCAGCCGGTAAGGGCGAGCCGTATCGTAGAGACTCCATTCGCCGGGGCCGATAGTCGTGGTGCGGTCATCTTGATTCAGCAGGCTTGAACCGCGGGTGTGCAGAACTGCCTTGATGTATCCACGGTCGTATTGTCGGGCGAAGGTCGCGGTGCGCGTAACCCGATGCGGTCCGGTGCACAGCTTGCCCAGCACTAGATCGCCGATGTTTGCATGACAAAGGCAACCATGGAACCGGCTTTCCGGCCGTACATCCACTTCGAGGCGGCCCACGATCTCTGCCGCCGTCGTCCGCCAGTAGTCTCTACTTTCGCCGATAGGAACACCATCGGTAGACAAGATGCTCAAGGTTGACATTTCCGTCCTCCAGAAGGGGAATTCTGAGGGCTGCACAGGCTGAGCGGGGAGAGTCGGGGAAGCGCCCGGCAGGATCAAATCCAGCTCAAACATATACTCCAACTTGCTAACGGGTTGCAATAGTTTCTTGTTCTCATGGCCAATCACGGCGAGTTTATGCCGGACGCTCCGCCGGAATGCCCTGTTCGCCGGCCTTCGCGCATCCCGCTCCGCACCGCCGGACACCGCACTCGCGGCGGTCAGGCCGCGGCCCATCCCCATGAGCTGTTGAAGAATGTATTTGACGCCCCGCGAAGTTATGTTGTATACAAAAGAACGCAACTTGACTCCCGTTCCCCGTCCACGAAGGACACAACAAAATGCTGCGCGCACTCGCACCGGCTACCTTCAGCCGTCCGGCGGTATCCATTTTCTAAGCTGTCCTGAAAGAGCTGCATGGCAGAGATCACTACACTTCGCGAGGCGATCGGCACCCTGGTCCCGGATGGCGCCCAGGTGGCCATGGAGGGCTTCACGCACCTGATTCCGTTTGCCGCCGGGCATGAGGTAATTCGCCAGGGCAAGCGCGGCCTGAAGCTGGTGCGCATGACTCCGGACCTCATCTACGACCAGATGATCGGCATGGGGCGCGCGCGTGAACTCACGTTTTCCTGGGGCGGCAATCCAGGTGTCGGCTCCTTGCATCGGTTTCGCGACGCCATCGAATCGGGCTGGCCGCAGCCGCTCACGATTCATGAGCACGGCCACGCGGATATGGCGGCGCGCTATCAGGCCGGGGCGTCGGGATTGCCCTTTGCGGTGATGCGCGGCTACGTGGGCTCCGACTTGCCAAAGCACAATTCCAACATCCGCTTTCTTCAGTGCCCATTCACCGGCGAAACGCTCGCGGTCACGCCGGCGCTGAATCCCGATGTGGCGATTCTTCATGCGCAAAAGGCTGACCGCCGCGGAAACGTGCTTATTCAGGGGATCGTTGGCATCCAGAAGGAAGCCGCGCTGGCATCGGGCAAGGTGATTGTCACGGTAGAGGAGATCGTCGACCATCTCGACGCTCCAATGAATGCCTGCGTTTTGCCGGGTTGGGTGGTCACATGCGTGTGCGTGGAGCCAGGCGGCGCGTTCCCCTCCTATGCTCATGGTTATTACGCGCGCGACAACGCCTTTTGCAAGGCATGGGATGGAATCTCCCGCGATCGCGAAACATTTCTTCGCTGGATGAGCAGGCATGTTCTTTCCACGGAAGATTTCGCCGACTTTCGCCGCAGTGTTGCAGGCGCGCAGGAGGCGCACAGCCATGCCTGAGCTTGAATACTCGCCCAGCGAGATGATGACGGTTGCCGCCGCGCGCACGTTAACCGACAACACAGTCTGCTTCGTTGGCATTGGATTGCCCAGCGCGGCGGCGAATTTGGCCCGCATCACGCATGCGCCCAACGTTGTGCTGATCTATGAATCGGGAACCATCGGCGCAAAGCCCAACGTGCTGCCGTTGTCGATCGGAGACGGCGAGCTGGCCGATACCGCCGACACAGTGGTTTCGGTCCCGGAGATCTTTCGATACTGGCTGCAGGGCGGGCGCGTGGATGTGGGCTTTCTTGGCGCGGCGCAGATCGATAAGTTTGGACGCATCAATACCACTGTGGTCGGCGGCAGCTACGAGAAACCCAAGGTGAGGCTGCCCGGAGCAGGAGGCGCGCCCGAGATCGCGACGTCGGCCAAGCGAGTCTGCGTGGTCATGAAGCAGAGCAGGCGCGCCTTTGTCGACACCTTGAGTTTTGTCACTTCGGCGGGTTACGTTGACAACCCAGCCGACAATCCGCGAGCGCGTGGACGCGGGCCAACGACGGTGATTACCGATCTTGGAATTATGACTTCGGATTCGCGGACTCGGGAGCTGACGCTGGTTGCCGTGCATCCCGGCTTCACCATCGCCCAAGTTGAGGCGGAAACAGGCTGGGCTCTCAAGTCGGCCCCAGAGGTAGCTTGCACTCCGCCGCCGGCGCGGTACGAGTTGGAGGCGCTTCGCGATCTTCAAGCCAGAACGGCCGCGGCTCACGGCGTCGCGAACGGGAGCGAATAGTGGATCGGGAGAGAGAACACGTGCAGGACGCCTTCATTTGCGATGCGGTGCGTACGCCCTTTGGGCGCTTTGGCGGCGTATTGGCCGGTGTTCGCACAGACGATCTGGCCACCGTGCCGATTCGCGCGCTGATGAATCGGCAACCGCAGGTAGATTGGTCTGCGGTGGATGACGTGATTCTCGGTTGCGCCAATCAAGCCGGCGAAGATAACCGCAATGTGGGGCGCATGGCGCTGCTGCTCGCCGGGCTGCCGGAGTCGGTCCCCGGTTCAACCACCAACAGGCTTTGCGGGTCGAGCCTGGACGCCATCGCAATCGCCGCGCGGGCCATACGCTGCGGTGAGGCCGGACTGCTAATTGCCGGCGGAGTTGAAAGCATGTCGCGCGCGCCTTTTGTAATGGGCAAAGCCGAGGCTGCCTTCTCGCGCAACATCAAGCTGGAAGATACGACCATGGGCTGGCGGTTTGTAAACCCGGCCATGCAGGCCAGGTACGGAATCGACTCCATGCCCGAGACAGCGGAGAATGTGGCAACCGAATTCCATGTTTCCCGCGAAGATCAGGACCGGTTCGCTCTGCTCAGCCAGCAGCGCACCAAGGCTGCCATGGAGAAGGGTCTGCTTGCCGAAGAGATTGTTCCTGTCGCCATCCCACAGAAGAAAGGCGACCCCGTTCTTTTCAATGTTGACGAGCATCCCCGGCCCGACACGACTTTAGCGGCGCTGGCCAGGCTCGCGCCGGTGGTGAGGGCCGGCGGCACAGTCACCGCGGGCAATTCTTCCGGCATCAACGATGGCGCGGCCGCGCTGCTGCTGGCTTCGGAATCGGCCGCGAGCAAGCATGGACTCACGCCGCGTGCCCGGGTGGTAGCCTCGGCCGTTGCCGGAGTCGCTCCTCGACTGATGGGCATGGGGCCCGTGCCGGCAATCAAAAAAGTGCTTGAATGGACAGGCCTGACGCTCGAGCAGATGGATGTGATCGAGCTGAACGAGGCCTTTGCCGCGCAGGCGCTGGCGGTGATACGCGAACTGGGATTGCCGGACAATGCCGAGCACGTCAACGCCAACGGAGGGGCGATTGCGCTGGGCCATCCTCTGGGCGCGAGCGGCGCGCGGCTGGCAATCGCCGCGCTCTATCGGTTGCAGCGAACGCAAGGCCGCTACGCGCTGTGCACCATGTGTATCGGCGTCGGCCAGGGAATCGCCGTCATTCTGGAACGTGTTTAGTGGAACGTGTGTAGTGGAACGTGTGTAGTGATAAGAGAGACGAGCTTGAAGCGGAGACATGACCAATGGCTGTAATCGCACCGTACCGCAAACCGCATTTGGGAACGCAGCCCGACTACCTGCATGTTCCTTACGCCTCTTCCGTCAAGCGGGCGCCGACGCGGCCTCCGGTCTCCATTCCGCAAACATTGTCTGAAGTCACCGGTCCACTCTTCGGCGCGCAAGATGTAGTTGCAGGCGCATGCGACCTGACGCGTCAACACCAGGGCGAGCCGCTGGGTGAGCGGATCATTGTAAGCGGCCGAGTGTTGGACGAGAACGGCCGGCCAGTGCCGCATACCCTGGTGGAAATATGGCAGGCCAACGCCGCCGGCCGCTATCTGCACAAGCGCGATCAGCACCACGCGCCGCTCGATCCGAACTTCACCGGAGAGGGCCATGCGCTCACCGACGAACAGGGCCGCTACCGTTTCATCACCATTCGCCCCGGCGAGTACCCCTGGGGCAACCACTACAATGCGTGGCGTCCGCAACACATCCACTTCTCCGTTTTCGGGCCGGCTTTCGCCACGCGCATTGTTACCCAAATGTATTTTCCCAGCGACCCGCTCCTGCCCTTCGACCCAATCTTCAACTGCACCGCGGACGAAAAGGCGCGCAACCGCCTGATCTCGCAATTCGATTGGGAATCGACAATTCCGCAAGAGGCGCTCGGCTACAAGTTTGACATCGTTGTGCGCGGACGGGACGCAACTCCCGTGGAGAATCCAATCCGGCCTTAGAAGGAAGCGAAATGAGCTTGCAAGCGACAACCTGGCAAACCGTCGGGCCATATTTTCACATCGGCCTGGCACGTCTTTATCAGGCCGACGTCGCCGGTGAAGACGTTCGTGGGCAGCGCATCCAGGTGCGCTGCCGCGTGCTTGACGGCGATCAGCTGCCCATTCCCGACGCGGTCGTGGAAATCTGGCAAGCCAATGCCGATGGCAAATATGCGCATCCAGACGACTCACAAGTCAAGCCGCTGGAGCCCGGCTTCCGCGGTTACGGCCGCATTCCCACCGATGAGAATGGCTTCCTCCAGTTCTCGACCATCAAGCCCGGCGCGGTTCCCGGACCGGACGGAAAGCCTCAGGCGCCTCACCTGCTGGTGAGCCTGATGATGCGCGGCCTGCTCAAGCGCTTGGTCACGCGCATCTACTTTCCCGGCGAGCCGCTGAATGCAACCGACCCCATTCTTCAGTTGGTCGATCCCGAGCGGCGCGCCACATTGATGCTCAACCCCGTGCCCGATCAGCCGGGCGTCTTTGCCTGGGAAATCCACATGCAGGGCGACAACGAAACTGTTTTCTTTGAGATTTGATGGCGATGAGTTTGCTCGATCCTCTCTTCACTTCCGGCGCAGTGCGTGCCGTCTTCAGCGACGAGCAGAGGCTTCAGCGCATGCTCGATTTCGAGGCCGCGCTAGCCAAGGCGTGCGCGCACGTGGGTGTGATTCCCGCCGCTGCGGCCGCCGCAATTGCAGGCCGATGCCGCTGGGAGCTCTTCGATCGCGCGGCCCTCGCCGAAGAAGCGACTCGTGCCGGAAACCTCGCCATTCCCATGGTGAAACAACTTACCCGGTTGGTCCGCGAAACCGACAGCGCGGCGGCGGGCTACGTTCATTGGGGCGCAACCAGTCAGGACGCCATCGATACCGGGTTGGTCCTGCAGTTGCGCGACGAATTCGCGGCCATCGAAGCAGACATGTCCGATCTGTGCCGATCGCTGGCGTTGCTGGCCATCGAGTATCGAAATGCGCCCGTCGCCGGCCGCACATTTCTACAGCACGCCGTACCCGTGACATTTGGATGGAAGGCCGCAGGATGGCTGGACGCTTTGCTGCGCCACAACACACGGCTGGCCGAGCTCAAGCGGCGCGTGCTGGTGTTGCAGTTCGGCGGCGCGGCCGGAACATTAGTGTCCCTCGGAGACCGGGCGCTGCAGGTTTCTGCCGCTCTGGCTGAGGAGCTGGCGCTGACGCTGCCGTCGACGTCATGGCACACAAATCGCGATCGCGTGGCCGAGGCCGCTTGCTTCCATGGCTTGCTGGCTGGAACGCTGGGAAAGATTGCGCGCGACCTTTCGCTCGCCATGCAGACCGAAGTTGCTGAAGTCTTTGAACCATTCGGCGAAGGCCGCGGCGGCTCATCGAGCATGCCGCACAAACGGAATCCGGTGATGGCGGCGGTGGTCATCTCCGCGGCGCTGCGCGTGCCGGGGTTAGTGAGCACCATGCTGAACTCCATGGTCCAGGAGCATGAGCGCGGCCTTGGCGGCTGGCACGCCGAGTGGGAGACTCTCCCGGAAATTTGCATCGTCACCGGCGGCGCTCTGCGGCGGATGGTAGAAGCCGTCTCCTCGCTCGAAGTTATAACGGATAAGATGCGCTCCAATCTGGGCATATCGAGCGGGTTGGTGCACGCCGAGGCTATCAGCATGGCTTTGGCAGAGAAGATAGGCCGTGAAGAGGCGCACGCCCTCATCGAGCAGGCATCGCGCCGCGCCCTGGAGCAGGGCGAACATCTGCTTCACGTACTGGGCAATACCCCTCAAGTTATGCGATACATCGACCGTCAACATCTGGAAACCCTTTTCAACTCGGAGCAATCCTGCAGCGCGGCGCAGGAGATGATCGACGGCGTCCTTGCTGCGTATCGCGCCCAGTTCCCCGAGAAAGGCTGAGAGCAGAACCGCTATGCCCTTTGTAGGTCTTCACAGCGCGCGCATCCACTACGAGATTGCAGGCAGTGCCGATGCGCCGGTGCTGGTGCTCTCCAATTCCTTGGGCGCGGATCTGTCGATGTGGGAACCGCAGGCAGTTCGCTTCTTTCGGCGCTTTCGCTTGCTGCGCTACGACACGCGCGGTCACGGCAGGTCCGAGGTCACACCGGGGCCTTACAACATTGCGCAGTTGAGCGGCGACGTGCTCGAACTACTGGACAGCCTTGAGGTCGCGGCGGCGCACTTCTGCGGATTGTCGATGGGCGGCTTGATCGGCCAGTGGATTGCAGTCCATGCGCCGCATCGCCTGATCAGGCTGGTCCTGGCAAACACCGCGGCAAAGATCGGATCGGCCGAGTCATGGAACGCCCGCATTGAAGCGGTCGAAACAAAAGGAATGAGTGCCATTGCGGAACCTGTATTGCAGCGGTGGTTTACCCCGGCCTTTCGTCTCCGCGCGCCGGAGGTTGTCGCACGCTTCGGGGCCATGCTCGAGCGATGCGATCCCGTGGGCTACGCCGCAAACTGCGCAGCGGTGCGGGACATGGACCTGCGCGAATCCATTTGTGCCATCGGTCTGCCGGTACTGATCGTCAATGGCGCGCACGACTCGGCGACGCCGCCGGAGCAGGGTCGATTCCTGGCGAAAAGCATCCCCGGCGCAAAGTATGTCGAGTTACAAGCTGCCCATCTTTCCAACGTCGAAGCCGCGGACGAGTTCTCGGAATGCGTTGTCGACTTCCTGGGCCAATAGAAAAGGAGATTGCTGTGGAGGATCGCGAGCGGTACGAACGAGGAATGGCCATGCGCAGAAGCGTGCTCGGCAACGCGCACGTGGACCGCTCGTTGAGCAATCTGAACGAGTTCAACAAGACGTTTCAGAAATTCATCACGCGCTATGCCTGGGGCGAGATTTGGACGCGGCCGGGGCTTCAAAAGAATACGCGCAGCCTGGTGACGCTGGCTATGCTGGTTGCCCTCAACCGCGAAGAGGAATTCAAGATGCACGTCCGTGCCGCGTTGAACAACGGCGTGGACAGAGCAGAGATTGAAGAACTGTTGCTGCAGACAGCCATCTATTGCGGGCTGCCCGCGGCCAATGCGGCATTTCATTGGGCCGAACAAGTTTTTGCCGAGATCGATGGAAACACGGAATAGCCGGGACCGGGAACAGGAGATAGCAATGCGCACGCAGGTTGGAATTATCGGAGCTGGGCCCGCCGGGCTGTTGCTTGCGCACCTGCTGTACCTCCAAGGAATCGAGTCTGTGGTGATTGAAGCGCACAGCCGGCAATATATTGAAGAGCGTGTGCGCGCCGGCGTTCTGGAACAGGGAACCGTGGACCTGCTGGTCCGCACCGGCGTTGGAGAGCGATTGCTCAAGGAAGGTCTGCGGCACCAGGGCATCGAGTTGGCTTTCGACCGCAAGCGGCACCGGATCGATTTCACTGATTTGAGCGCGAAGGCCATTACCGTATACGCACAACACGAGGTGGTAAAGGATCTTGTCCATGCGCGGCTCACGGTGGGCGGAACGATTCTGTTCGATGTGGAGGGGGCAAGCATCCACGATTTCGACGGCGAGCATCCTGTCATCCGCTTCTCGGCGAACGGCCTCCCCCAGGTACTGCATTGCGACTACATCGCGGGCTGCGACGGCTTTCACGGGGTCTGCCGTCCTTCGATACCCGAGGGCGTGTTGACGGTCTTCGAACGCACGTATCCATTTGGCTGGCTGGGCATTCTTGCCGAGGCCGCTCCCTCCCAATCCGAATTGGTCTACATGAATCATGAGCGGGGCTTTGCGCTCTTCAGCATGCGCTCGCCCAGCGTAACCCGTCTCTACCTGCAATGCGATCCGGACGAGCAGATCGCCAATTGGTCCGACGGCCGCATTTGGGATGAGCTGCTCACGCGCTTCGCCTGCGACGATGGATGGCTTCCTAACCAGGGACCAATTTTGCAAAAGTCGGTCACGCCCATGCGCAGCTATGTGGTCGAGCCGATGCAGTACGGCCGCCTGTTTCTTGCCGGAGACGCGGCCCACATTGTGCCGCCGACGGGCGCGAAAGGGCTGAACCTCGCCGCTTCGGACGTACGTGTGCTGGCGCATGCGCTAGCCGTGTCGTACAAATGTGGCAACAGCAATTTGTTGAGCAGCTATTCGCAGATCTGCCTGCGCCGCGTCTGGAAGGCGCAGCGCTTCTCCTGGTGGATGACCTCGCTGCTGCACCGAATTCCGCGCGCTAGCGGGTTCGACCAGCGGCGTCAGATGGCCGAGTTGGATTACGTGACCGGCTCAAGGGCGGCCGCTGCGTCCTTGGCGGAAAATTACGTCGGCTTGCCGCAGGATTTCAAGGATGCTTGGTGTGATTGATTTGCGGCGCGGGCAATTCGCCTCTTGCGCAAAATACGAAGTTATGTAAGATATGTTCGCATTGGCTCGAAACGTCATGAAGATCGTCAGAATGGGAGTAACAGAATGTCCGCATACATAGACCGTTGGAAGACGGTGCGCGTGGAGATCGAAGATGGAATCGCATGGGTGGCGCTCAACCGTCCCGAAAAGCGCAATGCCATGAGCCCCACGCTCAACAGCGAGATGTGCGAAGTGCTGCAGACACTCGAGCTCGACCCCGAGGCGCAAGTCCTGGTCCTCACCGGCGCGGGCGAATCGTGGTCGGCCGGCATGGACCTCAAAGAGTATTTCCGCGAGATCGACGGAGCGCCGGAGATCGTTCAGGAAAAAATCCGCCGCGAAGCTTCAACATGGCAATGGAAGCTGCTCCGCATGTACGCCAAGCCCACCATCGCCATGGTCAACGGCTGGTGTTTCGGCGGAGCATTCACGCCTTTGGTGGCGTGCGACCTGGCCATCGCGGCGGAAACGGCAGTCTTTGGATTGTCGGAAATCAACTGGGGCATTCCCCCCGGCAACCTGGTGAGCAAGGCCCTTGCAGACACCGTGGGACATCGCAAGGCGCTTGAATACATCATGACCGGCGAAACCTTCACTGGAGCTCAGGCTGCCGCGATGGGCCTGGTGAACCGGGCGGTTCCGCTCGATAGTCTGCGTCAGGAAACCGAAACGCTTGCACGCAAGCTCGCGGCAAAGAATCCAGTTGTATTGCGCGCCGCCAAGCATGGATTCAAACGCTGCCGCGAACTTACCTGGGAGCAGAGCGAGGACTATCTCTACGCCAAGCTCGACCAGGCGCAACTGCGCGACCCGGAGCACGGACGCGAGAAGGGTCTCAAGCAGTTTCTCGACGAAAAGAGCATCAAGCCCGGTTTGGAAACATACCGGCGTTAACCACAGGCGGATATGAAAGCGCCCGAAACAACACTCATGGAAGGCTCAACTCAGAACCCATCGATCAAGCGGCTGCTCAGTCCCGCTTCCGTGGCCATCGTCGGCGCATCCGCGACACCTGGGTCGCTGGGAGATTGCGTGCTGACGAATCTTGAGCGCGCGGATTTTGCGGGAGCTCTCTATCTCATCAACCCGAAGCGAGCCGAGGTTCGCGGCCGTCCTTGCCTGCCCAGTGTTGACGATCTGCCGCCGGGCATCGATTGCGCCGTGCTCGCCATTCCGCGCGCCGGCGTGCTCGATGCCGTCTCGGCCTGCGCGCGAAGGGGTGTTGGCAGCATCATCGTCTTCTCTGCCGGCTTCGCCGAAAGCGGCCCCGAAGGCCGCGCCGATCAAGAGGAGATTGCGCGCATTGCCCAACGTCACGGCATCCTTGTCGAGGGACCCAATTGTCTTGGCATGGTCAATTACATCGAGGGCACGCCGCTGACGTTTGTGCTCACGCCGCCGGCGCGATTCGCCTCACAGTCGGGAATCGCCGTCGTCTCGCAAAGCGGAGCGATGGCTGCGGTGCTGGGCGTGAGCCTCAGGGCGCATGGGTTGGACCTCACCTATTCCGTCTCGACCGGAAACGAGGCGGCCACTGCCCTCGAAGACTTCGCCGAACATCTCATCGAAGACGCGTCGACCCGCGTCATTGCCATGATTGCCGAGCAAATTCGTAACCCGGCAAGGTTTCTCAAGGTCGCCCGGCGCGCGCGCGAGCTCGACAAGTATCTGGTCCTCATGCACCCCGGCAGCAGCAGCGCCGCGCGATTGTCCGCGCAGACTCACACCGGCGCAATGGCCGGGGACTACGAGGTGATGCGCACCAAAGTGACGCACGACGGCGTACTGCTCGTGGACACCCTTGAGGAACTGGCGGATGTCTCGGAATTGCTCATGCGCTTCAAGTCCTTGCCGCGCGAAGGCGCCGCAGTGCTCACCGAATCCGGCGCATTCAAGGCAATCTCGCTCGATTTTTGCGAGAGAATTGGACTCGCGCTTCCCGCCCTGTCCAACCAAACGGAGAACACGCTTCGCCAAGTTTTGCCGCCCTTCATTCCGCCAACCAATCCGCTGGACATCACCGCGCACGCCCTGGTCGATCCCACCCTCTATCGAAGCACGCTTCCGCCGATCCTGGCCGATGAAGGCCTGGGCAGTCTGGTGTTGGCGATCATTCTTACCGACCACGAGACCAGCGCCCTGAAGTTTCCTCCGATCCTCGAAGCCATTCGTGAACTGAAGACGGCCAAGCCCATTGTGTTTGCCGGCCTGGATGAAGGCGCGCAATTCTCTTTCCACTTTGTGGAGCAGCTTCGAGCTCTGGGTGTTCCGTTCTTTCCCTCACCCGAGCGCGCATTTCGCGCCCTTGCGCACGTGACCAGGTTCGGTGCGCAACAGAAGCGCCGCGTTGAACCGGTCCCTGAGCTTGCCGCGCCGTTGCTCTCGCTCTCGCCGGGCGTGATGCCCGAATTCAAAAGCAAGAGAGTGCTGGCCGCCGCCGGCATTCCCATTCCCGCGGGCGCGCTGGCGCAAACTGTCGAAGAGGCGCAGGCTATCGCCGCGAGAATCGGATTTCCGGTGGTGCTGAAGGCGCAATCGGCGCGGCTCTCGCACAAGAGTGATGCAGGCGGCGTGGTGCTGAACCTGGCCACGCCAGAGGCCCTGGACGATGGCTGGAAAAAGTTGCATCAGGCGGTTGGACTGCACATCCCGGGACTGGCGCTCGATGGCGTACTGGTCGAACAGATGGGACGGCCCGGCGCTGAATTGATTGTCGGCGCACGCAACGATCCCCAGTGGGGACCCGTGCTGCTGGTGGGCTTCGGAGGAGTATTTGCCGAGGCGTTGCAAGACCGGCGTCTACTGCCGCCCGACCTCGGTATTGAAGATGTCATCGAGGAAATGAATAAGCTCAAGGGCGCCGCGATTCTGCGCGGGTTCAGGGGTTCGCAGGCGTTGGACGTCCGAGCCGCGGCCCAGGTTGTGTTCCGGCTGGGCGCGCTCATGCGCAGCAACGGCGCGAGCATCATTGAGGAAGTCGATATCAACCCGGTGGTTGTTTATCCGGCAGGGCAGGGCGCAGTGGCGCTCGATGCGCTGATTATCACACGATGAGGAACCAAGAGTTCTATGCCCGCAAAGAGTAGATCCAACACTGACGTTCAGTCCAAGCCGCTGGTGAACCCGCTGGCAGATCACATTGGCTACGCGATACGCCGCGCGCAGATGACTGTCTTTCAGGACTTCTGTGCTGCCATGGCCGGTGTCAAATTACGCCCGGCCGAGTATTCCGTTCTGGCGATTGTCAATCGATACCCGGCCCTCCGCCAGAACTCGCTCGCCGAGATGCTTGCCATCAAGCCCGCCAACTGCACCGCCCTCATCACCAAGCTCGAAAGGCGCGGCCTGCTGAAGCGTGAGAAGCTCCCTGTCAGCGGAAGAGCCATCGCGCTCACGCTGAGCGGCCGCGGTCAGGCGCTGCTTCGACAGGCCGAGCGCATCGTCAACCAACATCGCCGCCGAATTCAGAACAAGATTGGAGCCAAGGGCGTCCGAAAGCTTCTCTCCTTGCTCAACAACCTTTATGACGACGGATTTCCGTCCAACCACTCAAGGAGTTAATTATGTCCGCACCCTACCGGGCCGACCAAGTGGGAAGCCTTCTCCGCCCCGCCGAACTGCTTGATGCGCGCCGTGCGCGGATTCCATTGCAGGACCTTATCGCGCTGGAGGACCGGCATGTCCTCCGTGTACTCCAGAAACAGAAGGAGCTTGGTTTCGAAATCTTCACTGACGGTGAACTGCGCCGCAATAACTTCATGAGCGATTTCACCGACGCGGTTGAAGGGTTCGATTTTGGCGATGCGGTTGCCCGCAGTTGGAAAGACGATGCGCAGAAATCGGAAGCGAAGCCGGCATCGGTCAGCAGCATAAGCGGCATCGTCACCTCAACCCTAAAACAACGCCAGCCGCTCACGGGGCGGGAACTGCCCTTTTTGCGCGAGCATTCTCCCGGCCCCATTAAGATGACCCTGCCGAGTGCAACGCAATTCCCGGCCATCTCGTTCAAGTACGGCGTTACGGATGCGGTCTATCGCGATCCGTTCGCGCTGCTTGACGCTATCACCGGCATCATGACGGACGACATTCGGTCTCTTGCCGCCAGCGGCATCTCGTATCTGCAAATCGATGCGCCGCGCTACAGCTACTATTTGGATTCCAAATGGGTCTCCTGGATGCAATCGGAATTACGCGTGGATCCGGCACAGATGCTCACCGCCTCGTTGCAAGCCGACAATGCCTGTTTCGAGGCTGCGCGTCATCCCGGCGTAACGCTGGCCATTCATCTGTGCCGGGGCAATAACCGGAGCCACTGGTACGCCGAGGGCGGCTACGACGCCATCGCCGAAAGGCTTTTCCATGAACTGGCCGTGGACCGGTTCCTGCTCGAGTACGACGATGAGCGGTCAGGCACGTTTGAACCGCTGCGCTTTGTTCCCAATGACAAAGTTGTCGTTCTGGGATTGGTGAGCAGCAAGCGTCCGGAACTGGAGAGGAAAGAGGATTTGTTGAAGCGAATTGACGAAGCCGCCAAAGTGCTCCCGCTGCAACAGCTCGCAATCAGCCCTCAATGCGGCTTTGCCTCCACCGCTGAGGGCAACCTTCTCACCGAGGATCAACAGTGGGCCAAACTGCGATTGGTCGCGGAGACGGCACGCGAAGTGTGGGGCTGAGATCGGAAATGTGAGCCGGGATAATGAGCATGCCGGCTCCTTTCCCCACAATCCATGGAAAGAATCCCCATCGATGGTCATCGGGCTCAGAGCCTGCGCCCTTTCAGTGGATGTGCATCGACACTTTTGGGCCCCATCGCCGTGCAAGGCGTCAGGGCTTCATGTAGCCCTTCTCTTTGTAATATCGAGCCGCCCCTGGATGCAGGGGAACCTCGTACCCGTTCCAGACCGTGTGGACATTGTAAGAGAAGTTCAAATGTCTCCATTGCAGCAGTTGCTGCTGTTCGTCCATCGCTTTGGCCACCATATATGCGAAGTCGTCCGGCATGTCGGCCCGGCCATAGATCGCCGTACCCGTGCGCACTACCGTCGGGATTGGCCGCTCGATCCCGCGATAAAGCCCCGCGGGAATAATCCCGCGCTCCTGTTCGCCATCCTTCGCCAGTTTTGCCAGCAGATCCTCCGGCAGCTCAATGAAGTTAAGGTCGAATTTCTGGCTGATCTCGGTCCAGATTCTCCATTCCGGGGCAGTCGTCATTCCGCCGCCCCCTCCGATCGCAACGTCGAAGTTCTCCCGGTCTTCGGGCGAATTGCCAACGTGGCCGCCGGCGGCCTCAATGACTTGTTTCGAGAGGCCATAGTGAGCCAGGATGGCCGTTGCATCGCCGCCGATTCCGGCAATCAGGATACGGACTGGCCAGCGTTTCCGCCGTATCTCCGACAGGTCCGTAATACCCGTTTCCGCCTTGGCCGCCACCAAAACATAGCTTGGATCCTGGATATTGGCAATCAGACGCAGATTCGTTCTGGGCTTCTCGCTCGCGTACATGCCCGTTCCCCGGTACGCATTGCGAAGGAATTGGATTGCGACCGCGCCGAAATCGACGGCTCCCAGGCCCGGCGCATTCCTCGGCGCGAGGATCGCGGGCACAGCGGGGTCCGGTTTATACGGAGGCGGCATTCTCGCTTCGCTAACGATCCGCGGAGCGTCGGCGGCATTGCAGTTATAGCAAATCTGCACATCGTAGCCGTATGGCTTCATCGCGGCTTGCACCACCTCGGCCATCGCCCCCCAAGGACATAGCCTGCAAGCGCCGCCGAACACCGGCCTCTTGTCCTGGATGCCGGATTGTCCGCCGGCGAGGGACGCTGCGGCAACGAGAACGGCAATCAGGCGCAGAAATGATAGGCGGAATCTCGACATCGTCGAACCTCCTCCAAGGCCTTCGAAAGACCGCGCGTCACGCAACGTCTCGATGGAATCATATGCCGGCGCGGCTTCACGGCTTTCTAAAGTTCCAGCGCGCCTTGTCGCCCTTTGGGTCGAACTTGGCCAACGTCGGCGTACTGGCGCCCACTGCGGTCAGGGCCACCGGATCCTTGGAATTGGGCATCGACTTGGGCATGATCCGGTAAGTGCCATCGGTCAACTGGTCGATGCGCCACAGTTGTTCTGGACCGCCGGTAAAGGCGGGAACCGTGATGACTTCCCCTTCCGCAGTTGCGGCCAGCGCGCGATCGGTACCTGCGATTGTGATTTTGAAATACGGTGAGCCGGGATAGCCGCCGGCGTCGGGGACCGCTGCGATCGTCCATTTTTGATGGGGCCGGATCATGTAGTCGAGGAGATCGACGGCGATGTTACCGGCAGGCCAGACCGCTGAATCTTGGGCGAGGGTCTGATCCGGAAGTGGGGTGACGGGGCCGGTTGGCGGGCCGAAGCCTCCGAAACGGCGCCTGCCGGAATCCAGGCGCACAAAGTCCACAGCCAGCTCCAGCGCAAAGCCGCTGCGTTCGGACTCGATCTCGTATGTGCCCGGCTGGAAGTTGTCGCCGCCGACGGGCCATCCGTCCTTCCAGAGCAGCGGACGAATGTCCAGCACGCTGCGGCCGCTGCGGTCCATGTCGGCTTCATAATGCATGGAGAATTTCTGCACGCCGTCGCCGAGGTCGAGCAAGCCGAAGTGGCCGGGCCCGAATACGCGGCCGTGGCCGGCCACTACGAGCTTGCCGCCGCCCTTGAGCAGCGGGATTCCCATGTTATCGACGTAGGGGCCGGTGGGGCTTTTGGAGCGGCCAACGCGAATGTTGTAGCTCGAGTTGGCTCCGTCGCAGCATGTACCGTGGGTGCCCAGCAAGTAATACCAGCCGTCGCGATACATCAAGTCAGTGGCTTCCATGTCGATGGCCACGTTGACCGCCTTGTTGCCCGCGATGCGCTTGCCGGTCTTCGGATCGAGCTCGACAATGCGGATAAAGCCGAAGTAAGTCCCATAGCTGAGCCAGAGATGCCCGTTTGCCAATAGAAATGCCGGATCGATGGCATCGCAATCCTCGACACCGTCGCTCGAAGCGACGATGCCAATGTCATGAAACCCGAAGTCGGGGGATTTCGGATCAAGGGTTTTGGTCCACATGATCTTGACGTTGCTGGCGTGCCCACCGGACATCCCGCCGCCGCCCACCGCATAGGCCACGTAATAGCGATCGCCAATCTTGATCACGTCAGGCGCCACGCCGCCGCCGGGACGCACGGCCCCTGTGTGCCAGGTGTAGCCGTCGTCGGAGATCAAGCCGCCGCCGCCGGTGCCGAAGGTGTAGTACTTGCCATCGGATTGAATCACCGTCGAGGGATCGTGGATGTAGGGTTCGCCGGCAAGCTGAGCCGACAACCGGGCAGGCACACACAGTGAGAGGAGAGCGAAGCCCGTTGCGGCTAGAAGATTGAATTTCATAGAAGCTCCAAGATCAAAACGATTGAGACCGAAACAATTGAAACGAGGAACAGGACGCAGCATTCACTCCAGCGCTATTCGAGGCTTGTAGTGATTCCTTTGATCGGATCGCCGTTCTCGTCGACAAATCGAACGCAGAAATCGCTCAAGCCGGGGCCGTTGATGACGGCGCCGCGCAGCACGTTTCGGCCCTTGTTGAGCGTGAGCCGTTTGGAGACGGCGTCATCCATGACCATGCGCCGGTCGTCGAACAGGGCGACCGCTTCGTTGCCGTTCAACCACCACATCGACGCCGAGTTGGAGCCGACGGCGAGGCGAACGTTCTTCATCTCGCGCGGGCTGTCGACGACCGTGACGGCCCAGAAGATCACGCCGTAGGTCGGCTTGTTCAGGCCATAGGCAAAGCGAAAAAGCTTGACATCGAAGTTTGCCGAGTCCAAAGCATGCCACGCCAGTTCCTGGCCTGCAACCGTCACCTTGTCGCCGTTGTGCGGAACGACCGTGAACTGGTTGGGAAAGTACTCCGTATTGAAGGCGCTCCGAACGTAGCTGCCGGTAAAAACCGTATTGCTGCGGTTGGGCTTGCCGATCGGCTCGAGGAGCAACCAGCGCTCGAGGAAACCGTCGGCGTCCGGCGCCTTGGGACGCGATGTGACCGGCGTGAAATAGGGCGCAATGGTCCGGGGACCATCCTGCTTTGGCGGGAGGTGGTTCGGTCCTCCTGCGGGTGGCCAGGCATCTCCGGGCGCGGCGGCGGCAGGGGGCGGAGCGGTGGGCGGGGGAGCTTGCGCGACAGAAACGGCGGCAACAGCCAATACGGCCGGAACGCCGATTCCCATCATGACGAATTTGCGAAACGTTTTCATAGTATGCCTTCGGCGGGATTTGCAATTTGTGCGCAACGCCATGACGCATTCTCCACGAGCGTGAAACGCCTTCAAAAACCTCGCGGCTTGGCGCAGTTTCTAGAGCGTGTTTCAAAAAATCCGATGTGTATCAGGGCACGACTTCAGTCGTGCCAAAAAGAGCCGGAAAACGAAGGGGTTTTAACCCCTGAGGGACCGCAATCGAGATTTGGCGATCATTTTTGAAATAACCTCTAGCCATTCACTATTTCACAAGGACGATCCGCAGCGTCAAATTGTCGCATGTTCTCCGAGGAGAATCTGGCGCACCCCGCAAGATTGTGGTCGCTGGGGACCGCCGCAAAGCGGCCCCAGGGCTTTAACGGAAGAGCAGCGACGCGAAGTCGCCAAGGAACGGACGCCACAGAAACCAATAGTGCACACCCGGGATCTCGGTGTAGGAAGTTTTAAAACCCAGCTTGACGAGTTCGTCATGGAGCGTCACGGTGCCGTTGCGAGCCATGTCGGCGCTTCCGGCGCCAGTCCAGTAGAACTTCACCCCACTCTTACTCAGAACTTGGAGCTGCTTCTCGGTCGCGTCATCCATGTTGCGGATTCCGCCGCTGAAGACGCCGATGTACCCGAATACCCCGGGGTTGTTGTTGGTGGCCATTACCGTGTGTCCGGCTCCCATGGAGAGACCGGCGATGGCGCGGTGATCCTGGTCCGGGATTACGCGGTAATTGGCTTCGACAAACGGAACGATGTCCTTGACCAGGCTCTGGGGATAGGAGCCCTCATAGGGCATCGGCGGAGGAGGCCTGAAGCCCGCGGGCATTCCGCCAGGAGCCGCGCCCGCCGCCTGCATCGGGGGCGGAGCCGGGGCATTCACCTGCTGCGGCGCCGGAGTGGGACCTAATCCAAAACCCTGCGAGACGGTCTGCTTGGCGTTTCCATTGGGCATCACCACAATCATCGGCACGGCTTTGCCCGCGGCAATCAAATTGTCCATAATGGTCGGGGCCCGTCCCATCCCCGTCCAAGCGTCTTCATCCCCGCCGCCTCCGTGCAGCAGATAAAGCACCGGATATCGCCCCGTCTTGTTTTTCATGTAATCCGGAGGCAGATACACATACATCCGGCGCTGGTCCTGGTTGAGCGTCGGCGATGGATACCAGACCTGCTCCAACGTTCCATGGGGAACATCTTTGAATGTCCACAGATCGTCAGCCGGCCCCGCGATGAGCAGGAGGTTGTCGATTCGCGCTCCGTCGCGCTGCGTCTCTGAATCGTTCGGATCCAGCACCTTCACGCCATCCACCATGTACCAGAAGCCCCACAACTGCGGCGCAAGCGGACCCACGGTCACTGACCACACTCCAGCGTCGTCCTTCGTCATCTTGATGTTGCGTGCGCCCTCCCAGCTTCCGTTAAGAGTGACCTCGCTCGCCTGGGGCGCAGAGAAACGGAAGGTCACGGTATTGTCGGGATGCGTCTCAGGCGACGCCAGCTTCACAAAGGGCGTGGGCCCCGGCTGAGCCAACGACATGGCGCATGTGACCAAAACCGTTGCCAGAATCCTTCCATACCAAAGTGTTGTCTTGCCGATCCATTGCATGATTCTCTCCTTCAAGTTCGATTGAGATCGCGGGACCTCATCGCTCGCCAATTGCGAATGAGCCGTAAGCGGACTTGCGATCTTCACTGCTCCATCAAATCCATCCGTTTGTCTGCCTGCAATTGGTTGGCGCGTCTGCCGGAACAATCATTGCACACCTGGCAACGCATTGTCGGCTCGCCTCAGCCAAGGCAGTTTAGTGAATTGTGCAGACTGAATAAGGCGAGGCGCCGCGGTGAAAACGATATGGGGCGACCCTATGAGGATGATCCGCACCGTAGGTTTCTTTCTGCCTGCGATGCCGGCGAGGAAACGCTGCAGGAACCGCGATAGGAATCTCGTATAGATGTAAACCGGCCTTGCAGCCGGATTCCTCTCGATACAATCAACGGCGAACCGACGGTCCGCTTATGAGGACTGGATGATTTGCGCGACCATCCTGGCACAGGTATCGATACCCAGAGTGCTGTTCATGGTAATGTGGTAGAGCCTGGGATCGGCCGAGTCGCAGTCGTAGTAATACCGTGCATAGTGCAGACGCTCGGAGTCTACGCGCCGCAGCAAGGCTTGCACGTTTTGCTCGTGCGGATGGCGAAGCTTCATGCGTGCAATCCTCTCATTGAGCGGCGCATACACCAGCATGCGAAGTACATGGGGATGGCGCCGTAAAACGCATTGCGCAC
>Ga0326727_10005201_pt1 | contig 37578 bp, 34 predicted proteins | sample MB2enrmetagenome_FD_207643 | JGI IMG/M metagenome (GOLD analysis project Ga0326727, IMG submission 207643) | Lab enriched peat soil microbial communities from McLean, Ithaca, NY, United States - MB29MY | ecosystem: Environmental > Terrestrial > Soil > Wetlands > Peat | place: USA: New York... | reverse complement strand
ACCGAGAGCGGCGTTTTTGCCGCCTTGCTGGCCGCCCAGGGCTACACCGGCCCGGAGCACGTAATCGATGGCAAAGAGGGATTGGTCCACGTGTTCGGGCCGGAATGGAAACTGGAACAATTGACGGTCGGCCTAGGCCAGTCCTGGCGCATCACGCAATGCGGCATGAAGTTTTTCCCCACCGAGGCCTTGACGCACGCGCCGATTTCGGCCGTGCTGGATCTGGTGAAAGAGAACGATCTGAAGCCGGAACAAATCGCCAAGGTGCACATCCGATCGCTGGCTCGCGCCGCCGATATTCTGGCTGATCCCAGCAAGTACGACCCGCACAGCAAGGAAACGGCCGATCACTCGTTGCCTTACTGTATCGCCGCCGCCATTGTCGATCGCAAAGTCACTCCCGCGCAGTTCACTATGGACAAGATCCGCGATGAGCAGATCCGCGCGCAGTTGCGTAAAGTGGAAGTCGTCGCCGACGCGGAGATCGAAGCGGTCTTCCCTGCCTTGCAGCGCGTGGCCGTGAAAATTACCGCCTCGGACGGACGCGAATTCGGCAAGCAGCTCGACTATCCTAAAGGCGACCCGCGCAATCCGCTCAGCGACCGGGAAATCGAGGAGAAATTCTCCGCTCTGGCGGAGGGCGTCCTGAGCGGCCCACAGCAGAAGCGCGTGCGGGATGCTATCTGGAATCTGGAGAAACTCGCGTCGGTTACCGAACTGATGAAACTGCTGAAAGAAAAGAGAAAACGGGCTGTGCGCGCCGTCTCCGCAACGGCGGAGGGCGAAGCGACCAGGTAGCGGTAGCGTCCACGCCCAACGTCACTTACTTTAGAAATTCTGGCCGGTGAGGGCATAGCTTTCACTTGTACCAAAAAGACGGTTGAAAATGAAAAGCGGCTTTAGATGGGTTGAGAGTGCTGGGGTTGCACAGAAATTCCAGGGGCGCACAGGTGCGCGTGAGAACTCGGGTGTCGCTCTTCCACCTGGATTATTCGCCAACGGGATTGTCATCCTGAACGCAGCGCCCGCCGTCTTCCTCCGACCCGCGTCTTTGGCGGGTCGGGGCGGGCGCGGAGTGAAGGATCTATGTATTCCTCTGTCGAACCCAGGCGCATGGGTTTCCCCGCATTGCTGTACTGCTCCGCTTCGGGTCAGTCCCGTGCATCCGGCCCCACGCACAACGGACAATTGCACACAGGGCCGAAATGCATGGATTCTTCAGCCCCGCGCCTGCAGCGCCGTTGCGACTGGCCATGTTATTCCGGGCGCGCGGCTTCAGAATGACAGGCATTTGGTAAAACAGGTTCTAAAGCAGTGATATTGGGGCGCCCACGCTGGCGTCCGAAGGGCGGGTACAACCGTTGCGATGTGCGGTCAAGGCAGCCCGCTTAGACGTAATTGGCATATTCACAGATCGGAACGAGCCCATGTTACAGTCCACAGAGTCAAGTCTCACGCATGCGGGGGAAGCCGGGCGATCCGGCAAAGATATCCGCTCGGACTTGCGCGTCGTCTTGGAGCCGCAGACCGCGGGCGGACTTCAACTTCAACTGGTGTCGCGCGTCGCTCCCTACTATGGGGACGCGATCCGCCGCCAGGCGCTCGAGGTCTTGGGCGCGCTGGGAGTGGAACACGCCCGTGTACTGATCGAGGACAGCGGCGCTTTGCCGTTTGTCATTGCTGCGCGTATTGAAGCGGCGGCGTGCCGTGCCGGCCTGGCCTCCGGCCGCCGCGCCCTGCCGGAACCGGCGGCCGGGTTACGCCGGGCATCGGCCAAGGATCGGCTGCGCCGTTCCCGCCTGTACGTACCCGGCAGCGAACCCAAGTATTTCCTCAATGCCGCCCTTTACGAGCCGGATGCCATCATCTTCGATCTGGAAGATGCGGTGCATCCCGCGGAGAAGGACGCGGCGCGTTTGCTGGTGCGGAATGCGCTGCGCGCGGTGGATTGCGGCGGCGTGGAGCGCATGGTGCGCATCAACCAGCTGCCGTTAGGTTTCGAGGATCTCCGGGAGATCATTCCCGAATCGCCGGACGTAATTATTCTTCCCAAAATCGAGACGGCGGCCCAGGTCCAGGAAGTGGATCGCGTGATCAACGAGGTGGCGCACCACGCCGGCGTGCAAACCCCCGTGTGGCTACTGGTAACCCTGGAGTCGGCGCTGGGCGTGGAGAACGCTTTTTCGATTGCCACCGCCAGCCCGCGGATCTGTGCCCTGTCGATCGGATTGGAAGACTACACGGCCGATATGGGCGTGATCAAGACTGCGGGAGGACAGGAGTCCCTCTACGCCCGCAGCCGCCTAGTCAATGCGGCCAAAGCCGCCGGCCTGCAGGCCAGCGATTCCGTTTATGCCGACGTCGGCGACCTGGCGGGCCTGGCGCGTTGGGCCGAACAGTCCTACGCCCTGGGCTTCGGGGGCATGGGTTGTGTTCACCCCTCGCAAATCCCGATCGTTCACCGGGCGTTTACTCCTTCGCAAGTTGAATTGGAAAAAGCTTTACGGATTGTCGGCGCCTTCCAGGAGGCCCAGCAAAAAGGGTTAGGAGTGGTCAGCCTGGGCTCCAAGATGATTGATGCTCCGGTGGTGACCCGCGCGCTCAAGCTGGTGGAGCGGGCGCGGATGATGGGCATCTTGCCCGCCGATGCCACCTCAGAACAGGAGACGGACCATGAGTGAAGCGGTAAAGACCACGACTAAGATGGTGCGCAATGCCGCCGGACGCATGGTTCCCACTTTCGTCAACGGCCGCGAGCAGACGCCGTTCGCGGGAGTGGATGGCCATCGCCCGAAAGGCTGTAAGGCAGCGCCTCCGGTGCGCAGCAGCATGGATTACCCGCACAATGGCGACAAGCGCGTGCCCGATCTGGCCACCGCTCTGCAACGTTGCGGGCTGCGCGATGGCATGACCATCTCCAGCCATCATCACTTGCGCAATGGCGACCGGGTAGGCCTGGAAGCCCTACAAACCGCCGCCCGGCTCGGCGCCAAAGACCTGATGTGGTTTCCCAGCGCCTGTTTTCCCTGCCACACCCCCGCCGTCGATCTGATGGAGGCGGGAGCCCTCCATCACATCGAAGGCAGCTTGAACGGGCCGCTCGGAGATTATTGTTCCAAGGGCAAGATGCGGGGCTTTGGCGTCCTGCGTTCTCATGGAGGGCGCTGGCAGGCAATCCAGGATGGCGAGGTTCACATCGATATTGCGGTCATCGCTGCACCCACGGCCGATCCGTTCGGCAACGCCGATGGTTCCCACGGCAAATCCGCCTGCGGTTCTCTGGGATTTGCCCTGGCCGATGCCACCTATGCCGACCATGTCATCGTAGTGACCGATAACCTGGTGCCCTTCCCCTGTATTCCCTGGCAGATCCAGGGAAACTACGTCGACTACGTAGTCGAAGTACCGTCGATCGGCGACCCGGAGAAGATTGTCTCCGGCACCACGCAGATTACGCGCTCGCCTGACCGTTTACGGATTGCCGAAATGGTGGCGCAATTTTTGCGCGATGCGGGCATCATGCGCAACGGCTTCTCCTTCCAGGCCGGCGCCGGGGGAATCGCTCTGGCGTTCGTGGATTACTTGAGCCGCTACATGCGCGTTGCCGGGGTGAAGGCACGCTTCGTGCGCGGCGGCTCCACCAAGTACCTGGTGGAAATGCTCCAGGAAGGGCTCACGGACTACATCCTGGATGGACAGACCTTCGATCTGGATGCGGTGCGCTCCATTGCCGGCGATCCGCGCCATGTTGCCAGTTCGCCCTTTACGTCCTATAACTTCAACGGCAAAGGCAACTTCGCCTCCATGGTGGACGCAGTCGTGCTGGGCGCTACCGAAGTCGACGTGAACTTCAACGGCAACGTGGTTACCCATTCTGACGGCCGCATGTTGCATGGGATCGGCGGGTGGCAGAACTGCCTCTATTCCAAGTGTACAATTCTGGCCATTCCCTCCTTCCGCGACCGCATTCCCTCCATCGTGGACGAGGTCACAACTTTGACCGGCCCGGGCGAATTGATCGATGTGGTGGCTACCGAGCGCGGTATCGCCATCAATCCGCAGCGCCAGGATCTGCTCGACGCCGTAAAGGGCTCGAGTCTGCCCATTCGCAAACTGGAAGAGATTAAGGCGGAGGTGGAAAAGATCTGCGGCGGAAAACCCCAGAAACCGCGCCTCCTCGATGAACCGGTGGCGGTGGTGAAGTGGGTGGACGGCACTGTGTTGGATACGATCTGGCGGACGGAGTAGGCGAGTTTCCGGATGTTTGTTTTTTGCCGTGATAGCCGGACAGTTATAATCCATCTGAGAGATACAGCCGGGCAGAGCCGGACATTGAGCCACAATCCAACCATCCTCGGCCTGTTCCGGTACAACGTGAAAAATCATTGCTCGTAGGTGCCTCCCGACGCCTTTGCCTGGCAGGGCGGATATGCGGCCTTCAGCGTAAGTCAGTCCACCCGGGCCAGGGTGATTCGCTGCATCCGGCAACAACCGCAGCATCATCGCAAGCTCACCTTTGAGGAGGAGTTCGTTGCCTTCTTGAGGAAACACGGCGTGGAATTCGATGAACGCTACATCTGGCAATGATTCTTTCGCCCGCTACGCGGGCTCGGGAGGTTGTTCTCCCATTTCACCCCAGGCTGGCGCCTGGGGCTACTGTCTTCCGCCCGCCGTGCGGGCTTTATTTCCCACCGATCTGAACGTATCGGCAGGCGCAGGCACCCAGGATTCTTAAGCTGTTCCCTAATTCTAAAGCTTCACCAAATGCGATTGGGCCCTTAAACCTCGGAAGCGATGCCCGCGCCCGCTTGGCGCTCGCGGTTTTCCTGTCGCAGTCCTCTGAGGATGATCTTTTCGATCTCCTGTAAGTGGCGGCGCATGGCAGTTTCCGCCCCGCCCGCATCTTTGCGCTTCAGCGCTTCCAGAATCCGCCGGTGGCCGGCGTATGACTTCTGCGATCGCCCCTTTACCTGCAACGACCGTTCCCGCGATTCCTTCAGTTGCTCCATGAGCAGGTCGAAGATCTTCAGCATTACGGAATTGTCCGCCGCGGTGGCGATCACGCAATGGAATGCGATATCGTCCTCGCCGGGCAAACCGCCGTCGCCTAAATTCTCCTGCTGGCGGCGCAGAATCAATTCCAGTCTGGCGATCTGTTCGGGACTGGCATGCACGGCCGCCCGCGCCGCTATCCCGGGTTCGATCATCTGCCGGACTTCCAGCAGGTCATGGATATGGTGTCTCTTGAGCAACAGAGCGGCCGCCAAGGGATCTAAAACCGATTCCCCGGAAACGTCGCGTACGATGGTTCCGACGCCGTGCCGGCACTCCAAGAGCCCAACGGTCTCGAGCTTGCGCACGGCATCGCGAATCGAACTCCGGCCGACGTGAAACATGGCGGCCAGCCGGGGCTCGGAGGGAAGTTTGTCGCCCGTCTTAAGCTCGTTCAGGATCCAACGCTCCAGCGTGCTGGCAACCTGTGTGTACAGTTTTTGACGGCGCAACACCCCAGGCGCAGGCTTGGCGGCGGTAGCCATGATGTAAGTGGTCTGATCACCAGATCAGAGGAATCAGATGTTACACCTGCCCCGGGCCCCCGCAGTGAGGCCTGTCACGGCGATGGGTGACAAGTCAATTGGGTAATTTGGTAATTGGGTAATTTGGTAATTGGGAAGCCGGAATTGTCCCTACCGCATCCCAGATTCCTGTTTATCGATTTCCAAATTACCAAATTACCCAATTACCAAATTATGAGGGGGCGAGATCTTTGGCCAGTTCCTGCAGCTGGCCGGCGGCGAGCGCGCACTCGGCCCGGTAATGGGGATGATCCACCATTACTTTCGCGCCGTGTGGGAACACGGCCACTTGTCGGGGCGATAGCTGGAATTTGAGGTACTGCACCGAGCTTAGCCGCTCCGGCGACATCTGCCGGTCATCGAAACGCGCCGGGCAACGGCTGCCGGCTACCTCCAGCCAGAGATGATTTTCCAGGCCGAGCAGCTCCCGCAGATGGACCGCCCGTTCGGCGGGAGTGTCGTACTCGATCAACAGGGTCGCAGAAAGCTCCCGCTCTGCCGGAATCAACTCGTTGTAGGTCCGCACCTCATGCGCAATCTCGTCGGGCTTCACGATCCGCTCGATGCGCAGCATCTCTTGGATCTGGTACAAGACAGTGTCCCGATTTTCGAAAAGCAGGGTGAGGTGCCCGCCCACCCGAATGCGGCGGCGATCTTTCAGCGCCATAATCTGCGGGCGCCAAGCCGGACGAATCAATTCGTATTCGGCGATATTCTTGACTTCGGAAACCTCAACTGGCCGCATGCGATTGTGCTTTCTCCTCCGGCCCGGGGGGCGGAGCTTCGACCGCTTTGGCGAATCCATCCTGCCGGTAAGCGCGCGCCAGCACCTGAATCGGATGGATCGGGCGCCGGCCGATGGCTTGCTGGAAATGGACCGCCGCCAGCGGGCAATCCGTGGCCAACACCGCCGCCTGCGTCGCCTGCATCTGCTCGAAGGCCTTCTGTCCCACCAGCAGGGATAGGGGAAAGAATTCCTTGCGCATGGCCCAGGTGCCGTCATGGCCGCAACATTGATCGACCACCTTAACGGTGGTTCCGGGAATGAGCCGCATCAGATCGCGAGAACGCATGCCGATGTTCTGCGCCTTCAAGTGGCACGGAAGATGGTAGCCGACCAGCTCGGGAGTGCTACGAAAGTCGCGGTTGAACCGGCCTTCCTGCTTCAACTGGAACAGGTATTCGCAGACGTCCATGGTAGCCTCGCCCACCGCGCGAGCCTCTGCGGTTCCCAGCAGCTCCGCGTACTCTTTGCGCATCATGTACGAGCAAGTCGGATTGATCGCCAGAACCTTCTTCCCCTCCCGCACTTGCGGGTACAGGGCTTCCACGTTCCGGCGCGCCAGTTGGCGCGCCAGTTCCAGGTCGCCCGCTTCCATGGCCGGCATGCCGCAACAATTCTGCGGCGGGCACTGCAGGGCGATACCGTTGCGCGCGAAGACTTCGATCACATCGCGTCCGAGATCGGGATTGTTGTAGTTGACGAAGCAGGTGGTAAACAGCACGGCCTGGGTGGGATCGCCGGCCGCCTGGGGTTGCTTGCGATACCAGTCCTGGAAGCTCTCGCCGTGAAATTCCGGCAGCAGCTTGTCTTTGTGCACGCCGAGCACGGCCTGGAGCCCGGCGCGCATCCACGGTTGCCGATTGGCCCAATTGGCCAGTCCCGGGGTGAACGCGGCCATCCGGCCCAGCATTTCCGGGCGCGAAAGCACGCGGCTGCGGAGGCTGATTCCCCTCTGTTTGCTGCGGATCGCGTTGGCCCGCAACAGCAACCGCGGCAGGTCGAGCTGGAACTCATGCTTGTCATCCGGGATATATGGACACTTTGGGTAACACAGCTTGCACTGATAACAGTGATCGATCACGGCATCGATTTCGGCGGCTGTCAGGCGATCGACTGCGCCGTCGTGCCGGTCCACGGCGTCAAACAATTTCGGAAACGAGGGACACAGGTTAAAGCACAGCCGGCAGCCATGGCAGATTTCGAACACCCGCCGCATTTCCTGCGCCAAGGCCTCTTTGTCCCAGTAAACCGGATCGTTGGGGTTATAACTCAGCCCCGCCGTAGGCGCGCCTTTTATGATGTCCATATATCCCCCCAGCAGAAGTAAGGAGTCAGAAGTCAGAAGTCAGAATCAAAGAAAGTGGCTTCTGTCTTCTGACTTCTGCTAAGCCAGGCTCGTGAGCCCCTTCTGGAAGCGGCCGGCGTGCGACTTCTCTGCTTTGGCCAAGGTCTCGAACCAGTCCGCGATTTCCGCGAACCCTTCTTCCCGCGCCGCCTTCGCCATACTCGGATACATGTCGGTGTATTCATGCGTTTCGCCGGCGATGGCGGACTTCAAATTTTCCATGGTTTCCCCGATGGGCAGATCGGTGGCGGGATCGCCCACCGCTTTCAAATAGTCGAGGTGGCCATGGGCATGGCCGGTCTCGCCCTCGGCGGTATCGCGGAAGAGCCCCGCCAGGTCGGGATAGCCTTCCACGTCGGCCTGCTTGGCGAAGTAGAGATATCGCCGATTGGCCTGGGATTCACCGGCGAACGCAGCCTTCAGATTTTCGTGGGTTTTGCTGCCTTTCAAGGGTGTCGCTTTGGCGCCTGCTGCCATGATGTTCCTCCTTACATAGTGGGACGTAATTGAGATCAAGGACTTGGCCAATTGGGCTGGGGCGCCCGTTGCTGGCCACTGGTAGCAGTATAAACGGCAGCCGCTCACGACGCCAGCCATCATCGAGGATTTGCAATTGGTAATTTGTAATTTGCAAAGGAAAGCAAGCAAAACAGGACAAACCTGGTTTACTTTGCAAATTACAAATTACTAATTGCAAATGTTACCCTCCGTCCCCCTTCCCTGTTGACTTTCGTAATCCCTGCGTAAAGAAAAATTCCGCAGGAGTGCAACTTCTCGGCGAAGGTTGTGTTTTACCTGCACGAAAGCGGTAAGTAGATCTTGCCGCTGCGGTTTTAGAAGCGCCGCTAGAAATTATTTTGCGAAGAGATGGGCCCTGGCAGCCCTACAAGGAGCACTAGATGAACCCCAAGGCTTTCCGTATCCCTCTAATCTTGATTGCAATGGCAATCTGCTTCTCTTTACTAGCCTGCGGCGGCGGTGGTAATAATTCGGCCTCTTCCTCACAGGATGGCACCTTAAGCATGGTACTGAGCGACGATGCCACCCAAGACTGGGCTACCATCGGCGTTAAAGTATTGAGTGTTACCCTTGCTCCACAGGGAGGGGGCAACCCGGTTACGATCTATACCGCTCCTACGCCAGCCCCTTTCGTTAACCTCGTTCAACTGGATCAACTCGGCGAAATTATCGGAAATGCCGCGATACCGGCTGGCACTTATAGCCAGGCAACAATCACTGTCAGCGGCAATCCGTCCGATATCCTACTGGTAGGATCTCCTAGCCCCGAGCCTGGATTCCCGGTACTGTCACCACTACAGATTCCTTCCAGCCAGATCCAGGTCATCGGCGCCACGGGTTCTCCTTTGACCGTGCCGCTGACCCTTACTCTTTCTCCGGCATTGTCGGTGGGCGCTGGTTCCAGCAACACGCTGGATCTGGAGTTCGATCTCGCGCACCCGGCATTTATTGTGCAACACGTGGCGCCCGCCGGAACTTTTTGGGCAATCAACTTTAACCCAGCAACGGTACGTCACCATCCGATTCGTGATATCACGCAACTGACCTTGCGGCACCTCTACGGCACCGTCACCAATGTTCCTAGCGCTGGTTCCTTCACCATGACGAAGTGCTTCCTGGCCGTTCCAGCCACTAACCCCGAAACCTGCGCGCCTTCGACCCAGAGTTTGCAGATTCTGGCCGATTCCACCAATGGCACTATCTTCTGGAACCTCGACACTAGCCCTGCAACCCGCTCCGTAATTACTGACTTTTCATCGGTTGCCAGTACATTCCCGGGCCAATTCGTTCGCGTACAGGCACGCTACCAGCAGAATGGCACTCTGGTCGCCGTGCGTGTGTGGGCTAGCTCAAGCTTCAGCAAGGTGTTCGTGAGTCCCGAAGGACACGTGGTGGACGTAAATCGGACGGCCAGTCCTCCGACCTTCACCATTCTCAATGAGGACGGCACCGTATCTAATCCGATCACGGTGAGTAGCAACACACAATTTTTCTTCGGCACCCAAGCTATTACTCCTACCGGGACCAGTTTCCTCACAAACACACAGAACGATTTCGTCCGCGGATTCAAGGTGCACGTGAACCCAGTTGATCCAACTGCGACTCCCCTCGTGGCTGACACCGTGAATATCGAGATTGCCAGGTACGCGGGCACTATCAGCGGAGCAAGTCCCACCGCTGGCTTCACCTACAACCGGACTTTCTCCACACCCTACACTGCGGACGACTACACCATCCAGTTACCGTACATCGCCAACAGCACTGCGAACGGCGAGGATAATAATGGCAACCCCATCAATGGCTTTAAGTGGTGGTACTTCGCGCTGCCGACAGAAACGCTCGACTATGGCTCAAGTGCAATTGGGGACTTCGTCTCGGCAGTTGTAGGAACGGTGAACTACGGAGGCTCTTGTACCCCTTCCCTGTTCACGACATCACTGGGATTACAACCAGTTACCGGCATGAGCTACGGCAACTGGAATGATCCCGCCAGTCCAAATGCGTGGTCTGCTTACTGGGCTATTTTGTCGCCCGCCGCGGCGCCTCTTTCCACGTCGAGCAACGCCAACGGGACAAGCTTTAGTATGACCTCTGTCGGTACTGGATGTTCGCCAGTGCCCGTCGACTTGAACGACACGCCACAACAGGCCTCGCTGGTGTACCAAGTCAACCGGAGTGGCAACGTTATAACCGTAACGTCGCTGGACATAACGCAGGCAAACAACCTAAACACTCTTGACACAGCGTTGAACGCCACCGGGGCCACCGTGAAAGTCTTCGGGGTGCCGGAGAAGAGTGGTGGCCGCCTCATGGCTTACGTGCTGTTTTACTTCACCGGTACTCAGCCAACGCAATAGTGGGAATGTACCGTCCGCGCCGCTACCCTTCTCGGGTGGCGGCGCGGATTCCGTGTAACTGGACAGCGTAGCCGTAACTGACAAGACAGAAAGCACAAATTGTGATATTTGTTCTTAAAGCTGCTGATGCGTTCCGTAAAGTGCTGACGTCTAGCTGCGGGAGCCTTTTCGAAGTGATGGCTAGATGGCAGGTCTTCTCTAACCGGTCAAACACCGCCTGAGGTAGTAAGGCCAGGCTTCTTCGTTTTTGAGGTCGAACGAAAAATCCCAAATCATAAGGAGAAACCATGAAGAAAACCGTTACTAAAACCGTTGCCATTGCCACTCTGTTCCTTTCTTTTGTTGCCGGCGCTGCCTTTGCCCAGAAAGTGCGCGACTGGCACGACCTGGACGCGGTTCACAAGCACGTGCAAGAAGCCATCCATGAGATGGAGCGGGCGCGTGCCGCCAATCACTATGACATGGCCGGACACGGCGTGAAGGCCGAGGAGCATCTGCGGGCGGCCGAGCGTGAGCTGCACGATGCGGTCGAAGCAGCCAAGGCTGGCCGATAGGCCGGAAACGCAGACGGGCGCCGCTGGAGACCCACGCGGCGCCCAGTTCATTAACCCTACCTAATACCAAGGGGCCAACCACCTGATCTCCAGACCTTTTCACCACAAAGGACACAAAGGACACGAAGGAATCAACCACCCGATGGTCCCTAATTCCCCTATTCCTCTGTGTCTCTGTTTCTCTGTGGTAGGTTTTCAGCGTGAGCGGCTTTGGCATTGCAAATTCACTGATAATCAGTAAAATTCAACAATTCGGGTCTGAAAGAAGGATATTCCAGATTTGGTGTCAAAGGCCTGCCCGTCTCCTGCCGACCGGACCGGGGGGCGCCAGCACACGCGTCCCTGGAGACGGTTGATGAAACATCTCGTATTCGCATTGCTGCTTGTTCTTGGCGCCGGGCTGCTGCAACCGTCGGCCGCGCAGAACTCGGTTGAGTTCGCCGGCGATCAATCGGATCCCCCTGCTTCCACCGTGGCACCTGCGCCGCCAACTACCAACTCCACGACCGCCCCTTGCGGAAAACCGGTCAACCCGTTATGGCTCATTCCCGACCTGCTTTGCGACCAGAAGGCCATCTGGCGATTCCCCGTCGACGTCGCCCGTGGCCATCATCTGAAGCCCGTTCTGATCCTGACCGGCATCACCGCCGGCATGGTCCTGGCCGTGGACCCGCCCAGCGGCAGATATTTCCAGAAAACGCACTCCTTCGACGGCTTCAACCAAGTATTCAGCAGCAAAAATACCACGGTGGCCATGTTCGCCGTGCCCGGTGCGCTCTATGGCGTCGGCCTGGTGCGGCGGGACTCCTACCTGCAGCGTACCTTTTGGATGGCGGGCGAGGCGGTCATTGATTCTGAGCTCGTAACCTCCGTCATGAAAGACATTGACCGGCGCTGGATGCCCAGGGAGGTTCCCTTAAACGGGAATTTCAATGCTACCTGGTTCCGTGAGCCTCCCCATGGCACCAATATCATTGGCGGCATCGGCAGTTTCCCCTCGGGACACGGCATTGCCGCGTTTTCCATCGCCACCGTATTCGCCGACCGTTATCCCCGCTACCGTTGGCTCGCCTACGGTTTGGCGGGCCTCGTCAGCTTCTCGCGGGTTACGCTGCAATCCCACTTCCCCTCCGACGCATTTGCCGCGGGCTTTCTGGGCTACAGCATCTCCCACTACGTCGTGATTCGGGCTCCCCGCCGCGAAGCCGAACACCGCCTGGAGCTGAAAGCTTACGGCCTTTCCACCACCAAGGACACAAAAGACCCGGCGGAATAAACCTTTTCCCCACAAAGGACACGAAGGACACAAAGCAACAAACCTTTGCACCGCAAAGCGCGCAGAGGTACGCAGAGAAGGCTCGACCTCTTCTCTCTGTGATTTTTACTTCTCCTTCGTGTCCTTTGTGTCCTTTGTGGTAAATCCGGCATCGAAATCTAAAGCAGCGCGAATCATTTCAGCCGAGGGAATGCGAGGGAATAATGGAGTCCCTGGGGCCAAGTCCCACCTTACCTGCCGCGGAAGAAATAACGCTTAGCTATTCGTCTCGTTCCCTTCTCGCCGGCGGCAAGGTTTTTGCTATCCCCGAGGCTGCCATTTCTACCGAAGAGCGGGATAGTTGGGCGCTGATCGAAGAAGGGTTCACCCTGGCGCGGGAGCACGAGATCGAGTCGTTGTTTGCCATCGGCAATGGCTATGTAGGCAATCGGGGTTCTCTGGCTGAGGGCAGCCCGCTTTCGGCGCCGGCCACGTTTGCGGCCGGGGTTTTCGAGTTGAGCCCCACTCCGGGATCGGTGCCCGGTTTTTTCGTCCTGCCCGATTGGACCGGCGTGCGGGCCTGGGTTGAAGGCCAACCGCTAAGCATGGAGCAGGGCCAGATCCTGGAACACCGGCGCCTGCTGGATATGGCGCACGGAGTCCTCTGGCGGGAATGGCGTCATGCCGACGTGAACCGGCGAATTACCCGAGTAGTGGCCTTGCGTCTGGCCTCGCTCGCCGACCGCCACTTGCTGGTGCAGTCCGTGGTATTCACTCCGGAGAATTACAGCGGCCAACTACGCCTGGTGACATCAATCGAATTACCGGCCAACGTGCAGGCTTCTCCGCCCAGTGAACGTTATAAGGCCCGGCGCAGCGCCACCCGCCCCAATGTCTTGCCCCTGGCATTGCGCTCCCCGGGCCGCGATGTGACGGTAGCTTTCGGGGTGGCGAGTCAATTGGTAGCCATCGACGGGCGCCACGCCGGCCAGCGGGAAATCGAGATTACCGATCGCCGCATCACGGAGCGCTTCACGGTGCACGCCGACATTGGAGCCGAGCTCCGCCTGGACCGCTTAATCGCCATTTATACCTCGCGCGATCCGGTGGAAGATCCCATAGAATCGGCCGCCAATCACGTGAATCGCATGTTGCCAGCCGGAGTTCCCCGCGCCATCGCCGATCACACGGCCGCATGGGAGGCCCGCTGGCATGACGGGGATGTCATCGTCGAGGGTGACGAATTCCTGCAGCGGGCGTTGCGTTTTTCCGCCTACCACCTGATCAGCGCCGCCAATCCGGAGGATGATCGCACCTCCATCGGGGCGCGGGCGCTGACCGGAGAATCGTACAAAGGCCATGTCTTCTGGGACACGGAAATCTACATGGCGCCTTTCTACTGCCTCACCCATCCGCCCTCGGCGCGCGCCTTGCTGCGCTATCGCTACCATACCCTGCCCGCGGCGCGCGCCAAGGCGCGCCGCGCCGGTTATCAGGGCGCTATGTATCCGTGGGAATCGGCCGACACCGGCGAAGAGACCACGCCCAGCTTCGTGATCGATCCTGGCGGCAAAGTGATTCCGGTGCGCAATGGAGATCTGGAGAACCATATTACGGCGGACATTGCCTATGCTGTTTGGCAATACTGGAATATCACCGGCGACGACGATTTCTTCCTCTCCGGCGGCGCCGAACTCATGCTGGAAACTTGCCGCTTGTGGGCCAGCCGCGCCCGGCGCGAAGCGGACGGCCGCTATCACATCCGGCACGTGATCGGACCCGATGAGTACCACGAGGATGTGGACGACAGCGCCTATACGAATCTGCTGGCGGCCTGGAATTTGCAGCGGGGCGCCGAGACGGCGCGCATCCTCGCCGAGCGCTGGCCGCACGTCTGGAAAGAACATGCCGCCCGGTTACAGATTACGCCGGAAGAGGCTGCGTCCTGGACGGGTATTGCCGGCGGGATGTATAGCGGCTTCGATCCCGCAACCAGACTTTTCGAACAGCATCACGGGTATTTCAATCTGGAGCCGATTGATCTCGCGGCTTATGAGCCGCGTCACGCGGCCATGGACGTGATTCTGGGCCACGAGCGCATCCAACGGACCAACGTCGTCAAGCAAGCCGACGTGATCATGGCCCTATATCTGCTCTGGGATCAGTTCCCGGCCGAAGTGCGCGAAGTAAATTTTCGGTATTACGAGCCGCGCACCAGCCACGGAAGCTCCCTGAGTCCTGCTATTCATGCTTTGATGGCCGCCCGGCTGGAAGATCCTGCACTGGCGGAAAAGTACTTGCGGCAGGCGGCGGAAATTGACCTGGGTAACAATATGGGTAACGCCGCCGGCGGCGTCCATGCGGCGGCCATCGGGGGCTTGTGGCAAGCGATTGTGTTTGGCTTCGCCGGACTCGAGTTCCGCCCCGATGGATTGCATTTCGCGCCCCATTTACTACCGCACTGGCGCCGTTTGGCCTTCCCGTTGCAATGGCGCGGCCGCAAGTTACGCACCTGGATCGAACCCGAAGCTTTTGGAATTCATCTAGAAGAGGGAACGGAACGGGTCAGGGTGTCACTCGCGGGCGGCGCGGCCGTCGAGGTGGGTCCGCAGGAACAGTACGTCAGTGAACGCCGGGAATCGGGGTGGGGCGAGTGGCGCAAGCTGAAAAAGGAATTTTGAATGTTGAATTTTGATTTCAGACTGTCGGGTCGTGCCAACACCCAACACAGAACCGCAGAAACGCAGAACATGACGGGAAAACAGCTCCAAAGGCGATTCTTTCTGCGGTTCTGCGATTCTGCGTTGAGTTTTAATTCAAAATTCGAAATTCACAATTCCCACTGATTCGCGGATGGCCGAAAGGAGACTTGCTTGAATGCCGTATTGCGTGACTGGCAGGGACCGCTGCGCCAACAGCTCACGGCGGAAGAGGCTTACCGGGTAGACACGATTGTGGTGCCGCTGGATGGCAGCCGCGGCACGAAAATGGCTCTTCCCGTGGCGCGCACTCTGGCGCAGGTGGAGCGGGCAACGCTGCACCTGGCCTATGTGGGCGAGCGGGAACTCGATCCGCGGCGGGCCTGGCAACACCTGGGCCTAAGCGACGAGGACTTGGACGGGGTTGTTCTCCAACAGCTCACGGGGATGCCAAGTCGGGTGTCCGGTATTCCGGGTTCCCCAACCGAAAGGCCTGCTGATACTTCGCCAGGGCCGGAGACAGAAAATGGAAAACTGGAAGCCGCGGCAGAGGCAATTCTGCGGCTGGTTCACAGTTTGCCCGCCGCGCTGCTGGTGATGTCCACACACAGCGCCGGTCAGCACTCGCGCGCTACTCTCGGGCCGCTGGTCGACGCGGTACTTCGCTCCGCTCCCACCCGGATTGTCCTGGTGAATCCGGAACGCGGCGAAGTGTCATGGCCGATCCACCGCGTGGTGTTGGCGCACGACGGATCGCCGACCTCAGACTTCGCGATTCCCCTGACTGCGGACCTGGCCCAACGGGCCGGCGCCGAAGTAACGGCCCTGCATGTGGCGGCGCGGAAGAGCTCGCGGGCGATGGAACCAGGAAGTCTGCCGGCGCCCCGCTACCTGGATCAGCCGCAGCACGAATGGCCGAGGTGGGCAGGCGAATTTGTGGAACGGATGATGGCTTTAGGCGCCCCGCCCGCCGCGGTGAACTTCAAATTGCTGGTCACGGGCGGACAACCCGGATCGGAAATCGCCCAGTTTACGCGCGATCATCATGCCGATCTGGCCGTGGTCGCCTGGCATGGCCACTGGCAGGCGCAACGCCTCGGGGCGGTAAAGGTCGTAGTGCGGCGCGCCGGTTGCCCGGTACTGCTGATCTGCGCGCCACAAAAAGCAGTTGCCAGTGGCTAGTGGTCAGTGGCCAGCATAGGAAATTTTTCTTTTCTGACCACTGACCACTGGCCACTAACCACTAATTGTTGAGGTTCCCATGCCCTCCTCCTATGGTCCCGCCGCCGCCGTTTTTGATCTGGACGGAGTTCTAACCTTCACCGCGCAAGTACATGCCGCCGCATGGAAGCAGTTGTTCGACGAGTACTTACAGTCCCGGAGTGCGCGTTTGGGCGAGCCTTTCACCGAGTTCAGCGAATACGACTACCGGGCCTACGTGGATGGGCGGCCACGCTATGAAGGGGTACAGACCTTCCTGCAGTCGCGGGGGATCGATCTCCCCTATGGCACGCCCTCGTCTCCCATGCAGGAAACCGTTTGCGGCCTGGGAAACCGCAAGAACGCGCTGTTCCTACGCAAGACGGAGGAAATGGGGGTGGAAGTGGACCAGGAAGCTGTCCGCTTTGTCCGCGAACTGCGCGCCCAGGAGATTCGCGTAGGGTTGGCGTCATCCAGCAAGAATGCGGGGCCGATCCTCGAACGCGTCGGGTTGTCCGGCCTGTTTGAAGCCCGTGTCGATGGCTTGGTCAGCGAACGCCTGGGACTCGCGGGAAAACCTCGGCCCGACATCTTCTTGAAATGTCTGGAACTGTTGACGGGCGGCAGTAAGGCGCGCAACGCCGTGGTCGTGGAAGACGCCATTCCCGGGGTGCAGGCCGGAAGAGCCGGGGGTTTTGGCCTGGTGCTGGGCGTCGATCGCAACGGAGAGGCGGATTCACTGCGCAAAAATGGCGCCGACTGGGTTGTGGCCGACTTTCGGGAAATCTCCGCCGCTAAGGTCCAGGAATACTTCCGTTCCCGCGCCCACGTGGCCTAGTGATTTGTAATTTGCAATTTGTAATTTGCAAAGTGAGAGCTGGGTGGTGTTACCTTGCAAATTCCAAATTGCAAATTACAAATTGCTAGTGAGCTTGTCGCGGGGTCGGCCCCTCCTGGGCACGAAAGGCATGTGAGCAATCTGTCCATCGAAAGCCTTGGCCCAGCGGCCAGGCGCGGACGCATTACATTTCGGACAGCACCCGGCAGCATTGATCTGGTAGGAACGGATCAGGTAACCCCAACGCTCGATCAGCAGCGCGCCGCATTGCGCGCAGCACGTGTTCTCCAGCTCGCCCACCCTGCCCGGCAAATTGCCGGCATAGACGAATTTCAACCCTGCATCTTTTCCGATCTGCGCCGCCCGGAGCAGGATATCGGCCGTCGTATCCGGCGGATCGGTCATCTTGTAGTCGGCATGGAACGCCGTCACATGCCACGGTATAGTGGGCGAAACGCTGGCCAAAAAATCGGCCATACGCTTCAATTCGTCATCGGAGTCATTGAACCCGGGCACGACCAGGGTAACAATCTCGATCCAGAAGTCCAGCGCGTGGAGCCGGCGGATGGTGTCCAGGATCGGCTGCAACCGCCCGCCGAGCTGGCGATAGTGATGATCGTCGAAGCTTTTCAAGTCCACCTTGTAGAGATCGACCCAATTCCGCAGAAATTCCAGGACTTGTGGCGTCCCGTTCCCGTTGGATACAAACCCGGTTACCAGTCCCGCCGCTTTCGCCTGGCGGAAAATATCTACCGCCCACTCCGCGGTGATTAACGGTTCGTTGTAGGTGCTGACCATGACCTTGACTCCCAGGGTCAGCGCCTCCTCCACCATGCGCTCGGGCACGGCCCGCTGGGGAGGCGAAACCGCGCGCGGATCGCGAACCGCCTGCGAAGTCACCCAATTCTGGCAATAGCCACAATGCAAATCGCAACCCAGCATGCCGAAACTGTAGGCCAAAGCGCCGGGATAAGCGTGGAAGAACGGCTTCTTCTCAATGGGATCGCACTGCACCCCGGCCACATAACCCCACGGCACGTAAAGCGTGCCGCCCCGGTTGTACCGAACCTTGCAAACTCCCGCCTGGCCCTCCGGGATGGGGCACTCATGTCCGCACGCATAGCAGCGTACCCGCTGGCGATCGAGCTTCGCGTACAACCCCGGCGCCGCCTCACGCACATTCTGATCCAGGATGTCTTTCAAACTGGACATAGGATTTCGCCTTGATAACAATTTTACTCCCGGAAAACCAGCCGCAAGCTACAAGCCACAAGCCAGAAGCCCTGAGGATTTGGGGAACTCTCTCGAAACACTCTTACCATCGACTTGCCCGTAGGTCCAAACCTGGTACCCACCTCTGGCTTGTGGCTTGTTGCTTGTGGCTTGTGGCTGTTTCGTTGCTTCATTGCACCGTGATTTGCATCACTGCGAAGGCCGAGGCAGGAATGTAGCTTGCCGGTAGGATCGTTCAGAGGATGTCAGATGACGCCACTGGACCACACTGCTGGCCTGATTTTCTTAGCTACCACAACCAGGACCCGCAGGAAAGCCTGCACTGGTTGCGCGTACGCTATTCCTCCACTGGTATTCCCAAGCCTTGACCCCCGGAAACTGTTGTGCTTTGGCCTGATCTCGAACCGCCCAGTGATCCGCCGTGATGGCAGGAGGAGACTAAATGAACGCCCGGCGCACTCGCATTCTACTGCTTGAGAGCGATGAACAAACCCTGATCGACATGCAGCAGTACCTGGAAGATGCCGGCTTCGACACGACTATTACCTGGGACCCGGGCGAAGCCATGCAACTGGCTCGTTCGTGGCAATTCGATCTCCTGCTGGTGGGAGATCATCCCCCGGAAATCGTCGCCGGCGAAATCTTGCGGGAACTGCAAAGTCGCCGCATTCCGGTTTCGTGCGTCATTTTACAGAGACGACCGGGCACATTCGATGCGGAATACTTTTATTCCCTTGGCGCGAGTGGGGTAATCCAGGGAACGAAGTACTCGGAGGTGGAACGCTGGCTGCGCGAACATCTGAGCCTGCGCGCGGCAGCAGCCGGAGCCTGAATTCCTGAGACCCAAAAACTGAGAACCGAGAACTGAGAACTACTCCGTCAGCGTGTCTTGAGGGCGGAAACGATCCCGCCGGCCAAGACCCCAAAGCCGATTAGAGACAATAACGGCAGGGCGCCCCGGTTATCCGGAACCGTGTTCTGGACGGGCCGACCGGCCGCCGGGGATGACGGTTGCGGATCGGAGACGGATACCACACTGGCGGCAATAATCTGAGTCTCGGGCGCGGCTCCCCCGGACGTGCCCTGGGCTACCACCTTGAACTTTACGGTGGCGCTGGAGCCGGGAATAGGGATTCCATTAGCGATTCCGAAATGTTGTAATCCGGCAATCCCAATTGCCGCAAGCACCGCCATAAGAAGGGCCACTCTGCTGGGCTTCACTCGTGCTCTCCCCCGCTACAGGCTCGCCCCAGGTACTTACCGCGCCCAACGTGAGCACCCCAATACTCATAGTCGGTATTCGCGTTCGCGGGACCGGCAACCCCGTCGGTCGCCTGCCCTCCCGTTCACCACTTGGTAAGCCGCTGCTGCAAAACGCCTTGGCGCTAACAGCTCTTCCAGATCTTTTCCCGGCCAGGGGTTTGTTAGCTAATCGATGAGCAATTTCGTTGCCCAACCAGCTAATTTGGTAATTTCGTAATTTGGTAATTGAAAAACCAGAACGTTCTCCAACTGCCAAAATTGGGCGAGTTCCCCAATTACCCAATTACCAAATTACCCAATTACCAACTTCCCTGAGTGCTGACTGCTGAGTGCGGAATCATTGACACCCGCCAGCAGGGCTGGAACAATTGCTTCATTGCCACTGAGGAGAATTTATGTTCGAAACTGAGGCCTCTGAGCCCAAGCCGGAGAGCGGTAACACTACCGGCCTGCGGAATGTGTTACTTGCCATTGCGGTGGTTTACGTAATTGCCTCCCTGTACTTCATTTTTGATACCCGCAGCCGGTTGACGACCCTGGAAAAGGCGCAGCTGGCCGCAGTGGACAAATTGACCCAGCGTATCAACGCCACCGATAAGGACATGAAAACTTCCACCGAAGCGCTGGCGCAAAAACTGGGCATGAGCCAGCAGGATTTACAGTCGCGCATGGCGGCCCGCGCCGCCCAACTCGAGCGGCAACAGCGCGCCGCCGAACAACGCCTGTCCCAGCAGCAGGCGCAACAAATCGGCCAGGTCTCCGGAGAGGTGGCCAACGTCAAAACCGATCTGGGATCCACCAAGACCGACCTGGCGGCAACGCGTTCCGACCTGGATGCGACGAAAGCCAAACTGGAACGCGCCATCGGCGACCTGGGCGTCCAGAGTGGACTGATCGCGCGTACCCGCGACGACCTGGAAGAGCTTAAGCGGCGCGGCGATCGTAATTACTACGAATTCACTTTGCAAAAAGGCGGTCACCCCACGCCCGTCTCCACGGTTAGCCTGCAATTGAAGAAGGCGGACGTGAAGCACAGCAAGTTCACCCTGAACGTGATTGCCGACGATAAGACCATCGAGAAGAAAGACCGCACCGTGGCCGAACCGCTGCAGTTCTATACCGGCCGCGACCGTGTGCTCTATGAAGTGGTGGTGTTCTCGGTCGACAAGAACAAGATCAGCGGCTATCTGGCGACGCCAAAATCGGTGCCGGCCCCGATTTCGCGGTAATTGCCAATTTAGTAATTTGGTAATTGAAAACTAACCGAATGCTTTCCATCACCAAATTACTAAATTACCCAATTACCAAATTGCTTCACTGTGCTTGTTGCGTGATCACCACAGGCGGCTGGTCACCGCCGCTGGGTCCCATACTGGAAGCGTAAAGGTAGATGGTTACCGACAACGCCTTGCGGTGGGCAAAGGCATCCAGCGTGAGCGGAAAGCCAACGATGACACTGCCCTGCACCTGCTCTCCGGGCGCGAGCTTAGTTTCCACTTTCAGCGCTGGCAGGGAATGGTTTCGCAGGTCCGGATAGCCCTGGAAGTAGCGGGCAAAATCCACCGCATTGGCCGCCTCATCGCTGTACTGCTGGCCATCTTCCGCCATAAGTTGAGCCTTGATATCCCTTATCCATATAGGTTTTTGGCTGATATTATTAAAGCTTACCTTGATGGTTGCCAGCAGCGAATTTCCAGGCAAGGCGGTGGCATACACCGCGTCGATGCTCCCTTTGGCCTGCTGACGGGGACGGGTGGCAAAAGAAATCACGGTCATGATCGCGGCAATTACCGCCAGCGCCACTCCCGCCACAATCAGGATGCGGAACCGCGATTCTTTCTCTTCCAGCTCGCCTAGTTCTGCCCCAATATGAATCGGTCCTGGAAGCGGAACGGTTGTTGGGGAAGAGCCAGCGGAATCGGGCGCCTGGGGTCTTTCATCGGCCATAAGCATTTCCTCTTCTGCCAAGTCCCAGCGCCGTGGCGCCAAAAGCACGCGCCATGAGCGTGGGGCATCCAGCTGTTCTTTTGGATGCGGGGAAAGCCTAGGCCTGCTTCATGGCTTTGGCAAATGCATCGGCCGACAGGGTATTGAGCACATCCTGCGGCGACAGCCAGGCACGGCGCGCCTGCAAGACGCCGTATCTGATCTTTTCCAAATGCGAAGTATGATGGGCATCCGTATTGATCACCACCCGCACGCCGTGTTCGTGTGCCATGCGCAAATGCCGGTCGCACAGGTCGAGCCGGTCGGGATAAGCATTCAATTCCATGGCTACCCGGTTCGCCGCGGCTGCCTTGAGGACCGCGTCCATGTCGAAGTCGTAGCCTTCGCGGCGTAGCAGGATGCGCCCGGTCGGATGGCCGATGATGGATACGTGGGGATTCTGGATGGCGCGTAATAGCCGGCGGGTGATCTCCTCCGGATCTTGTTGAAAATGCGAGTGGATGCTGGCGATTACCAGATCCATGCGGGCCAGGACTTCGTCGGAAAGATCGAGGGTGCCGTCGGCCAGGATATCGACCTCTATCCCGGCCAGAATCCGGATATCTCCCATCTGGCGATCCGCCGCATGAATCCGCTCGATGTGCTGGAGAGCGCGCTGGTCGTCCAGGCCGTTGGCGAACGCCAGATTCTTGGAATGCTCGGTGATGGCCATGTACTGATAGCCGCGCTGGCGGGCGGCCTCGGCCATCTCCTCCAGGGTGCACCGCCCGTCGGTTTCCACCGTGTGCATGTGCACATCGCCGCGGATATCCTCTACGGCGACCAGATGGGGAAGCGCATGCCGCTCCGCCGCCTCGATCTCGCCGGTACCCTCGCGCAGCTCCGGCGGAATATAGTCGAGTCCCAGCCGGGCGTAGATCTCCTCTTCGCTGGCGCCCGCTACCGGCTGATTGTCCTCCAGCCGGGCCAAGGCATACTCGCTCAGGGTGTAACCCATTTTCAAAGCGCGCTGCCGCAGGGCAATGTTGTGTCCCTTCGACCCAGTGAAATACTGCATGGCCGCCCCGAACGACTCCGGGGGAAGCAGCCGCACATCGACCTGCATGCCGGTGCGCAGCCGGACACTGGTCTTGTTTTCCCCGCGGGCCAGCACATCCGCGACACCAGGCAGAGTGGCGATTTTATCCATCACCGCCTCCCGCTGGCCGGCCTCGCCGCAGCAACGGCCGGTGACGAGAATATCCAGATCGCCTACGGTCTCCCGGCCCCGGCGAAACGATCCGGCCGGCGTCACTTTGTCGATCCCGGACAAGCCGGCCAAATGCTCGATCAGCTTCTGGGCGGTGCGGTCCGCCTCGTCGAGCAAATAACGGCCGGAGATGCGCTGGTAATTCTCGATGGCGCGGAGAATCTTCTGTTCCTGCTTTTCTCCCAGCCGCGGCAGTTGGCGCAGCTTCCCTTCCCGCGCCAGCTTCTCCACTCCCGCAATGTCGCAAACCTGGCAGGCGCTCCAGATCAGGGCGATGGTCTTAGGCCCCAGTCCCTGGATCTTCAGCAACTCCAGTATCGATGGGCGATAGCGTTCCAGAAGCTCCTGGCGCCGGCGCAGGGAGCCGTCGCGAAAGACCTGGCGGATATGTTCCAGCATGGCCTTGCCGATGCCGGGCACTTCGAGCAGTTTTTTGGGTTCCGCCAGCAGATCGCTGGCTTGCTGCGGCAGGGCCTCGATGGCTTCGGCCGCACGCCGGTACGAGCGCACCCGGAAGGGATCGTCTCCGTCGATCTCCATCAGATCGGCGGTCTCGTAAAAGAGAGCCGCGAGGGCCTTGTTGTCCCACAGGCGCACCCCGGGAGAAGGAGGCGCGCCAGTAGAAACGCCGGGCATTTGGTCAGCAACGGGGCTGGGTGAAGCAGCCGCAGCAGCCTTCTCAGGAACAGCAGGCTTCTTCCGGGGTGAAGGCGAGGGCGTGCGCGCCATAGACAGAATTGTATCCCGCGCGCGCAGATTCGGCAGCCCGGGACCGGACAGCCGCAGATTTACACAGATTTCCGCCGATCACAAAAGTAGTAATCGTCTCCCGTTACCCGTCTCCCGTTTTCCGTTCCCAAAGCAGCCCGAATCGGCCGATGGACGAAAGATCATCAGTAGCGGGCAAACGGGCAACGCACTACTTGTTACTCGGCACTTGTTACTTGTTACTATTTTCCATTCTGATCCGCGTTCCTCAGCGTGAATCCGCGGCTAAGTCCTGCAAGCAGTCCTGCAAGCAAACCCGGCGCCGCGCTCGCCGGACCAGGCGCCCAACAAAAGAAAAACCCAGCCCCGCAGGCTGGGTGAGCAGAACTCGCGGGGAAACTACTAGGCGGACAACTTCACCACGTTACCCGCTTGCGGACCCTTTTGTCCTTGGACGATCTCGAACTCAACGTCATCGCCCTCTTGCAGGCTCTTGTATCCTTCCGAGGTGATGGCGCTGTAGTGCACGAAAACATCGGGACCATCGTCGCGCCCGATGAAGCCAAATCCTTTGGCGTTGTTGAACCACTTGACTTTGCCTTTAATCCGAGACACTTACCTCTTCCTCCGTACTGATCCCCATTACAGCCATGCCACGAGCTTTTCGTCGCCACCCTCAGGCACGCGGCCATCTCCTTATTTTCACGAACTGTCCCCACGCCAGAAAAGTAACAAGGGAAGAACTTGTGGTCTGAGCTTACCGCCATTTTCCTGCTGGCAGGTTCCATTGTCAAGATGGTAAATACAGGAGATTGCTGATTGCTAGTCGCGGCGGCGGGATTTACCCGAAATTCCGGCCTGCGCCAGCCAGAGCACGGCGGCAATAGTCTTCCCGTCCCGCAGCGAGCCGTTGAACACCCTGCGAAGCAGATCGGGGAGCGGAAACATCCGCACGGTGATCCGCTCGTCATCTTCCGGTTGCGCCGGGCCGGCGACCAGATCGCGCGCCAGGTAGATCGCCATGGTTTCGTCGAGAAACCCGGGACTGGAATAGAAGAACAAAACTCGTTTCCAGTTGCGTGCCGTGTAACCGGTTTCTTCCCGCAGTTCCCGTTTCGCTCCGGCCAACTCCGATTCCCCTTCGTCCACGCGGCCGGCGGGAAGCTCCCAAAGAAAATCGCCGGCGGCAAAGCGATATTGCCGCTCCAGCAGCACCTGGGGTTCGCCGCCGGACTCGTCCACTGCCAGTATGACGACGGAACCCACATGGCGCACCACGTCGCGCCGCGCCTGGATTCCGCCAGGTTCCAGCACCTGGTTGGACGTAACCTGAAATACCGGTCCATGAAAAACAACCCGGGAAGAGATGACTTCTGCCGTGGGCTTGCTCTTTCTTGCCATGGAAACACTATACAGAAGAGCAGTCAGCCGATTTGGTAATTGGGTAATTGGGTAATTTGGTAATTTGGTAATTGGAGAAGGCAATTGGGAGGCGCTCAGGTTTCCCAATTACCAAATTACCAAATTACTAAATTACTCAATTGCTTGACGCCCAAGCCCAGCATCGGTTTGGTCGGTGCCGGCAGCCTGGCGGCGGCGCTGGCTCCTGCCCTGCATCAGGCCGGGTACCGGATTACGGAAATCGTCAGCCGCGACCAGCCTCGATCTCGGCGCCGCGCCCGGCGGCTGGCGGAAACGGTGGGAGCGCGGCCGGTGACGATGGCTACCGCGCAATTCCCTTCCCCTTTGCTTTGGCTTTGCGTCAGCGATAGCGCCATTGCTGGCTGTGCCCGCGATCTGGCCGGCCGAACCAATTGGGCGGGAAAGATTGCGTTCCACTCCAGTGGCGCATTAAGCGCCGACGCGTTGGATCCTCTGCGCCAGCGTGGCGCGTGGGCGGCTTCCCTCCACCCGATGATGAGTTTCGTGCCCCGCAGCCGACCATCGCTGAAGGGGATAGGTTTCGCCGTAGAGGGCGACTCTCGGGCAGCGGCTGTGGCCAGCCGTGTCGCCCGCGATCTTGGAGGAACGGTATTCCGCATCCGGAGGGCCGACAAAGTGCTGTATCACGCCTGGGCTTCTTTTGCCTCGCCGCTGCTAGTGACCCTTTTAGCTGTGGGAGAAGAGGTGGCGGGAGAGGCGGGAATCAAGCCGGCCGCCGCGAAAAGAATCATCCAGCCGATCGTGCGCCGGACCATCGACAACTATTTTGCTCACGGGGCAGCCGCGGCCTTTAGCGGACCGCTGGTTCGCGGCGATCTCGCTACCGTTCATGCCCATCTGCGGCAGTTGCGCCGTATTCCCCAAGCAAAAGAGGTTTACCGTCTGCTGGCGCGAACCGCCTTGGCGAATCTTCCTGTGGCCAAGCGGCAACAGATGGCCGCGTTGTTGAAAGCAACAAGCCAGAAAGGGGCCGCTGAGAACAAGCAGCAAGCCACAAGCCGCAAGCGACAAGCCAGAAAGGGCCACTGAGAACTGAGAACCGGGAACTGAGAACTGCTTTGCTACTCCAACCCGCTGAACAGGTGTCCTAATTTTTCTTTTTTGGTGCGCAGGTATGCCGCGGAGTACTTGTGGGCTTCCACCTCGCAGGGCACCCGCTCGGCCACTTCAATCCCGGCGTTTTCCAAAGCGGCCACCTTGTCGGGGTTGTTGGAGAGCAAACGCACGCGGGTAATATCCAGGCGCCTGAGTACTTCCACCGGCAACGAGTAACGGCGGCAATCCACGGCAAAGCCAAGGCGGACGTTGGCTTCCACCGTATCCAGGCCTTTGTCCTGCAGTTCGTAAGCTTGCAACTTCGCCATTAACCCGATGCCGCGCCCTTCCTGCTCTTCATAGACCAGGACGCCGGCGCCTTCCGCGGAGATCATGGCCAGCGCCAGCTCCAGTTGTTGCCGGCAATCGCAGCGCAGAGACCCGAAGACGTCCCCGGTGAGACACTGGGAATGAATGCGCACCAGCGGAGGCTGGCTGTGAATATCGCCCAACACCAGGGCCACCGCGGTTTCCCGGCGCCGGTCGCCGTCATTGCCAAAATAGCCCTCGAATCCCATGATGCGGAATTTGCCCCAGCGCGTGGGAAAATTGGCCTCTGCCAGTTTGGTGCTAGAAGGAGTCACATCTCCATTATAACGGCGACATTGCTCGCCCGGCGGGTGACTGCTAAAATTGGATGGTCCGTGGGGCTATAGCTCAGTTGGGAGAGCGCAGCAATCGCACTGCTGAGGTCGTCGGTTCGAGCCCGACTAGCTCCACCATCCTTTCAATCACTTGCGGAACCTGTTCTGCGGACTCCCCCTGTTTTGTGTCGTGGTTTGTGTCGTAACCTGCCTCTTTGCTCTCCGAAGTGCCCTTGTCTGAGGAAGGGATCGGGCGCGATGTGGAAAGGGCTTCAAGTGCGGTCCGCTTTGCCTGTAGCCGTATGTGGGAGTAATGGTGGAGCATCTTCGGGGAAACGTGCCCGGCAATCGCCATGATCGTGCTGTCGCTCGCCTGAGACTCGGCAAGCTCCGTGATGGCGTGGTGCCTGAGATCATGGAACCGAAGCCCGGCAAGCGGGCTCTTGAGCTTTGAGATGTCGGCTTTGCATTCCCGACTGGCACAGGCTTTGGCGGGGCTCTGGAGCTTGCCGCAAGCGGGGCATTGGATGACGTTGGTCAGACGGCGCCATGCCGTCCGCCAGCTTCTCATTGGATTCTTGGGGTCAACATGGGAGGCTTCGCACGAGGGGAATACATAGTGGTCGGGGAGAACATCACCAAGCCCGCGTGCCCGCTTATAGAGCGAAAGAACGGTATTCCACGCATCGGGGTTAAGCGGAATCACCCGTTCGCCTGCCTCCGTCTTGCTCTTGCGGATGGTGAGGGTCTTTTCCATCAGGTCAACGTCGCGCCAGCATAACTGCTTTATCTCGCAACTCCTCATGGTTGTATTGAGGGCCAGAGTCGCCGCCCAAGCCGCATTCTGCCATTCAGGGCGAGAGGACGCTGTTTTCAGCAGCCGGAGTTTTTCGTCGTAAGTCAGCGCTCGCCCGACGTTGTGGCGGACGGGCAGGGCGGACACCTCTTCGGCGAACCTGTACCAGCGTTTTGCCTTCTTCAGGACTCCCCGGATAATGTCTACTTCGCTGTTGATGGTTGCGTTTGCAATCCCGTCCGCCTTCCGCTTCCGAATGAACGCGAGAATATCCTCTACCGTGATCTTCGAGACCGGAGTGTCGCCCAGGATTAGATTCACCCGCCGTGCCCGTTCCTTCTGCGTGCGAATACTCAGAGGGACAAGATGGGGTGTCCGATCCTGCAAGTAGCGTTCAGCAGCTTCGCGGAAGGGCAGCCGGGCAATCTCCGCTTTTTTGGCAGCGAGCTTGCCCTCTTTCGCTTCTTTGATCTTGTCCTTCTCTCTCTTCTGTGCCTCTCGCCAGTCGCTGGTTTCCAATGACTGCCGGAACCGCTGTCCATCCACAAAGAAATGCGTGTGCCATGTTTTACCGCGTTTTTTGAGAGCCATTTTGTTTACCTGCCTTTCTGCCCGATGCTTTCTTTGGTTGAGGTCGCTGGCGATTCTTTCGCCATTCGTCGCCGTGTTCCGCCCACCACTTCTGTTTCCATTGCCGCTGCCCCCATTCCGCACACCGCTCGTCACAATAGTTCTGCCGCAAATGCCGCGCCACAAAGTAGGGATTCTGACAGTCGGGCCGAGCGCACACTCGCAGGCGCTCAAGCGGCAAGCAGCACGCTTCCAGGCGCAAGAAGGACTCCAAGGAATGCGTGAAATACAAAACCTCTCCAAACCGAACCACTAGGCGGTCGCCAACTTCGGTGGGTGCGATCCATTGCCCACCAGGGAAAGACGGCTTAGCGCCCCCGGCCATACCGCGCCAAGCAATTCGATAAACGTCCTGCAACTCGCGCCAGTCGGCTAGGTCAAGACAATACGGGCCTGGTTCTGGCGGCAACTCGCAGATAGGACCGTAGCGCCGCGTAAAGCGGAGAATAGCTTCAGCGTCGCTCGACCGATTCAAGAATTGTTCAATCAGCGTGCGGCCTCTGGAAAGCCCGAAGAATGGTTTTTTCCGCTTTCCCCATTCTCCGCAAATGAGGTCGCCCTGTAACTCTGCTGTGGTCGCGGTTGCTAGAGTGCATATCCGAATGCCACGGCGCGTCTTTGCAGGAGTAATCGTTTACCATTGACTCTAGCACCAAATACAACAAGAATCAAGGGTGATGAACGGGAGGTTTGCATGATCGAGAAAAGCATGAGCGTGCGGGAGGCGGCGCAACAGCTCCAGGTCACGATGAAATACGTCTACGACCTCATATATATGGGCCGACTCGCGGCTGAGAAAGTACGTCGGCAGTGGCGCATTCCATCTCACGCGGTGGAAGCCAGACTGAAACAGCGGGGTGAGTGATGGCAGAAGGTATTCCTCAGCTTGTGACGTTGCCAGTGCTTGCAAAGGCGCTGTCCGTCAGTCCACACACGGTCAGGTCCTGGGTCCGCAAGGGGAAGCTCCAACCTGTCCGCATCTGCCGCCGGCTGCTGTTTCATCCTGACGAAATTGCTCGTCTCCTAACCTGTGCGCAAAACGGGGGGAACTCTGCTGCGGAGGCTAAGTGAGTACGGCGACACCGCAGCCGGACGGCATCGCAGCCGTGCTCGCGCTGGCCGCTCGGGGGTGGCGTCTGTTCCCTTGCCGGCGACAGGACAAGACTCCGCTGGTGCGGGAGTGGCAGCACCTAGCCACTACGGACCCCGAGCAGATACGGGCATGGTTCACCCAGTTCCCCGCCTGCAATTGGGGTATCGCCACAGGGAAGCAATCAAATCTGTTCTCGATTGACGGTGATAGCAAGCCTTGCCCAACCTGCCCACCGCAAGAGCAGCGCAAGCCAGCGAAGGACGGTAAAGCCATCCTGCGTCAGCTCATTAGGAAGCACAGCATCAGCACGCTAATCATGCTGACCCATCATGGAGCGCAGCTTCTCTTCCGGTATCCGGAAGGGATGGAGATCCGCAACGAGCAAGATGGCCACACGTTCGGGGATGGAGTGGACATCAGAGGCGCAGGCGGATACATCATGGCACCGGGGGGTGTCCATCCCGAGGGCACTATCTACAGGTTCCACAATCCGCAAGTGCAGCTTAGCCCTGCCCCCGCAAGCCTGCTTGCTGTTCTTGCTCAACAGCGAAAAGGTGAAGAGACAGGAAAGGCCCAGCCGGAAGGATGCGTTCCCGAAGGACGCCGGCATAACCATCTGCTGAGTCTCATCGGGACCATGCTTCGCCGGAAGATGTCGTTGGTTGCCATCGAAGCCGCAGCCCAAGCGGAAAACACCGCAAGATGCAATCCGCCGTGCCCAGCGAACAAGGTGACCGAGTTAGTGCAGGATGCCGTTAAGCGGTATGGGCGGAACGAGGCGACAGGTTCCTACGTAGAGGGATTCACGCTTACACCCTTGTCCGAGCTGTTGGCGAAGGACGATACACCCGTCGAGTACATCTGGGAGGGTCATCTGGTCGCCGGCACGGTCTCAGCCGCGGTCGCCAAACCCAAGGTCGGCAAAAGTACATTCGCGCGCAATCTCTGTCTCGCAGTAGCACGCGGCGAGGATTTTCTTGGCTCCCCCACACAGCAGGGAGATTGCATCTATCTCGCTCTCGAAGAGCGCGAGAACGAGGTCCGGGGGGACTTTGCGGCGCTTGGCGCGGACGGGACGGAGCCGATTCACGTCCATGCGGCGCCCACTCCCGCAGAAGGTATGTTAGCGCTGGTGGAATTGGTCCGCGAGCGTAAGCCCCGCTTGGTTGTGATTGACCCGCTGTTCCGCCTAGCGCGGGTCAAGGATGAGAGCGCATACGCTGAGACTTACGCGGCTCTTGGCCCACTGATCGACGTTGCGCGCGAGACCGGCACACACTTGATGCTTCTCCACCACTCTGGTAAGGGGCTGAAAGCGGACCCCATCGACGCGCCACTTGGGAGCACGGCCCTTGCTGGTGCGGTATGCACGCTCGTAGTGCTCAAGCGGACGGAAAGCTACCGGACTATTCAGACTGTCCAGCGAGTGGGCGAAGACATGGCCGAGACCGTGCTGGAGTTCGACGGAGACACTAAGCGGCTCTCGCTTGGCGCGGCTAAGACTGAAGTCGACATCCGGCTAATCGAGGCCGGAATCCTCGACTATCTCCAGACTGCCGGGGACACGAAAACCGAACCGGAGATTGCCGAGCACGTCGAAGGCAAGACCGGGCTAAAACGCAAGGCTCTCCGTGCGCTGGTTGAGCAGGGTAAGCTCATCCGGGGTGGCACGGGCAAGAAGGGAGATCCCTTCACTTACAAATGCTCGTTTCCTTGTTCCCAAGATATAGCGGGAACAAGGGAACAAGAATCAGAAAAACCAGATCAAACCCACATAAATACTGGCGCTATTCTCGTTCCCGATAACAGCGAACCTCCGATTCTCGTTCCAGAGCGAGAGAAGGGAGAACTATGACCGCCCCACAGATCATTCAAGAGATCGAAGCAGCCGGCGGGTTCCTGGCGTTGAAGGGTGACCGTATTGTCTACGATGTGCCCAGGGCAGCCCGCGCGCTTCTGGACGTGGTACGCGAGCGCCGCGAAGAGGTGTTACAGACATTGCGGGGACGGCAGGATGAGGCAAAACAGCAAATCTCCCGTTGGATGGCTACTCGCTGCGCCGTTCCAAGGAATCCGACTAAGGTCTGGGGCTCCGAGAAGTCCCTTTACCGCAATTACCTGGGCTGGTGCGAACTGTACCAGCGGACGCCCTGTTGCCGGGAACTGTTCGGCGCCTTCTTAGACGAAACCTTCCAACGTGAGATGGACGGTTGGCAAGGGCTTTGCCTGACATCAGATCGGGCCGCCAGCAAAGGCTTTGGTGGCAAGCTGGTGTATCCCGCATCGCTCGCAACAGAGGTGTTCCAGTGAGCGTGCAGCTAGAGCCGCCCGAAGAACTGAACGGATTCCGGATTCTAGCAGTTCAGGAGTCCGGAGCAGAAAACACCATGCTGGCGCTGATGCAGCGTGAAGCTCCCGGTCTAGGCCCCTGAAGTATATTCCGAGCTAATAGAAGCGAATCGGACTAGTGAGAGGAATTACGCTCGATAATGGCCTTTCGGTGGGACTGATTTAGGCCACCGGAGCGACCATCTTCTTTTTGGGTGCCCCCCCCCGACATGTTGCCGCTGGATGGCCCCAGCTCACGCGAGGCAGCACCCTTCTGTGCTGCTGCATCTAAGCTGGTTAGAGGGGGTCGGTGCACCGGCGCTGACAAACCCTATGCTGCTGGTTCGACTGCTACTTAGGATGCTTCGGAGAATCGCCCTGTGGCTACGAGGGCATTTTACCGCAAAGCCTCCACACGCCGATGCAACCAGGACAACAACCGCCGAAGCAACTGTAGACACCCGCCTTATTGATGGGGAGGAGCAAACAAATCAGCGCAAAAGGCAGGCTTTTATCCCGCCACGCGCTGGAGAAGGTCGTGGGGCTGGAAACTCTAGTGACAGCATGAGGGTCGTAAAACAGCCCATTGCGAAACAAAGGGTACTATCGCCGGGCACCGCAGAGGAGATTGTGGCTTGTCGCCTACAAATGCAACGAAAGGGATTGATCCAGCCAGGAACAGCCCCGAGCTTTGTTCTGGCAGCTAGAATTCCGCCAGCTTGGCACAGGGCAAAAGCCAAAATCAGAGAAGACGCAGTAAGAGCAACATCAAGCCCAACGGTGACGGCAGTCAACCGAGTCCCCAAGGTCGCCACCACAACTGTCGCCGCTACGACCACCCATGAACTGGTGGTCAACGCAGCTAAGAACGGCACACTTACCAAGGAGCAGCTTAAGAAGTACCCGGATGTTGCCCGCTATCTCAGCCCGAGTCAGAGAGCGGAACTGAGCAAGTTTTATAGTGATCCTGCGGGTCATCCCTACTGTGTCTGCTCGTGTGGCGATAGGGTTCTTCGTTCCAAGTTTCATAAATGTGCGATAGCAAGTCAAACGTTTCGAGCTCCACAATTTGTATCCGGTGGGCTGCCCAGTCTAGGAAAGCGACGATGAAAAGTAATATGAATACCACGGAAAAGGCTCTCGCCCTTCTTGGTGGCGTCGCGTAAAAAAGCCGTTCCGCCTGGGCTCGTCAGCCGGTGAAAGCAAGCTAAACGTTCAAGCTATGGGCTGTAGCTTGGCGGCAGTCACAACAAATCAGAGCTGCTTGTCAAAGCGGCTTGTTGTAGGGCTGCAAGGGCCGCTTAATCGTGGCCGTTCCCCGTCAGATTTCTGTGCGGTTATCAGCCCAAGCCCAGTCGCCTCAGGTAAAACCGGCATGTGCACAAAAAAATCCAGGCGACTTTCGCCGCCTGGAAGCTGACTGGGCAATGTTCCTGAATTACTTGCAGGCGCAAACCCCCTTGGTGGTGCCCAGGTATTGGGCAAATGTGCACGCCTGCGGTAGGAACGCATATTCTGCGGCCGACAGCGGAGCAGACAGGAACGGCGCTTCCGTCGTGACAAAGGTTCCGGAGGTCGGCTGTTGCAGATGAGTTCCCCACGCCTGAAAATCCGGGCTTAGAATCCCGGCTTTTGTGGGATCGCAGCTTGTACCATTGGGCTTTGTGGACACCAGCTTGATCACCCCCGAGGCCGGAGCAACACTCGTCAGTGGGTTCGCGGTCAGGCTGTTATCAACGGACAATGCCAGAAGCGCATTGGCCGTGATCGGGCAGGCACAGCACTCCACCATTTCCTGAACCGCGTCGAACACATAGATATTGGCGCACAGGGTTCCCTCACCCGAGCTCAAGGGAGTGCCTATGTACCCAGTGTTAATGACGTACATGAACTGGTCAGCCCCTGTCGGGTTATTCCGATTGTTAAAGTAGCCGACCGAATATACATCCGAAGTCGGGTCGGACTGCGCAGCCGCGATCATACTAAGCATCATGGCTGCCAGCAATAGGAACACAACTTTCTTCAACATGGAGGATCCTCCTTTTCCACTCATGGCTGCCTTCCAATCTTGAGCAGCACAAACACTATGCACGCACCGAAGACTGCTGCCTATCCTCCCAATTTCGTAAGCACTTCCACTACTTAGAAGTAAACAAGTCATATCAATAAATTGTCTACCTAGTTCGACTACTCCGAAACGAGCAGGTCATATACCTACACTTCTTGACTAAGTGTATGAGTAGGAAGGAAGACGAGTAACAGCTCAAACACAGGTTGCTTTTTGAGAATTCATCGCAATCACTCGATTAAGCCTCAGGACGGAGGATACACAGGGCTTCATAAATAAATATAGGTGTGCAGTCGACTGGTATGGGGATGAACGCCAGGAGTAATGATCTTGACAGCACTAGTGTTTCCCGCTATTATACGCAGCGGGCTAGTTGCCCCGGGCGGTCGCGAAAGAGGCAAGTAAACCTCTTCAGCATAGGGATCCTCCAATCTCCTACCGCGACCGCCCAAGATCTTTCGGAAGAATTTACCGTGCAACACATGGGAGAGTGTAGTCCCCCGATATTGTAGGCCGTTCGACTACTGGGAAAGAAGCAAGCCATATAACTAACCCTCATACCTAGCCGGGTCGTTACCGCGACTACAGCTTAGAAGAACAGAAAGAGCCGGTGCGGGACGGCTCAGAGGGAAAACTGGAGCTTAGTTGGCAATTGTGCCAGTGACACCCTAAGCCCCTTCGCAATCACCTCCAGATTGAGAATTGAGATATTTCTCTTCCCCCGCTCCACATCGGCCAGACAACTCCGGTTAATCCCCACTTTTTCGGCCATGACAACCTGAGTCCAGCCGCACTTGGCGAAGCGTCGGCAAACCGGAAATGACCCACTACCCAATTGGGAAAATCGGCGAGTTAAAAAATATGCCATGTTCCCAGCACCTCTCTTGCGCGAATGTACGGTGCGCAATAGAGCGACATTCCAGCCCCTCGCTCAAGACATTGGCCATAATGACGGAAGCTACAAAGCTCCTCCTCAGAGTAAATGTGCAGGATGGGTTCTATATGGCCGGTTTTGGGGCAACCACCAACCCACTGGCTTCAGTCAAGGGGAAGCAACCGGTGTCTAGGCGTGCCTGCATTCCTGGCGCGAATTTCGGCTAGGCGCTCAGCCTCCGGCAGCTTCCTGCGTTCAGCACGGCGGTAACCCTTCAGCCGCCACATGCGGCGTGCCCAAGAGCGGTTTCCCAGGCGTTTAGCATTGCTGCAAGCGCAGGCCAGCAACAGGGCGCAGCGCTGCTGGGTTAGGTGCCTGCGATGATTGTGCATATAGTAGCTATAGAGTTGCTGTGCCTTATAGCGCAGGCCCGGCGGTAGTGCTCTCAGGCCGCTATCCTTGCGCCGGTACTGCTGTAGGCCGCTCAGCCCCTCACGCGACTGCCGCTCTGCTTGCTCCCTGGCCTTCCTGTCAGCGGCCAGCGTCCTGCCTTGCGTTTTCCAGCGCTGGCGATTGCAGGCGCTACAGGTGTGCCAGCGGCCATCCGGCCTGCTGCGGTCGCGGGGGAAGAAGGCCAGCGGCTTGAGAGCATGGCATTTGCGGCACTGTTTGTACTTGTCCTCCATCGGTGTGAAGAAATTGCTTGTCGGCATAATGCAACGCCTATTTGTCGTTATATGCAGTTTGATGCTGGTCTCAGTATGAAGGGACACTCGTACGCACTCAAGGGGGTTGCTGCCTCAAAGCCGCTTAGGTGATATGCCACCGAGGTTCGCCGAGAGCCACGCACTCGCTAGCTGCCCTGTTGACGCAGCCTAGCACACGCCCTAGCGCATTTCGAACAAGAAGAGCCGCCTGCAAGCGGCTCTCTAGGTGACATGAATGTAAAGTTAGTTGTGGGACTAAGGAGCGCTCGGATTGCTCGCCTGGTAGCTGCAGGTGCACACGCCCGCGCCCTTCCCCTGCTTTTGAATGGTCGAGCAACCCTGTCCGAGGTTCAGTTGTTCGACCAAGTTGAGCGGGGCGTCCTGGAATGGCTCTTCCGTGAATGCATAGATTACAAAGGGCTGGCTGACGCTATTGTAGGGGGTGCCGGTGGCGACTGGCGTTGGCAGCGCTTGAAGGTGAGTAGCAGAGGCCCGCAGATCCGGCGTCGGCTGGGGAGCTTTCGCATTGCAGTTCCTCCCACTGTCAGAAATGATTTTGATGACGCCTAGAGCTGGAGGTGGTCCGCCCGCCGCCGGGTTGTAAGTCAAGTTGTAGTTGACGGACAATTTGAGCAGAACATTGGGACCAATTTTGCAGTTGCAGCATTCGACCATATCATCCATAGCGTCAAAGACATAAATGTCAGCGCACAGGGTTTCTGGGGTGGCATCCGTAGCCGCGGCCACCGAAGTGCCGGGATTAATGATCCGCACCGTCTGATCATAGGCATTGTAGCTGGTTAGATTGTTATTGCGATAATCGAAGTAGCTTACCCAGTAGACGTCGGATTGTGTACCTGCTACTTGAACTGCGACTTGAGCTACCGCCACACCCGAGAGCGCCATGACGGTTAGCAAGAAGACGGCGATCTTCGCTTTCACCATACGTTCTCCTTTTTTGAAAGGCGGCAGGGCCGATTGGGCTATGCGGGGCAAATATTACACGAGCTTATGACACATCGATGATATTATTCTGTCTACCCTCTTGAGTAACTAGCTTATTAAACTACGCAACGCGAGCTAATGTAAGTGGAATTCTGGAGCAGGTGGTGGTATTTTCCATAAATCTGATGCTTGCATCGGTGCAGCAAGACCTGCCAGAAGATGCGGCTACAACTTATAACTTACAGTTTCTGGCCGTTTTGATCTTCAGGACGGAGCTTTGGGGCACCTGCTGAGAAGTAGCTTAAATTTCGATCTCGAGGTCCCTAATCCGTGGGTCGTTGTCTCGGATCATGAACTCGCGCTCCCTCCCCCGCCAGATGAGACAAAAGAATGTACATATCAAGCCTCAGCAGGTATTTCGCTTTGTAAACGGCTTACAGAGCAAAATTAATACTCTCAACGGTGGGCACTTGCGCCTGCACGAACCGGCTTCGCGTTGAGGCTCAAGGGGGGCGGCTTGGCGTTTTGGGTCGGGGAGACCTCAGAAAGTGAATGCACCAGAAAAAGTTTGTGTCGTAACTTGTGTCGTAACCCTGCCATCCCTACCGGAATCTGGCCGTATCACGGTGTGTCACACGGGCACAGAAGAGGGGCAGCGAATATGCGCCGGACCTGCATAAACACTGCCCCTCGCGCTCATTCTGGCTTTCTCGGTGTCGCGCCATCTCGCATCGGTGCTAGAGATCGCACTGCTGAGGTCGTCGGTTCGAGCCCGACTAGCTCCACCATAAATTCAATCGCTTGCAGCCGCCGCTTATCACAATCACGTCCCATTTCGTCCCAATTGAATTTTTCTGCTTCGTCATTAGTTGACTACTTGTACACCGATCAGCCTGTCCAGTGCCCTGCGCTGCAGCGACTCGATATGCTGATCGTACTTGTTGCCGGTGGTGCTGAAGCTGGCGTGGCGCATCAAGCCCTGGCGTTCTTTCGGGTCCACGCCGTTCAGCCGGAGCCACTGGTCGAAACTGCGGCGCATCACCAGCCAGTTCACTTTCACGCCCAGCTTCTCGGCCGCGGGCTTGACTTCCGTGTGGCTGGGCCCGATTAGCTTCGGGCGAGTTGCGTGGCCAAGCCCTTGACTGGATTTAGGAGGTACCGGAGGTCTCTCCCGGCGCACCGCAGCAGATCGAAGGTAACGAAGCATGGCTCCCCACGGTGGAACAGCAAGTCAGTAAACCGGGAACGGCCCTGGCCATCCAGGCAGACGATCTCGCCGTCGATTACAGCCCGTTGCGGTGTCAGATCACCGGGAATCGCAGCCCGGAGCGACTCGAACGATCGGAAGGCATTCCCGTTGCGCGAGATCAGCTTGCAGTCGCCATCGGAGACGTGCGCCAGCGCCCGGAAGCCGTCGTATTTCAGCTGCCGGGTAAGGGACTGGCGCGGTACCTGAGTCATGGCTCGGTCCGTTTCCATCCCCTCCCC
>Ga0326727_10005200_pt1 | contig 37578 bp, 33 predicted proteins | sample MB2enrmetagenome_FD_207643 | JGI IMG/M metagenome (GOLD analysis project Ga0326727, IMG submission 207643) | Lab enriched peat soil microbial communities from McLean, Ithaca, NY, United States - MB29MY | ecosystem: Environmental > Terrestrial > Soil > Wetlands > Peat | place: USA: New York... | reverse complement strand
ACGTTTCAAGATCCCGTGCGGCTTCCTTCAACCCCGCCTGCGCAAAAATCGCCTGCGCCACGCGCGCCGGAACGCCACTGCCCTCGAGTTCCGTCAGCGACGCCATGTAGGCGCCTTGCGCAGAACCGAAATGCTCCACCAACCGGTGCGCTCCGCGCACGCCCAGGCCTTCGAGCTTCGTCAGCCCCAACCAGAATTGTGTATCGTCCGAGCTCAAGTCTCCTTATCTCACTCCCGGTTTCTGAATTGCTTCGCTCCCTGCGTCGGCGCCCTACTAAAATCGCAGAACATGAGATGCGGTGGCAAGAAGAAAGTTTTGGATGACCGGTATGTGGTAGATGGCAGGTCGTATGTGAAGCATGCTGCGATGGATGTATAATCGCTTCCGGCTTTAAAGACGTGTAGGGGTAGGGCTTGCCCTACCCTGTTCAAGAGGGGACGGCAAGCCGTCCCCCTACAGGCGGGTAATCGAAAGTAATTGGAATCTTATGCCCAATCTCAGAATCTCCGTCGTCCAGTACCTGAACAGTGTGCCGTTAATTTGGGGCATGCTCCATGGCCCGCAGCAAGGCAAGCACGAACTCCAGTTCGCCACACCTGCGCATTGCGCGGACGCGGTGCGAAGCGGCACGGCAGACATCGGCATCATCCCCGCCATCGAGTACCACCGCATCGGGCGCCTTCAGATCATCTCCGGCATCTCCATCGCCTCCAAATCGCGTGTCCGCAGCGTGCTGCTTTTGAGCAAGCTGCCGATCGAGAAAATCCAAAGCGTTGCCGTAGACACTTCTTCGCGAACTTCCGCGGCCTTCCTGCGCATTTTGCTGCGCAAGTTTTATTCCCTCAAGGTCGACTTTATTCCTTCTGCCCCGCGCCCCGACGAGATGTTAAGCATTGCTGATTCGGCGCTCGTGATCGGCGATCCCGCGTTCACTTATCGCGGTTCGGCGGCGGTTTATGACCTTGCCGCGGAATGGAAGAAGTTTACGGGATTACCGTTTGTGTTCGCCTTCTGGGCAGGCCGGGCGGACCAGAACCTCTCTTTGTACCGACAAGACTTTGAGGAGTCGCGGCAGTTCGGCCTGGCCCACATCGACGACATCGCAGCCGAATATGCCGTGAAGCTCCATACCGATCCTGCGGACGTTAAGGTTTACTTGACCGAGAATATCGATTATTCTCTGGATGAGGAGAATTGCAGGGGGTTGCGTCTCTTCTTCAAGCTGGCGTACGAGGCAGGCATCATTCCAGTTGAGAAGGTATTGCGGTTCGTGTAGCGATGGCATTAACTCCAACCCAAGCGCTCGACATGTTGAAGTCCGACGATCTGCTCGGCCTCGGCCTCGAGGCGGACGTCGTGCGCAAGCGCCTGCACCCTGAAGGCGTGGTCACCTACATCGTTGACCGCAACATCAACTATACGAACGTTTGCACGGAGTACTGCTCGTTTTGCGCCTTCTATCGCCCCGTGGGTTCGCCCGAAGGATACATACAGCCGCTTGAGTCGATTTTTCAAAAGATCGACGAAACGCTGGCCCTGGGCGGGACGGGAATCCTGATGCAAGGCGGCCTTCATCCCGACCTCAAGATTGATTATTACGAGAACCTGCTTTCGAGCATCAAACGGCGCTACCCTTCTCTCCATTTGCATTGCTTCTCGTCCCCGGAAATCCTGAACATCGCGGAAGTCTCCGGCCTGAATGTGCGCGACGCCATCGTGCGCCTCATGGACGCGGGGCTCGACTCTATCCCCGGCGGCGGAGCGGAAATCCTGGACGACGAGGTGCGCCGGCGGATTGCCCGCCTGAAGTGCACTACGGAGGAGTGGTTCCTGGTGCATCGCACCGCGCACCAGCTCGGCCTGCGCACGACTGCCACCATGATGTTCGGCTGCGGCGAAACCCTCGAGCATCGCATCAGCCATTTCGAGCGTGTCCGCCAATTGCAGGAGGAGACCGGCGGCTTCACCGCGTTCATCCCCTGGCTCTTTCAGCGCGAAAACACCTCGCTCGGCAACTTCGTTAAGGAAGAAGCGACGGCCATCGATTACCTGAAAACGCTTGCGGTCTCCCGCATCTACTTGGATAACATCCTCAACGTCCAGGCTTCCTGGCTTACCCCAGGCCACAAAATCTGCCAGATCGCCTTGCGCTTTGGCGGCAACGACGTGGGCAGCATCCTCATCGAGGAAAACGTGGTGCGCGCCGCCGGCGTCACCCGCACCTCGAGCGAAGAGCAGCTCCGCCGCATGATTTCCGAGGCCGGCTTCCGCCCCGTCAAACGCGACACGCTCTATCGCACCTACTTTCTGAATTAGTACTTGTGCCCTTCGTGAATCAAGTCCTTGATTTTTAGTCCGCCCAGCCGATTGCGTTTTTGGATCTCCAGGATGTCGGCGACCGCCTCAGCGGGAGTCTTTGCCGGATGTGAAGGAGGCGTAGTAAATCCGATGCGCCGATGGGGGCGCGGCGGGGTTTCCACTAACTTGCGGATGGCGTCAAAGACGGCAGTTATTCGCGCATCGTGGCCCTGGTACTTTCTCTCTAGATCTTCCAGCTTCCGCAGAACGTCTCTGTGGGCCGACAGCATCTCTCGTAACCTCACGAATGCTCGCATGATGATGATGTTAACCTGGATGGCCCGTTTACTTTTCAGGACAGATGAGAGCATGGCCACTCCGTGCTCGGTAAATACATAAGGAGGATAGCGGCGGCCTCCGCGGCCTTTGTTTGAGGTTTCAATTTGAAACCTCAAAGCGCGGGCCTCTTCCTTCGTCAACTGAAACATGAAATCCTCGGGGAAACGGTCCCTATTCCGCCGAACTGCCAAGTTCAGTGATTTTGTCGCCGTCTCGTAAAGCTCGGCCAAGTCGCTGTCGAGCATCACCTTCTGCCCACGAATGAGGTATATCCTGCGTTCAACCACTTCGACCGGCAACATGAGCTTTTGTGTCATCACCGTGTCCATGCGCCTGGCTGGCATTGTGGAACCTTCCTTCCAATGCCCCTGAAGGTCTTTGCCTCGGCTCACCAGGGGGAATATAATACATCAATAGAATGTCAACAGCGACAGCGGCCAAAAAACCACGCAAGCTTACAGGCAGTCTGGAACAGGACGCGTATCTCAGCCTTCTGCGCACGTCAGACGCTCTGGCTCGCGGCGCCGAGGAAGTGATCAAGCCCTTCGGCCTTTCCGGCACCCAATACAACATTCTGCGCATTCTGCGCGGCGCCGGAGCCCAGGGTCTCTGCTGCCACGAGGCGGGGGAGCGCATGCTCACTCACGACCCGGACATCACCCGCCTGCTGGACCGGCTCGAGCGGCGCGGCCTGATCGTTCGAGCCCGCGCGAGTTCGGACCGGCGGGTCATCACGGCGCAGATCACGCCGGAAGGACTGCGTACCCTCGCCAAGCTGGATAAACCCATCGAGGAATGCCACCGGCGGCAGTTCGGCCACCTCGGACCGCGCCGCCTCGCGCAGTTGATCGAGCTTCTCAATTCCGCCCGTACCCGCCCGTAGAGCTGACCTGCGGCTCCCCCGACAGTCATGTCATTCCCGCGCAAGCGGGAATCCATTGGACCGACAATGGGTTCCCGCTTTCGCGGGGACGACGCTGATTTTCATTGCCTTGGGTGGGCCGCAGGCCCATGGAAACTCCCCCGAAAATCACCCCGGCGGCCACCCTAGGGGCACGCCATGGCGTGCCCGTACGCGGGGATGACGTTGAGCCCAGGTGTAACCTCCGCACCCCCTTGTGCATCATATAGTCGTTGTAACGATTATCGTCATGCGCTGAAACGGACCCGCGAGCCGGACAATCCGGCCCTGGGGCCTTTCAGTCCCAAGTAACCAGGGAGGAAACCATGCCAGTGATGGAATTAGAGCGACAAACCGACAGTAGTCCCGCGGGCGTGCACGGACTTTTGGAACGCCGTTACAGCCCCTATGCTTTTTCGCCGCGCCCGGTTGAACCGGAAAAACTGCGTCAACTCTTCGAGGCTGCCCGCTCGGCGCCTTCGTGCTACAACGAACAGCCCTGGCGCTTCGTTGCGGCCAGGCGGGAGGACTCGGAGGGTTTTGGACGGCTGCTCGACACGCTCGTCGAGCAGAACCGAGCGTGGGCTCGCAATGCGCCGGTGCTGGTGCTTTCCGTCGCCAAAGTCGAGTTCACTCACAACGGCCAACCCAACCGCCACGCCTGGTACGATGTCGGCCAGGCAGCGGCTTACCTCACCCTTCAAGCCACCGAACTCGGCCTGTACGTCCACCAGATGGGCGGCTTTGACCCTGTGAAAGCGCGCCAGTTCCTCAACATCCCGGAGGGTTACGAGCCGGCGGCGATGATGGCCGTGGGCTATCCGGGTGAATCCGAGTCGCTCCCGGAAGCGCTGCGGCAATCCGACAGCACTCGACGCCCGCGCAAGCCGCTTGATACACTTCTCTTCGAAGGGGCCTGGGCGAGGCCTTGGTCCCCGGCAGTGGGCACAGGTCATCAACCGGAATCCATTGACTGAGGAGGACTGGGCAATGCTTGCGAATCTGTTGCAGACCGACGCGAATTGGGTGTTGACGATATTGAGGGTGGTGTTGGGAGTCGTCATCTTTGCTCATGGGGCGCAGAAAATGCTCGGCTGGTTCGGCGGCTACGGCTTCCGCGGCACGATGGGCTTTTTCACCAAGAGTATGCGGATCCCGGCTCCGTTTGCCTTCCTGGCGATTTGCGCCGAGTTTTTCGGCGGCCTGGGTCTGATCCTGGGGCTCTTAACCCGCATCGCCGCCTTCGGCGTCGGGGTGAACATGCTGGTCGCCATCGTGGCGGTGCACTGGAAACACGGACTGTTCGCGAACTGGACTGGGGCCCAGAAAGGTGAGGGCTTTGAGTATCACCTCCTGGCGCTTGCCATTACCGTCGCGATCATCGTCCAGGGCGCCGGCGCGCTTTCTTTGGATCAAGTGATTTATCGTTTGTTAGGCTGAATCGCCCGTCCGCCGTGACCGAAATCGTGGTCGAACCCTGCCCCGCGCTGCGCGGGCAACGGCCCGCGGGGGGAGGGGTCCTGGCGATTTTTTGATCTGTCGGTCTTCTTGTCTCTTGACAAACCCTCCAGCATAGGCTAGCATGAAGGATTGGAGCACGGCTGAGCCCCCACCTCGCCGCGGACGCTATGCGGCATCCTTGTCTGCACCCCATCCGTAAACGACCCAATCCGGTCGAGCAGTCCGCCGGAGGACATTCGGAGTGCGTCAGACGGCCGCCATTTTGTCACCCCACCCTCTCAGACACTACGCCGTTTCATCGCTGCCGCAGCCTAAAACTGACGGAACAAAGCGAGAATGTCTATGAAAATAAAGGAACGGCTGAGAAATCAACCACCCCTGACCCCTCCTTATCCAAGGAGGGGAATTCTGGGACTCCCCTCCTCGGATAAGGAGGCGCGGGGGGTGGTGGGACATCACAACCTTGGTGCGAGACCGGGTTTGTGCCATCGCAAAACGGCGGAACAAAGCGAGAATGTCTATGAAAACAAAGGACCGGCCCAGAAAGAAGTCAGCATTCCCGGGCCGCGCAAAACGAACTGGTTTTTGTCGTGTCAATCTGCTATGGTTCCGGTTCTTATATCCGCAATCTTCCGCTTGAGGAGTGCAACCCCATGACAGAGGGATGGAAGCCTTCAACCGACGAGCCGCAGCGCACGACCCTGGACCGTCGAGAGTTCCTGGCCGGCGCAGGAGCGGCGGCATTTTCGTTCTCAATCATGAAACCCGAGCTGGTCCGTGGGTCGCAAGCCAACTCGAAGATCGCCCTCGGCATGATCGGGTGCGGGGGCCGGGGGACCTGGATTGCCGATCTATTTCGGCAGCACGGCGGGTACGAAATCGTGGCCGCGATGGACTACTTCCCGGACAAGGTGAACCCCTTCGGCGAGAAGTTCAGCGTGGCGCCTGAGCGCCGTTACTCGGGCTTGCTGGGATACCGCCGAATGGTGGAAGGCAAGCTGGATGCCGTGGCCATCGAGAGCCCGCCCTATTTCCATCCCGAACAGGCCGCCGCTGCCGTGGACGCCGGCGTGCACGTCTATCTCGCCAAGCCGGTTGCCGTGGACGTGCCCGGGTGCCGAAGCATCGAGGAAAGCAGCAGCAAAGCTTCGGCCAAGAACCGATGCTTTCTGGTAGACTTCCAAACCCGCACCGATCCGTTTTACCAGGAGGCGATCCGGCGCGTGCACAACGGCGAGATCGGCCCCATCCTGTGCGGCGAAGCCGCTTACTGGGCGGGGTCGCCGTTCACGCGCCCAGTGGAGCAGTTACGGGTCAACCCTTCGGACCCGGAGCGCCGCTTGCGCGCCTGGGGCGTGGACCGAGTGCTCTCAGGAGATATCATTACAGAGCAAAACATTCACTCTATAGATGTTGCTACATGGATAATGGATGCTTACCCGCTGCGTGCCTCGGGCATGGGCGGCCTGAAGTCCCGCACGGAAGGTAGCTGCTGGGACCATTTCTCGGTCGTCTTCACTTTCCCGGAGGAAGTGATGGTGACTTTCGCCTCGAAGCAGTTCGGCGAGGGCTACGACGACATTCTCTGCCGCATGTATGGCACGAAGGGGGTCATCGACGCCCACTACGCCGGAAGCGTGGCGATCTGGGGCAAGAACCCTTACGATGGAGGAAAGTCGCCGGGACTGTATAAAGACGGTGCGGTGCGCAACATCGCGACTTTCTATGAGAACGTCACCGGGGGCCGCTTCTCTAATCCCACAACGGCGCCCAGCGTGAGGAGCAACCTGACTACGATCCTGGGCCGCACGGCCGCTTACCATCGCGCCGAAGTCACGTGGGAACAGTTGATGAGGTCCGAGGAAAAGATGGACCCGCAGCTCTACGGGCTGAAGGAGTAAACTTGCCGTCTCGAGAACGACTCCCCTCCTCGCTGAGGAGGGGGTGGGGGTGGTGGAACTGGTCGCGGCGGACCACCCCTAACCCCTCCTTATCAAGGAGGGGAATTAGTTGGCCGGCACGTGAAGGAGTTAAGCACATTGAATAGCCGGGAGCGCGTGAAATGCGCCATCGCTTTGGCTGACCCCGATCGAGTGCCGATCTCTCATGCCGTGCTTCCGGCGGCGCAGCTCAAGTACGGCCGGGCTCTGAATGAAATCCTGGCCGAATTCCGCGAAGACTTCGGCTGGGACTACATGCCGGACATGGCCCTGGCGGATTTCCCCGCGGTGTACAAGCAGGGAAGAAATAGCGACGATTTCGGCACCGTGTGGTGTTCCAAATGGCTCGGCGTTTGCGGCATTCCCATCGAATGGCCGCTCCGCGACCTGAGCCACTACGGAGAGTTCAAGTGGCCGTGCGGCTTTAGCGCCGGCCCTCCCCGCGGAAGGCTTTACAGCGGGCACATGATAGGCTACGACGGCCGCTGGTATGCTCGCGGCGCGTGGATCACCTACTTTGAGCAGCTCCAGCAGTTGCGCGGCATGGAAAACTTCCTGATGGATATCGCCGGCGAGTCGAAGGAGTTCTACCGCCTGCTCGACGATATGCTGGAGTTCAACTTGCGATGGATCGACCAGTGGACCGGCCTCGAATACGACGGCCTGCACTTTGCTGACGACTGGGGCGGCCAGGCCGGCCTGCTGATCAAACCCGCGGCCTGGCGGCGAATTTTCAAACCCCGCTACGCACAGATGTTCGAGCGGGTGCGTGCGCGCGGCATGGATGTCTGGTACCACACGGACGGACAAGTGCGAGACATATTCGGTGACCTGATCGAGATCGGCGTGCAGGTGATCAATTGCCAGGTCCCGGTGGTGGGCCACGAGTGGATCGCCAGCAACGTTAGGGCAAGCGTGGCGATTCGCACCGACATCGACCGGCAGCGGGTCATGCCCCTGGGTTCAACCACGGAAGTGAAAGAAGAAGTGCACCGGACCTTCGAGGCGTGCGGTTCCTCCCGCGGTGGTATCATTGCTTGCGGCGAGGTCGGCCCGGACGTGCCGCTGGAAAACATCCGCGCCATGTACGAAGCTTTCCGCGAGCATGGTACCTACCGACGCACGGACTCCTCGTAGGGGCAACCCGCGTGGTTGCTCACGGCGGCCGCAAGCGCCGTCCCTGGGCTGCGAAGAAGCGGAGTCGAACAGACGATGGCCGACAGGATAACAGTTGTCGAGGGCAACATCACAAAGCAGCGAGTGGACGCTATTGTGAATGCTGCGAACATGACCCTGCTGGGCGGTGGCGGAGTGGACGGTGCGATCCATCGCGCCGCGGGGCCTGGGCTGCTCGAGGAATGCAGGGCGCTGGGCGGTTGCCGCACCGGCCAGGCAAAGATAACCAAGGGCTACAACTTGCCGGCGAAATGGGTGGTTCACACCGTGGGCCCGGTTTGGCAGGGCGGCGGGCGGCGCGAAGATGAGTTGTTGGCGAGTTGTTACCGGGCTTCTTTGCAGTTGGCTGTCGAGAACGGTGTTCGCGCCATCGCCTTTCCGGCCATCAGTACCGGCGTGTACGGCTTCCCCTTCGAGCGCGCCTCAGCAATCGCGGTAAGAGAAGTGAAACGGTTCCTGGAAGAGACTCCGTCTCTGGAGAAGGTAGTTTTTGTGTGCTTCGGCAAATCTGCCTATGAATGCTACTTGGGTAATATCTAAGTTTAAGCGCCGCGCCGGCCTTCAGATCAGCGCGTGTCCTGACAAGCCGGAACGCCGCGGTTCAAATAAAGGCAGCAGTCGCCGCTACAACTATTTGACTTTTCCTTGACCCCTAAGGTAATTTCATGGACGGGGCAAATAGCTCCATCCTCAGCCTATGACTTCTGAACCCAGCGTAGTGGAAGTGACTCTTGAGAGTGATCTCAAGAATCTCGAGGTGGCGGAAGAGATCGTGCGCAGAGTCGCCGGAACTGCAGGCTTCCCTGAGGAGTCCGAGCACCAGATTGAAATGGCCGTGCACGAAACGATGATCAACGCCATCTGGCACGGAAACAAGAACGACGCCAGCAAGCGCGTCTGGCTGAGGTTTGAGATTCACAAGGACCGGCTCGAGATTCGTATTCGGGACCAGGGTGTCGGCTTTAATCTCGCCGAAGTACCGGATCCCTGCTCAGGCGACAACCTGTTGAAGGTCTCCGGTCGAGGGATATTCTTGATCCGTACTTTTATGGATGAATTCCACGTGAAGCACCTTCCCGGCTCCGGGACCGAGGTCACCCTGGTGAAGCGAATTGATCCGGCACACCAACTGAAACAAGGAGGAACCGACCGTGAGCATGAAAGCCACAATTCGACAAGTTGATTCCGTGATCGTCATTGACATTAGCGGCAGGATCACTCTGGGAGAGGGCTGCGCGCAGCTACGCGAGCTTATTCGGGACCAGTTGAGCAAAGGCAATAAGCAGATCTTGCTTAACCTTGCCGACGTCACCTACATCGACAGTTCCGGCATCGGTGAGCTCGTCAGCGCCTTCACGGCGGTTTCAAACCAGGGAGGACAGTTGAAGCTCCTGAATCTTACCAAAAAGGTTCATGACCTTCTGCAGATTACCAAGCTCTACACCGTCTTCGACATCCACGACGACGAAGCCAAAGGCATCGCCAGCTTCCAAAAAGCCTAGCGGCCGCCCGAGGCTGTGCAGCCGTTGCCGGGTCGCGCGGACCCCGGTCCGGGGGTCCGCGTCTTGCCGGATGACCTGGTTGAAAGGGCGAGCGTCGCGGCACGTGGTCCGCTTCACCGTAACCCACCCTGTCATTCTGAGCGAAGCGAAGAATCTCCGCAGTTTCAACGTTCGACGGGAATCAACTGCGGGGATTCTTCGCTTCGCTCAGACTGACAAATGCCCCCGCCTCGGCAAGCCCGTTTCTTCACCCTACCCATTGGGGCGTTTGATCGCGAATTTTTCCAGACGATATTGCAGCGTGCGGAAAGTCATTCCCAGCAGTTGAGCGGCCCGGGTGATGTTCCAGTTTGAACGCTGGAGGGCCTCCAGGATCTTGGCTTTTTCATGTTCTTCCCAGGTTCCCTCGGGAATGATGGGCCGGAGGGCTTCCTCGGAGGGTTGGGCTGGCGCGGCCGTCAGGGCCGGGGCGTGCTGATGGACTTCCGGAGGAAGATCCCGGAGTTCCACGCAGTCTGCCTCTCCTAATACCACGGCACGCTCCATGGCCCACTCGAGCTGCCGAATATTCCCCGGCCAATAATAATTCCTTATGGCTTGAAGGGCCTCCGGCGAGATCTTCTCCACTCTGCGGCCGTCGACGAAAGCGGCTTTCCGCATGAAATGGTGGGCCAGCGTATCGATGTCGTCCCCCCTTTCACGCAGGGGCGGACAAACTATGGGGATGACGTTCAAGCGGTAGTAAAGGTCCTCGCGAAACTTGCCGTCTTTGACAATCTGCTCGAGGTTCTTGTTGGTGGCGGCGATAATGCGCACGTCCGTTTTGATGGCCTCGGTGCCGCCCACGCGCATGAATTCGCGTTCCTGCAACACGCGAAGTATCTTGGCCTGCATCCCCAAGCTGGTGTCTCCGATTTCATCCAGAAACAGCGTGGATTGATGCGCCCTCTCGAACAGGCCCTTCTTTTGTTGATGAGCGTCCGTGAAGGCGCCCTTCTCATGGCCGAAGAGTTCGCTTTCCAAAAGGGTCTCGGTGAGCGCCGCGCAGTTGATGGCCAGGAAGGGGCGCTCGGCACGAGGGCTGCTGCGGTGAATCTCACGCGCCACCAGTTCCTTCCCCGTACCGCTCTCCCCCAGGATGAGGACCGTGTGGGCCGTGGGAGCGACCTTCAGGACCATGCGCATCATGGCCTTCGTTGCGGGTGAGTCACCCAGAATGGCTCGCTTGAGGGTCGCCAGGCGGTCAAAAACCTCCGCCACGACCCTCAACAATTCGTCACGGTCGACGGGTTTCTCCAGGTACTGGTAAACGCCCCGCCGCGTTGCTTCCACTGCCGACTGTATGGAAGGGTAACCGGTGATGAGGATGACCGCCACGGTGGGGTCCTCACCCACGATCTCGCTTAACAACTCAATGCCCGTCATTCCGGTCAAGTTCAAGTCGGTAATGACCAGATCGAAGCGGCGACGCGAAAGCAAATCAAGGGCGACCTCGCCGCTGGGAGCGGTCTCCGTGGCATAGCCCTCATCCTGCAGGATGTCGTTATAGATTTCGCGTTGACGCTGCTCGTCGTCAACAACCAGGATACTCGCGGAGGTCATTGAGCGTTATCCTTACGCTGCGGGGAAGGCAGCCAGCTCGGCGCGCTCAGGCTGCGAAGGTCGGGGAACGGGCAGCTCGACCACCAAGTCTGTCCCAGTGTGTACTCCGTCATCGACGAAGACCCGTCCCGCGTGATCCTCAACGATTTTCTTGGCGATGGCCAACCCCAGACCGAAGCCGGTCGCTTTCGTCGAATAAAAAGGCGCAAAGACTTTCTGGCGTTCCGTGTAGGGGATACCGGGGCCCGTGTCGGCAAAGTGCAACTGGAGGCAATCCCCGTTCTTGGGCGACTTCGTGGTTACGGCGTAAATGCGCAGTTGGCCTCCCCCCGGCATGGCCTGGATCGCATTGGTCAGGATGTTCAAGAAACAGGTCTTCATCTGCGCCGAATCCAGGCGGAAAATCGGCAGGTCCAGCGCCAGGTCTTGTTTGATCTGGATGCCCTGGTTGCTCGCCTGCCGCCCCACCACCGTCAGCGCTTCCGTCAGCGTCGCCTTAAGGTCGCAGGGCACGAGCATAGGGGGCGCTTGGCGTCCGGCGGTCAGCACGTCATTCACCAGGTGATTCAAGCGGCTGATTTCGTCCTTGATATTCGCCAAGTTACGTTGCAGGTCGCGCGCTACCCGGTCGTCGCCGTCCTGATGCTTGGCGCGAATCTGATCGATGGAGAGATTGATGAAGTTCAAGGAGTTGCGAACTTCGTGCGCCACCGTCGCCGCGAACCGCCCCAGCAAGGAGAGTTTCTCCGCTTCATTCAGTCGTTCCTGAAGCGCCCGGTTCTCCCGCAACTTTTCCACCATCTGGTTGAATGTCTGCGCCAGCAGGCCGATCTCGCCCTCACCATTGGTCGGCAACGCCACATACAGGTTGCCGCCCGCCACCTGCTGCGCGCCTTTCACCAGTTGATCCACCGGCTTGGTGAAACGAAATGCCAGGTACAGCACCACGCACAAGGCCGCCAGCATCGTTCCCAGGATCCAAGTGAGCCGTTGCCTGTACCACAGGCGCGACAGGGTCGTAACCTGATCGCTCTCCCCCTTAATGACAGCGAACCCTATCACTTGATCGCCGAGCACGAGTGGGTACTGGATTGTAAAGGTGGTCTGATCGCTCTGGGGGGAGGCGTCAAGCTCCGAAAACTCACCCTGAAGGCGGACCTGGTCCTTCTTGGTTTCAGCACGTTTCTTCGAGAGATGCTGAAAGAGAGACTTGCTCGACATCTTCAGTGATATCTTCTTGCCGACCTCGGAACGATTGGTGCTCCCCTTCACTTGCCCTTCCGGCGAGACGACGGATACGTTCTTGATGCCCAATTCCTGAAGTTTTTCCTGGTAAATTTTAAGGGCATCGTCCACACTCGTTTTCGGGGCGATTTGAGTCTGGGCCAGTTGGCTGACGGTAAGCAGCCGCGATGCCTCCCCGGACACGTAGTTCAGAATCTCGCGCCGGTGGTTGACGTAGTTCCAGGTGAGAATAGCGCCCGTACACGTCATGGTGACAAACATCACCAGCGCCAAGCGCGTACGGAATCGGAGATTGACGTGTAAAGACCGCAAGATCATTCTCTCGCTACTTCTCGGCTTCTCTATCCTATAAGAACGGTGACCCAGCGTCAATTGCGGGTAGCGCCAGCCTTTCGCTCGCATCCCGCAACCTCCACCCTCTCTGGGGGTGCCAAAGGAACGTTTGCAGGGTATTCACAGACTCTAAAAAATAAGGTACCGTTTCCAGGGACCGACGCCCTATGCGCGAAGCACTCACTCTATTCTGTGCCGGGCTCGCCTTGCTGGGCTCTGCATCTCGCGGCCACGCCGGGGTGACGCTTTCCACCGCCATCCCACTCGATTTGGGGTTCCGTCAAATGTATAATCTCCAGTTCGAGGAGGCGCACCGAACGTTCAAGGGCTGGGAGCAATTGCATCCGGATGACCCGCTGGGACCTGCTTCGGATGCCGCGGCTTACCTCTTTTCCGAATTCGACCGCCTGGGAGTGCTGCAGTGGGAGCTGTTTCTAGACGATGAGAAATTCAAGCGGAGCAAGAAGCTGGCTCCCGACCCGGTAACGAAAAGAGCCTTTGACGCGTCAGTGACATTGAGCGAGCAGGTCGCCGATCGTGTGCTGGCGCAGTCGCCGCGGGATCGGAACGCCCTTCTAGCCAAGGTCATGGACCTGGGGCTACGGTCGGATTATCTGGCCTTAATCGAAAAGAGATATCTGGCTTCCGTGGGAGACATGAAGAGCGCCGGGCTTCTCGCCCAGCAACTGTTGGCCCTTGACCCCACTTGCTACGATGCCAATCTGGCCATCGGAGTAGAGAACTACATTCTGGGGTTGAAGCCCGCCCCGCTTCGCTGGATCTTGAGGATATACGGAGCGCAGACCGATAAGGACCAGGGGATCCAGAAACTCCGCCTGACGGCTGAGAAAGGGCACTACCTGCTTCCCTTCGCGCAGCTACTGCTCGCTGTCGCTGCTCTGAGGGATAAGAACAGCAATCAAGCACGGGAACTGCTCGCCGGGCTGGTGCAGCAGTTTCCCCATAACACGCTATACCGTAGAGAACTCGAGCGGCTTCATTAGAGATCGTGACTTGGAGCGTATCGTAGCGCCGGCCTCTAGGCCGGCACTCACCTGCTGACCTAAAGGTCAGCGCTACGGCGCGGATGGGTCTGAGCAATGCGAATCGCAGCGGTGGCAAGCGCATTTCCCGAGCATCACTACCCCCAGAAAGTTCTGGTCGAGGCGCTGCAGAAGTATTTCGGCGAAAAGCTCGCCAATCCGCAGCGCTTGGAACGGATCTATTCCCACATGGCAGTGGAAGCACGCTACCTTACGCTTCCCCTCGGCGCCTACTACGAGATCGCTTCGTGGGGAGAGGCGAACAACGCCTTCATTGAAACCGCTCAAGTGTTGGGCGAGCAGTCCCTCTGCCAGGCGCTGGCGCGGGCAGGTTTGGACGCCGGCGAGATTGCCACTCTCATTGTCGTGTCCGTGACCGGCATCGCCAGCCCCTCGATTGATGCGCGGCTAGTCAATCGCATGGGACTCTCACCGAATATCAAGCGTGTCCCGATCTTCGGTTTAGGGTGCGTGGCCGGGGCTGCGGGCATTTCCCGCGCCGCCGATTACGTCCGCGCCTACCCCGGCCAGGTCGCGGCGCTGCTTGCGGTCGAGCTTTGCTCGCTCACCATACAGCGTGATGACCTCTCGATTGCCAACCTGATTTCCGCCGCCTTGTTTGGAGATGGGGCGGCGGCGGTGCTGGTGACCGGATCGGAGAGGGAGGCGGCAGGACCGGAAATTCTGGCCACTCGCTCAGTCTTCTATCCCCACACCGAGCAGGTGATGGGGTGGGACATTTCCGAGAAGGGTTTCACCATCGTCTTGTCGCCCGAAGTGCCGGCCATGGTGGAACGCCACTGGGCGCATGACGTGGACGAGTTTCTGAGCGACAATGGTCTGTCCCGAAAAGACATCGGGAGCTGGATTCTGCACTCGGGCGGCCCCAAGGTGCTTTCGGCGATGGCGGCTACGCTGAAGCTTCCTGACCAGGCGCTCGAGGCCTCGTGGGAATGCCTGCGGAGGGTGGGCAATATCTCCTCGGTATCGGTCCTTCTGGTGCTCGAGGAGGTGATGCAGCACCGTCGCCCCGCCCCGGGAACGTTCAGCCTCCTCGGGGCGATGGGGCCAGGCTTCTGCTCGGAGCTCGTATTGCTCCGCTGGTCATAACGACGCTCTGCAAATAGCACTTGATCGAGCGCCCTCAACCGTAGTGGGTCAGATTTGAGACTTCGACACACTCTCAGTTGGTTTGCCCTGGTCATTGTCTTTACGACGGCTCTCTCCTTGTCCGCACAAGAAGCGGTGCTCGAACTCGACCCGGCGCAAACCCGGATCGAATTCACCCTGCCTGGGACGACTATTCGCGCGGTGCACGGGACCTTCAAACTCAAAAGCGGGACGATTCGCTTCAACCGCGCCACGGGAAAAGCCGGCGGTTCGGTCGATGTCGACATGACCAGCGAGGAGAGTGACAACGTTTCGCTGGATCGCAAAATCCTGGGAGACGTTCTGGAGACCCGCAAGTACCCCGAGGCGGCTTTCATCCCTGACCATATCGACGGCCGCCTGGCAGCCGAAGGTGAGTCGTTACTTCAACTGAGCGGTACGTTCAGGCTGCACGGTATCGAACACGATCTCATGGTTGAAACCACGCTGACCCGGCATGGCGACCAATTGACCGCCACCACTCAGTTCCAGGTCCCCTACGTGGATTGGGGTATGAGGAATCCCGGCGGCATGCTCCTGCGCGTGGGCAACCAAGTGGAAATCAATATAAAGACCGTAGGCCGCATCACCCTGCCCGCCGCGCCACACTAAGGCTTCTCCCAACCCGTCGACAACCGGCGCGCTGTAGGGGGACGGCTTGCCGTCCCCGCATTTCTGCCGGCCCCGACGAGGGTAGGGCAAGCCCTACCCCTACCGTTCTCCCCTCGGTTATCGACGGATTGGGCACTTCGGATTTGTCTTGACAAACCTTCTTGTGCCGCGTAATCATCCATCTTGATTTAATGACTGACTGTTCAGTCACTAAATGGCGAAACTCGATGAGAACAAAAAAACCAACGCGGCGTAATCCCAAGAATGCATCCCGGCGGGGGCGGAGAGCCAAAGAAGGACGCCCGCAGGAAATCCTGGCGGCCGCCTTCGAGGAGTTCGCCGCCCATGGGTATGCGGCCTCACGTGTCGAGGATGTCGCCCAGCGCGGAGGAATTGCGAAAGGGACGATCTACCTCTACTTCAAGGACAAGGAAGGGCTCTTTCGGGCGGTGGTCCGCAGTATGATCCGACCTGTTTTCGATCGGCTTATCCCCTTTGTTGAAAATTTCTCCGGCTCTGCTGAAGCGCTCCTGTGCGAGCTCCAGGCACGGCACTACGCCCACGTCGTCAGAAACGCAAAGGCGCGCGCCATTCTTCGTCTGTTGATTGCGGAAGGCGGCAAGTTCCCTCAACTGTCCGACATTTTCTATCGGGAGATTATCGAGCCTGGGGTGACCGCCTTACGCCAGGTGCTGGAGAAGGGCGAGGCATCAGGCGAGTTTCGGAAGTCGAAGGTCAAGGACTTTCCGCAGATCCTGGTTGCTCCCGGTGTTCTGGCCGTCGTGTGGAACCTGATATTAGGTGCGCAATATCGGCTCGATTTGGACTCGTATATGAGCGCGCACCGGGAGTTCATGTTGCATAGTCTGAAAAAGCAGGTGAACAGCTTACCATCCTCCGATCGAACCTAGAAAGGTGGAAACCATTCATGAAGCTGTATCGGGTATGGGCGGCGTCGCTGGCGGCACTGTTGTTGGCGTGGGCAAAACCTGTGATCGCCCAACAGGTCAGTCCGCAATGGCTAACTTTGAGAGAAGCGATTCAGTTGGCGTTGAAGAATAACCTCAGCGTGCGGGTGGCCGGGACACAAGTGGACGAATTGCAGGGGACGCGAGAGCGCCGCGAGGCCTCGCTGCTGCCGCGCGTCTCCGGGAACCTGCTGGCGAACCGGCAGAACGTCAACCTGGGCGCCCTGGGGTTTACTTCCATTCCCAACATCCCCATCCCTTCGGTCATCCCGGCTTTCAATCACTACGATTCCCGCATTCTCGCCAGCCAACCCCTGATTGACCGTGAGGCTTACCACAATCTGAAAGCCAGCGAGCGACAGGTGCAGGCCTCGAAACTCTCTTATCAGGACACGCGCGACCTGGTGGTGCGGGAGACGGCAGGGCTCTATCTGGATTCGGAAGTGGGGTTCGCAGAGGTTGAGGCGGCGGAATCCCGCGTCACCACTTCGCAAGCCCTGGAAAAGTTGGCGCACGACCAGCACGACCAGGGGTTGGCGACGGCGGTGGATTTGGTTCGCGCCCAGGTGCAATGGGCACGCGACCGCCAAACCCTGCTGGTGGCGCGGGACGCCTACCAGACCTCGCTGCTCGTCCTGGCGCGCTTCCTGGGGCTAAGCCCCGGAACGCCGCTGGAACTGGCCGGGCACATGCAATTCCACAGCGTCCCCGTGCCCCCCATCGACGAGGCGCTTCGCACGGCGCTCGAGGCGCGTTCCGATTATCGCTCGCTCTTCTCCCAACGCGAGTCCCTCATTGAGCAGGAGAAGGCCACGCGAGCCCGCTATTTCCCCAAGCTGTCGGTTAACGGCGACTATGGCGCGCTGGGCACCGCTCAGACCATGGCGGGAATCGGCGAGATTCAAGGCACGGTCAGCATTACCCTTTTCGACTGGGACCGCACCGGCCAACAAAAGGAACTCGCGAGCCGCGTGCAGCGCTTGAACCTGCAGATTGACGACCTCACTCGAGGAATCGAAGAGGACCTGCGGAAGGCGCTGCTCGACCTCGATTCCGCCGCTAATCAGGTGAGCGTTACAGAATCTGCCCTGGCGCTGGCGGAGCGGGAACTCACTTTGGCACAGGACCGCTTCCGCAATGGCGTAACGGACAACATCGAGGTTGTAACGGCGCAGGACACCCTGGCCAGTGCGCAGGATGATCGCATCATGGCCCTGGCACGCCACGCCGACGCGGGAATGGCCCTGGCGCGGGCGCTTGGAAATACAGAGAAGATTTACCAGACGTACCTTGGCGAACCGTGAGCATGTGGCTTTGCTCCCCGAAGGGGAGCACCTTGAGTAGCCTTGGGTGGAACCCACGGATCGGAAGGCATCAAGCGACATCCGGCCCTGAAGGGGCCGAACAGCCTTGGACAACCCCTCGCGGGGTTGGGCGCCCTCTCAGAGGAATACCAACCGTGGGCTGGCGACCACGGCTACTCACGGTTCACCGCTTCGCGGTGGAGAGGCAAAACATCCATGAAACGCATAATTCCACTCCTGCTGCTGGCGGCGGCCGCCGCGGCGGCAGTCCGGTATTATCCTCAGTATTTTGGCAAACGCCCCGTCTCAAATCTGTTGAAGCTCTCGGGCAACATCGAAGCCCACGAAAGCCTGGTGAGCTTCAAAGTGACGGGCCGCATCGCCGCCTTGCTGGTGGATGAGGGCATGACCATCAAATGCGGCGACCTGCTGGCGCGGCTTGACAATGACGACTATCGCCAGCAAGTGGTGGTGGACGAAGCCGCGGCAGGCGTGCGCGGTCGCCAACTCGCCCTCGGCCTGGCGGGGAGCCGCCATCAGGAGATTGAAGCCGCCCGGCAGGCCATCCTCGACGCCCAGGCCGACCTCGAACAGAGAAAAAAGGATTACGCGCGCTACCAGGCGCTGGCCGAGAAGGACGAAATACCCACGCAGACCCGCGATCAGGCAGCCACCAGCGTGACCCGCGCGCAGGCTGCCTACGACCGGGCGCAACAGATCTACAACGAGTTGAGGGAGGGCACGCGCAAAGAGGAACTCGAGGTGGATCAGGCCAACGTTCATCAAGCGGACCAGAACCTTCATCTGTCGCGCATCCGGCTGTCTTACACCATGCTGCGCGCGCCCTTCAACGGAGTGGTCCTGGTGCGGCAAGCGGAGCTGGGCGAAGTGGTCTCCCCCGGCACGCCCATCGTTACTCTGGCCGACCTGGACCATCTCTGGCTGCGCGTCTACGTGCCGGAAACCGACCTCGGCAAGGTGCACTGGGGCCAGTGCGTTGACGTCCGCACCGACACCTATCCTGACAAGATTTATCACGGCCGGGTTTCCTTGATTTCCTCCGAGGCGGAATTCACCCCCAAGAGCGTCCAGACGGAGAAGGAGCGCGTCACGCTGGTCTATCGCGTCAAGGTGGATGTCGAGAACCCGAACTACGAGCTGAAGCCAGGAATGCCGGCCGACGCGTACATCAAGGTAAAGTGAGCGTGTCTGTCAACGAAGGGTGTCATTCCGAGCCCTTCGCTGTCATCCTGAGCGAAGCGAAGGATCTCGCTCTGCCTCGCGCGCACCCCGCAAGAAAGATCAGGGCGAGATTCTTCGCTTCGCTCAGAATGACACCAGCATGAAAGTGTTAACATGAATTCCCCTCCAGCCATCATCGTTTCCGCACTGAGCAAACGCTTCGGCGAATTGCGCGCCGTCGACGAACTCACCTTCGACGTCCACCCTGGAGAAATCTTTGGTCTGGTCGGGCCGGATGGTGCCGGAAAGACGACGGCGCTACGCGTGCTCGCCGGGGTGCTCGATGCGGATTCGGGCTCGGCGACCGTGGCCGGCTGCGACGTGCTGCACGACCCCGAGGGCGCCAAGCATCACCTCAGCTACATGTCGCAGCGCTTCGGCCTGTACGAAGATCTGACGGTGGACGAGAACATCCGGTTTTACGCGGATCTCTTCGGCGTCACCCGCAAAAAGCGCGAGCCGCGCTCCGCGGAGTTGCTGGCGGCGGCCGGCCTGAGCGATTTCCGCGCCCGCCTCGCCGGGAACCTCTCCGGCGGGATGAAGCAGAAGCTCGGGCTGGTCTGCGCCCTGATTCACACCCCCAAAGTGATCCTGCTCGACGAACCCACCAATGGTGTCGATCCGGTGTCGCGACGCGACTTCTGGCGAATTCTTTATTCGCTGCTTGCTGGGGGCGTTGCCATTCTCAACTCGACCTCTTATCTCGACGAGGCCGAGCGCTGCCATCGCGTTGGGCTCCTGTACCAGGGGCACTTGCTTTTCTCGGATCAGCCCGGCGCGCTCAAGAAGAAATTCCCAGGCGAGATTCTGGCCGTGCACGCCCCTGAGCCGGCGCGCGTGCGCGATTTGCTCGCGAAGTCCGACGCAGTGCGCAGCGCGCTGCTGGTGGGCGACCGCGTCCATCTTTTCGTGGATGACGCCGCTCGCCGGCTTGCGGAACTGCGCGCCCGCCTCGAGGCGGCCGGCGCTGCCTACGATTCCATTCAATCGGTCGCGCCGACCATTGAGGATCTATTCGTATCGGCGCTGGAAAGCGAGCGGCAATAGAGCCATCAAGAAGGAGTTTGTCATTCTGAGCGCAGCGAAGAATCTCAGCAGTGACATGCGAGCACAACAACTACTGAGATTCTTCGATGCCATGAAAATGACTCCCCTCCTCAGCGGGAGGAGGGGCGGGGGGTGGTGGGTGGGACGGTCAACGAACGACAACCACCCCTAACCCCTCCTTACCAAGGAGGGGAATCATTTTCATGCCAAGTGGTGAGCCGAAGGATCATGGAATCTGCGCTCAGAATGGCAGAGTCCGAAGTCGCAAAGTCGTCATGAGCCAAAACAACTCATCGGTGGTGGTCGAGAACCTGACCAAGCGGTTTGGGTCGTTTACCGCCGTGGACCGCATCAGCTTCGCGGCTCGCCGGGGCGAGATTCTCGGTTTTCTTGGTCCCAACGGCGCCGGCAAATCCACCACCATCCGCATCCTGTGCGGCCTGCTGCGGCCTACCTCCGGCAAGGCGCTGGTGGCGGGAATCGACGTGGCGGCAGCCCCGGAAGCGGTGCGCCAGCAGATCGGCTACATGTCACAAAAGTTTTCGCTCTACAACGACCTGCGCGTCATCGAGAACCTGCGGTTCTTTGCAGGGTTGTACAGCGTGCCCGCCCGCGACCTGCCGGACCGCCTGGCGTGGGCGCTGCGCATGGCCGGACTCGAGGGTCGCGAGCAATCCCTCACGCGCGCGCTGGCCACTGGCTGGAAGCAGCGCCTGGCTCTGGGCTGCGCGGTCCTGCACCGGCCTCCCATCGTCTTTCTCGACGAGCCGACCTCGGGCGTGGATCCTGTCTCGCGCCGGAAGTTCTGGGATTTGATTTACCAGATGGTCGGTGAGGGCGTCACGGTGTTCGTCACCACGCACTACATGGACGAAGCGGAATATTGCAACCGCCTGGTCATGATCGATCGCGGACGCATCGTAGCGATGGGCACTCCCTCGGAACTGAAGAGCCGTTACATGAAAGGCCAACTCCTGCTCGTCGAGTGCGAACCGCTGGGGCCGGGGCTGGAAGCGCTGCGGGAAACTCCCGGTGTCCTCGATGCCGCGGTTTTCGGGAGCAGCTTGCATGCCGTCGTCGCCGACGCCGAGGCCGCCGTACCCAGGGTTCGGGAGTCCCTCGAGGCGCGTCGCCTGCGCGTGGGACGGCTGGAGCAGATTCCGCCCAGCCTCGAAGACGTCTTCGTCTCGCTCACCGCAACGCGCGAAGCCAGATTGGAGAAACCCGCATGAGTGGGCGCCGCATCCTGGCCATGACGCGCAAAGAAGTAATTCAGATCCGGCGCGATCCCTTGAGCCTGATGATCATCATCGCCATGCCGATCATCCAACTGTTGATCTTCGGCTACGCGGTCAATCTGGACGTTAAGCACATTCCGCTTTGCGTGTACGACCGCGACGCGACCCAAACCAGCCAGGACCTTCTCAAGCGCTTCCAGGCCACCGACTACTTCAAAATCGTTCATCTGTCGGACAACTACGCCGATGTGGTGCGAAACATTGACTACGGAGCTTGCACGGTGGCCGTGGTTGTGCCGCCGCAATTCGCCGAGAGGCTTCGCTCCGACGGCCAGGCCAGCGTGCAGGCGCTGCTCGACGCCAGCGACAGCAACACGGCCAGCATCGGCATGGGTTACGCGCTCAACATCGTGCAGGCCTACTCCGCCCAAGTACAGATCGACTGGCGCGAGCGCCACGGCCTCGCCGATATACCCGCCTCGGTCACCTTCGAGCCCCGCACCTGGTTCAACGAGGACCTCGAGAGCATGTCGAACATTGTCCCCGGCGTGGTGGCCATGGTGATGGCGGTGGTGGGCGCGTTTCTCACCTCGCTCACCATCGCCCGCGAGTGGGAGCGCGGCACGATGGAGCAGCTCATCTCCACGCCGATTGCCAAGCTGGAAATCCAGATCGGCAAGCTGATCCCATATTTCCTGATCGGAATCATGGACACCGCGGTTTGCGCCGCCGTGGCCGTTGGTTGGTTCGACGTTCCTTTTCGCGGAAGCTGGACGGTTTTGTTCGGCTGCTCGATGCTGTTTCTGGTGGTGGTGCTGTCGCTTGGCTACTTCATTTCGGTCACGGCCAAGTCCCAACTCGGCGCCAGCCAGATGGCCCTGCTGGCGACGTTCCTTCCCACGTTCCTTTTGTCGGGCTTCATTTTTCCCATCGAGCAGATGCCGGTGGTGGTGCAGTGGATCACGCGGGTACTGCCGGCGCGTTATTACGTCGCCATTCTGCGCAACGTATTCCTGAAAGGCACGGAGATTCGATTAATGGCAGGTCAACTCTTCGCCTTGGCGGTGATTGCTGCGGTACTCGTCACACTGGCCACCCGAGCGTTTCATAAGAAGCTGGAATGAGTTCTTTGAATCCTGAATCTGGAGTTTTGAATCACCCGGAGAGGCTGGAGTGAGTTTCTTGGATTTTGAATCTGGAATTTTGAATCACCCGGAGAGGCTGGAATGAAAATTCTCCAATCCTTCGCGCGCGTCGGGCACATGCTGCGGAAGGAATTCATCCAAACGCTGCGCGATCCCCACACCCGCTTCCTGCTCATCGGCCCGCCCATCATCCAGATGCTGGTGTTCGGGTACGCGGCCACGATGGAAGTGAAGCATGTGGCGCTCGCGGTGCTCGACCTGGACAACACGCAGGAGAGCCGCGAACTGGTGTCGCATTTTTCCGCCAGCCGCTACTTCGACATTCAGCGATATGCCCTGCGCCGGGATGACCTCCGCGAAGGCATCGACCGCGGCGATTTTCTTGTGGCCCTGGAAATCCATTCCGGCTTTGCCCAGCGCCTGCGCAACGGCCAGGGAGCCTCGGTCCAGGTGCTGGTGGACTGCTCGAACTCGAACACGGCGCTCGTGGCGCTTGGTTATCTCAGCCAGATTGGCGCTCAATTCGCGCGCGACTACGAAACCGACCGGATGCGCCGCACGGCGCCGCAACTGGCCTCCTTCGTGCCGCAAGTCCAACTCGAAACCCGTCCCTGGTTCAACGAAAGTCTCACCAGCCGGTGGTACTTCGTTCCCGGCGTCATCGGCAACCTGATGCTGATCATGGTCATGATGCTGACGGCCTTTGCGGTGGTGCGCGAGCGCGAAATCGGCACGCTCGAGCAGGTTATGGTTACACCCATTCGCCGCTGGGAATTTATCCTCGGCAAGACCCTGCCCTTCTTCCTCATCGGCTGCTTCGATGCCACCATGATCGCGATCGTCGGCACCTTGTGGTTTGGCGTCCCTTTCCGCGGGAAAGTCGCCGTGCTGGCGCTGGGACTCGCGACCTTCATCGTGGCGGCGCTGGGCCTCGGACTTCTCCTCTCGACGATCTCCGCCACCCAGCAGCAGGCCATGCTCGCCTCGTTCTTCTTTAATATGCCCATGATCACGCTCTGCGGCTTCGGCAACCCCATCAGCAGCATGCCGCTGTTTTTCCAGAAGCTCAGCTACGTCAACCCCATGACCCACGTCATGGTGCTGCTTCGCAGCGTCTACCTCAAGGGCGTGGGGCTCGACGTTCTATGGCCAAACATCGCCGCCATGGCCGGCCTGGCAGCCGTCCTGCTGGCCATCAGTGTCCTGCGCTTCCACAAGTCGCTCGAATAACCTATAATTTAACTGGGCGCTTGCAGGAACCCGGCAATAAAGCACTTAACCACAGAGGCGTAGGGGCGAGCAGCGCTCGCCCCAGGGCCGAACGCCGTTCGGCCCTACGTGCTTGATTGCGGCGTTGCCGCGCTGTGCCTCTTGGGTGAGCTGCTTTCAGAAGGGACGGAAACGATGGACTTCACAGGCAAAGTGGTGGTGGTAACAGGGGGGGCTTCCGGCATTGGCGAGGCTTGCGTGCGAGAATTCGCCGCTCGCCATGCGGCCGTGGCGATGGTGGATTGCAAGGCCGTAGCGGGCGAACAAACCGTTGCGCAACTTCGCCAAAAAGGCGCCACGCTTGAATACTTCCAGGCCGACGTGAGTTCCCGCGCCGAGGTCGAGCGCCTGGTTCCCCAGGTCGTGGCGAGCTTCGGGGGTATCGATGTGCTGGTCAACAATGCCGGAATCCAGCGCTACGGCAGCGCCACCACGACCAGCGAAGAAGAGTGGGACGAGGTCATAAGCGTTAATCTCAAGGGCGCCTTCCTGATGTGCAAGTATGCGATCCCCGAAATCATTAAGCGGGGAGGCGGCGCCATCGTCATGACGGGCTCCGTACAATCCGTGACGGCCCAACAAAACTCCCTCGCCTACGTCACGAGCAAACATGGGCTGTTGGGCCTCATGCGATCGATTGCTCTCGATTTCGGAAGGCAGAATATCCGGGCCAATTGCGTCCTGCCGGGAGCGATCGATACGCCCCTGCTGCGCTGGGCGGCTTCGCGCGATAGCGATCCCGAGAAAGTACTCGCCGGTTGCGCGGGCCTTCACATTCGAGGCACGTTGGGACAGCCGGAGGAAGTGGCGCGGGTGATTGCCTTCCTGGCCAGCGACTTGGCTTCGTTCGTAACCGGTGCGGCTTACGCGGTGGACGGCGGCTTGCTCGTGCCCGCCGGCGGCATGGCGTTTCAGGGAGCCGGTCTGGGAGCGCCGAAGTAGGGGTGGCTGTGGCGCGGGCATCCTGCCCGCGCGGGAGCGGGACGCTCCCGCGACAGTGGGCGAGACGCCCGCGCCACAAAAGGGTAGAAACTCATGAACCTCGGACTGGGACTTTACCGCCACATGTTGACGCGGGAGAACTATGCCTTCGCACGCCAAGCGGGTTGCACCCACGTCGTCATCCACCTGGTGGACTACTTCAATCGAGGGCCGGCAAACCCCCGCGACAATCAGCCCACGGGCGGCAAACTCGAGCCGTGGGGAGTGGCCGGCGACCCTGAGAATCTCTGGAGTCTGGAAGAGTTGCAGAGAATTCGCGGAGAGATCGAGGATGCCGGGCTCGTTCTGGCCGCAGTCGAGAACCTCGATCCTGCCCACTGGCACGACGTGCTTCTGGATGGGCCGCAGCGCTCACGCCACATCGAGAACGTAAAGACGATTGTTCGCCGCTTGGGCCAGGCTGGGATTCCTGTCTTGGGATATAACTTCAGCCTGGCAGGGGTCAGCGGCCGCGTCAGCGAACTCTTGGGACGGGGCGGCGCAGCCTGTGTCGGCATGGACGGGCCGGTGGATGCGCCCATTCCCAATGGTGTGGTTTGGAACATGATTTATGATCGCGCTGCGCCTCGCGGAACTGTTCCACCGGTGACCAACGCGGAGTTGTGGCGCAGGCTGCAAAGGTTCCTGGAGGAGATTATCCCTGTGGCCGAACAGGCAGGCGTGCGCCTCGCCGCCCACCCTGACGATCCTCCGCTGCCGGCCTTGCGCGGGCAGCCTCGTCTCGTCTACCAGCCCTATCTCTACCAGAAGTTGATAGACCTCCTGCCAAGCAAGAGCAACGCCTTGGAACTTTGCGTCGGAACTTTGGCCGAGATGACGGAAGGAAACATCTACGAGGCCATCGACCAATACAGCCGCCAAGGCAAAATCGCTTACCTCCATCTCCGCAACGTAGCTGGAAAAGTCCCGCACTATCGGGAAACCTTCATCGACGAAGGTGACGTCGATATGGTCCGGGTACTGTCGATTCTGAAGCGTAATGCTTTCGAGGGAGTCATCATCCCTGACCACACACCCCAGATGAGCTGTGCCGCACCCTGGCACGCGGGGATGGCGCACACGATTGGCTTCGTGCTGGGCGCTCTGGCGAGGATTCAGGATTAGGGATTCAGCACAAACCCGCCGCCTCGGTTCTAGGACCCTGAATCCTGTCTTCCCTTTTGTCATATGAATTTCTAGTCTCCTCTCCTATAATCTCCAAGTCGTGGATTTCGGGACTGAATCCTGAATCCTGAATCCCGAATCCTGAATTCTGGACCGGACGATGTCAAACCAAACTTTTGAAACACCGACGCGACGAAGCGAACGAGTGCTGCTGAGGATCCCGATACGGGTCGAAGGCAAGGATAGCCAAGCTGACGCGTTCGATGAGCTGACTTACACGCTGGTAGTCAACCAATCAGGAGGATTGATCGTCGTCTCGCGCCTGATGCTGCCCGGCGCCGTAATCAAGATTACCAACCTCAATAACCAAATCTCCTGTTTCTTCCAGGTCGTGATGCGCGCCGCAAGGTCCTTAAGCGGCACTCCTGAGTGGGGAGTGAAGTCCCTGGAACCGGAAGTTGAAATCTGGGGTGTCCACTTTCAAGCCAAATCGGACGAGCCCGCGCAAGAAGGTCTTATCCATGTTCTGCTGGAGTGCCGGGATTGTTCCTACCGGGAGATGACCGCGCTCACCGTAGAACAGTATCGAAGGCTGGTGTCGTATTCGTCCGTGCCGCGTCCCTGTCCAAGATGCGACTTTCCCAGGGATTGGACGTTTGCGGTCGTCGAGAACGGACCTGAGAAACCCTCGCCCACTCTGCCCGCCACTTCAATTTCGGACTTGGCCGCGCAGCGTGAACTCGAACGACGGCAGGAAAAACGCCTCGGGGTAAAGCTCCCTTTGGGACTCAGACTCCCGGACGGGAGCGAGGAAACCAGTACGACCGAGAATATCTCCAAGACGGGCCTCTGCTTTGCCTGTAACCTCGAACTGCAAGTCGGGGAGCGGCTCTACGTCCGAGTGGGATTAGATAGCCCTGATGAACAACGCGATATTCCTGCCCGCATCATGTGGCGACGTCCCGCCAAGGACCAAGGAAGGGCGTTCTACGGGGCAAAGCTGGAAAGGGACTGAAAAGGGCAGTAGGCAGTGGGCAGTCGGCAGTCGACAGTAGGCAGTCGGCGGTGGGCGGTCGCCTTGTGAAGCAACAGCCCCCTCCCGAGGGGAGCGGGACGGGTGAGGGATCAGTTGCTGCCTCCGAGTGGGCTTTGTTTCCGAACACCCCAACGTTTTCGAAAATCTCTGAAACGGACTTGTTGTCTCTTGACAATCGGGAAAAGATAGGCTAGAATCCTGAAGTGTCGGCGGAAGGTCCGCGCTGCTTTATGTGTGCCCTCCTGTTCTGCTTCGCCCCAACGTTCCAGTTCATGTCGAATGCTGCCTATTCGGACTCCCTTCCTTATCCAAGGAGGGGATTTCCAGGCTCCCCTCCTCGGATGAGGAGGGGGCGGGGGGTGGTGGGACCTTGGCGTGAAACTTGGCCTGCGGCGTCGAAAACGGGGGAACAAAGCGAGAATGTCTATGAAAACAAAGGAGCGAGAGGAACCTCGTAGACCCCGATGAGCCAGGTGGACGAAGTACGGGCGGCTGCTGACATCGTCAAGATCGTGGGCGATTATGTCAAGCTACGCAAAGCCGGTGCGAATTACATGGGCCTTTGCCCGTTCCACCAGGAGAAGACACCCTCGTTTGCCGTCCACCCGGCCAAGCAGATTTTCCATTGCTTCGGCTGCGGCGTTGGCGGTGACGTCTTCAAGTTTGTGATGATGATCGACAGCCTTAGCTTCCCCGAAGCACTGCGGCGGGTGGCGGAGAAGGTAGGCGTCACGATCGCGGAGTCTTTCGGCGAGGCCTCCTACGATCCCAACACGCGAGTCCGTGCCGCGCTCTACAAAATGCACGAAGCCGCCGCCAAGTTCTTTGCCGGCCAGCTAACCGGCACAGCGGAGGGGCGCTTGGCGCGTGCCTACCTGGAGGATCGGGGCCTGAACGATGAGGCCGTGGGCCGTTTCCGATTGGGATATGCGCCGGGCGATGGCCAAGCCTTGAACAGGCACCTGAGCGGGGCTATGGGGGAGTTGGCACAGGGTGATGCTGGCAAAATGTCCGATTTGCTCGCCAAAAGTGGCTTAATCGGCCATGACGCCGAAAGAAACCGCTTCTACGACCGCTTCCGCCGCCGCATCATCTTTCCTATTGCCGGCGATAGCGGCAAAGTCGTGGCTTTCGCTGGTCGAGCCTTGGGAGACGAGCAGCCCAAGTACCTCAATTCGCCGGAAACTCCCATCTACACCAAGGGGCGAGTGTTGTACCACCTGGACCGCGCTGCCCAAGCGATTCGGAAGCTCGACTACGCCATTCTGGTTGAGGGCTACATGGACTGCATCGCGGTGGCTTCGATCGGTATCGAGAATGTTGTCGCTTCATGTGGGACAAGCCTGACCGAAGGCCAGATTCGCTTGCTGGCGCGCTATTCGCGCCGCATCGTGGTGAACTACGATCCGGACTCGGCCGGCGTGGCGGCCACGGAACGCTCCCTGGCGCTGCTCCTCGAGGAAGGCTTTGAAGCCAAGGTGCTGGCGCTGCCCGGGAAACTCGACCCGGATTCCTTCATTCGAAAGGAAGGGAGCGGGCGTTACCGTGAACTGCTTTCAGGGGCGCCAACTTATCTTGACTATTTGACCGATCGGGCCATCGCCACCCACAACCTCGCCACTCCCGAAGGGAAGGTCGGAGCGGCCAATGCCGTGCTGCCTTACCTTGCGAGGGTTCCCAACCCTATGCTGCGGGCGGAACTAGCGGGCCGGTTGGCAGAACGGTTGCGATTGGACCCGCGGCTTTTGCGTGAGGAACTCCGGCGCGTGGGGGGGTCGGCCCGATCAGAAGTGCGGATCCAGACCGCATCGGCCACTCCCAAAACCACGGTGGCGGAGAAGGAGTTGCTGCGGGCGTTCGTGGAAAACCAGGAACTTGCCGACGAACTTCTTTCCCAGATGGTGGAGCAAGGCATGCTCGAGGGTTTGCTGACGGAACCGATCTTCAAGCGCCTCCTGGAGTTACGACTGAGAGGCGAGAAGGCCGAACCCTCGGCCCTGGAAGAGCCGCTCAATGCCGAGACACGCCAGGCGCTCTATGAAAGCCTCTTTTGGGCGGTCGAGCCGCCCGATAGGGGACGAATTGACCGACACCTCCAATCCCTCCGCGCTCGCCGCGCTCGACGGGAACTCGACACCTCGCGCGCCGCGATCCAGGAGGCCATTCAGGCCAACGACTGGCAAAAAGTCGCTGAACTCCAAAAGGCTAAGTCCAATCTTGAAAATGAGCTGCGGGGGCTCGAGGAGGGCAGAAAAATATCCATCCACTGACAAACGAAATCGTGTATATTACATCTAATAGACTGGAGCCGGTGCAGGTTGACGGCTTGTCATACTGACGACGGAGTTACGCGAGGCGGCACCGCCCGAGCAAAGGCGGGGGTGTCGCCATACTTGTTTTAACATCAACTTAATGTTTGTTGCCCAGCAGGGAGGCGCTTGCCTTGGCGTTCGACGACAAGTTTGATCAGGTCAGTAAGCTAATTTCAATAGGCAAAGAGAAGGGCTACCTCCTCTACGACGAGGTTAACGAACTTCTGCCTTCCGATGTGCATTCGGCGGAAGATCTCGACGACCTCCTCTCGATGTTTGACAATGCCGGCATCGAGGTGCTGGATTCCCCAAAAGTCAAATCGGCCGAGGGCCTGGGCCTGGAAAAAGTCGATGAGCTCAAAGGGGACGAACTGGGGGAGGACGTCGAACTCGATCTGACTCCGGGCGCGCTGGACAAGACCAACGACCCGGTGCGCATGTATCTGCGCGAAATGGGAACCGTGCCGCTGCTCACCCGCGAGGGCGAGGTTGAGATTGCCAAGCGCATCGAGCGCGGGCAGCTTAACGTGCTGAAAACGCTTTCGCGCTCGCCCATTGTCATTCAGGCGCTTTTCGAGGTGCGCGAGGAGCTGAAGGGCGGCGACCGGACCATCAAGGAAGTGGTGGTCTTCGACGACGACGAGCTCACCGAAGAGAAAGTTGCGGAACGGACCAAGGACGTCATTTCCTGCATCGACGAGATCGAACGGCTCTCCAAGAAGCTGTTGCAGCTTCGCACCAAGCGGGACGCTATTCCCCGCACCCGGCGGCCCAGGGATTTCCGCCGCTACAGTTGGGCCGTGGCCCGCCACCGCGTTCTGGTCTCGGTGCTCTTCCGCTCCGTCCTGTTCACCCACAGCATGAAGAACGCCCTGATCGAGAGAATCCGGCAGGCCATCGACGAGCTACGCCCGCTGGAGCGCGAGTTGAACAAGGCGGAAAAGAAAGCCGAAGGCTCGCGCACCAACGGCAACAAGGACCTGAGGAAGGACCTGCGGCAGCTTCGCCAGCGCCTCGCGGATTTCGAGCAGCGGACCCAATCTTCGGCCGTGGAGCTGCGCCGGAGCTGCCAGAACATCCTGAGCGGCGAGGAACAGGCGGAAGCGGCCAAGCGCGATCTGATCGAGGCCAACCTGCGGCTGGTCGTGTCCATCGCCAAGAAGTACACCAATCGTGGACTTCAGTTTCTTGATCTCATCCAGGAAGGTAATATCGGATTGATGAAGGCCGTGGACAAGTTCGAGTACCGCCGCGGCTATAAGTTTTCCACTTACGCCACCTGGTGGATCCGCCAGGCGATTACCCGCGCCATCGCCGACCAGGCGCGCACCATCCGCATTCCCGTGCACATGATCGAGACCATCAACAAGCTGATTCGCACCTCGCGCTTGCTGGTGCAGGAATACGGACGGGAGCCCACCTCGGAAGAGATCGCCAAGCGGATGGAGATTCCCGTCATCAAGGTCCGCAAGGTGCTCAAGATCGCGCAGGAGCCCATCTCGCTCGAAACTCCCATCGGCGAGGAGGAAGATTCTCATCTCGGCGACTTCATCGAGGACCGCGGCGTGATCTCGCCCGCCGAGGCCGTCATCAACATCAACCTGAAAGAGCAGACGGAATCGGTACTGAAGACCTTGACGCCGCGCGAAGAAAAGGTCATCAAGATGCGTTTCGGCCTCGACGATGGCAGCGAGCACACGCTCGAGGAAGTGGGCCAGAGTTTTGCTGTGACGCGCGAACGCATCCGCCAGATCGAAGCCAAGGCCCTGCGCAAATTGCGCCACCCCTCGCGCAGCCGCAAGCTACGCGCCTTCCTGGACGCCGAACAGCGCGAATGATTGTCGATTGATGATTGGATGTAGGGGTAGGGCTTGTCCTACCCGCGGGCCAGCGGCCCGCAACAAGGGGACGGCAAGCCGTCCCCCTACATCGTCTGCCGCTTTGACTGGGACCGCCTACAGCCTGTTGTTTCCTTCTCCACGACTTGATATGATGTTGCCGTTCACGGTAGTCCAAATCGCAAACAGAGGAAGTCTCCGTAATCAGGAGTCCAGGGAGTTTGCCCGCGGTCCTTCCTGTTGCGAGATGGTTTGACAACTCAGTCAAAGGAGGGTCATAGCAATGGGTGATGCCGTCGTGAATCCTGCGGAGCCGGAAGCTCCAGCACTATCGTTTCCTGAGCGGTTAATGGGCGTCTTCATCTCGCCAGGCGAGACTTTCGAAGATGTGGCGCGCAAGCCGGGTTTCTGGGCGCCTTTGATCACCTTAATACTTGGCTCGGTCGCTGTCGTTGAGACCATGCTCTGGAAGATCGGCATGGAGCGCATCGTGCGGATGCAGTTGTCACAAAACAGCCGCACCGCCAGCATGAGTCCCGAGGATCTGGACAAGATAGTGGCCGCGCAGGTGAAGTACGGAGCCATCTTTGCCCATGTCGTGGGTCCGCCGATTGGTCTGTTGGTCATTGCAGGCATAGGGATTCTCATCGTAAACGTGATCTTTGGTGCTCGGTCGAGTTTCAAGACCGTCTTCTCCCTGGTTTGTTACGCGGACCTTGTCACTCTGTTAGGTGCAATCATGTCGATTGCGTTGATGTTCTTCGGCGATCCTGACCATTTCAACTCCGCGAATCCTGTCCCCGGTAATGTCGGGTTCTTTCTCAACCCGCACGACGTATCCAAGCCCCTATACGCGCTGGCATCGTCGGCCGACATCTTCAGCATCTGGCTCCTGATCCTCCTGGGCATAGGTTTGTCGAAGGGAACCGGGGGGAAGGTCAAGCCGACGCCGATCTTCCTGGTGTTCACAGGTATTTGGCTGCTTTGGGTTTTGGCTAAGGTCGGCCTTTCGATGATCGGGTCATAGGTGCACCGGCGAGTTTGCTTGCGCTGCACCTGCGGATCAGCACTCGTAGCGCTGACCTTCAGGTCAGCACGCTCGATTCCGGCCTGAAGGTCGGCGTTACAAGCTCCGGCCTGGGCGGCGGCAAGCTTCCGCACTTCAGAAAGCCTGTGCTACCCTTCGTAGTTAATGCCATTGCGATTTGAGATTGTCGCAGAGGACAGGGCAACCGGAGCGAGGGCGGGCCTTCTCCACACGCCCCACGGAACCGTCGAGACGCCGGTCTTCATGCCCGTGGGGACAGCAGGCACCGTCAAAGGAATGACCCAAGCCCAACTGGAAGAGTTGGGCGTACAGATACTCCTCTCCAACACCTATCACCTCTATCTGCGCCCGGGCCACGAGATCATCCGGGATCTCGGCGGACTGCACCGCTTCATGTCCTGGCCTCACCCCATACTCACCGATAGCGGAGGCTTTCAGGTGATGAGCCTGAAGGGACTTGGCCGGGTGACCGAGGACGGGGTCTGGTTCAAATCGCACTTGGACGGCTCTTCCCACTTCCTTTCTCCAGAGCGCGCCGTGGAGGTCCAGTGTGCGCTGGGCGCGGACATCATCATGACGCTCGACGAGTGCGTTGAGTATCCGGCAAGCCGCGAAGCCCTGCACCGCGCCGTCAAGCTGACGGAGCGCTGGGCGGGGAGAGCGAAGGAGGAGCTGTCAGAGATCAGAGGGGCTGGGGGCTGGGGGCTAGGGGCTGGGGAAAAACCGTCAGCTCTCAGCTCTCAGCTTTCAGCGGGCGAAGCGCAGGTCACCGGGCAATCACCAATCACCAATCACCAATCACAAATCCCTAGTCCCCAGCCCCTCGCCCCTAGCCCCTGCCTTTTTGGTATTGTCCAAGGTGGAGTGGACAAAGACCTTCGCCGCGAGAGTGTGGAGGGCCTGCTGGAGTTGGACTTCGCGGGATATGCGCTGGGCGGACTTTCAGTGGGCGAACCGAAGCAGGAAATGTACGAGGTCGTTGAGTCCACCGCGGCCTTACTTCCTCGCGGCCGCCCGCGCTATTTGATGGGAGTCGGGACGCCCGAAGACTTGGTTGAGTGCGTAGCGCGGGGAATTGACATGTTCGATTGCGTCATGCCGACTCGAAACGCCCGCAATGGTTGTGTGTTTACGTCGCAAGGCAAGGTGATCATCAAGAACGCCAAGTACGCGGGCGATGACTCTCCGCTTGACCCAGCATGTGAGTGCCCAGTCTGCCGGCGTTACTCAAGGAGTTACATTCGCCATCTGTTCGTGGCAGGGGAGATGCTCGGGGCCATGTTGGCCACCCAGCATAACCTCCACTTTTACATTGACAGGATGCGCAAAATCAGGCAGTCTTTGGTTTTTGGTGCGTTCGCGGAGTTTCATTCTAGGGCGCGCGCGGAACGTTAAGCGTGCATACTATCCCTGAAACGAATCCGTAAAGCCCGACCCCGCCAGTCACGTGCCTCGCGGGCGGGGTAGCAGATTCGAAATTCCTTTGCTAATCGGTTGGACCTGGATCGAGGGCATTATTGTGAACTCATTTGTATTGGCGGCTGACTCAGGTGCCGGTAGCGGCCTAAGCCTTCTCGTCATGTTTGTGCCCATGTTCGGCATCTGGTATTTCCTGGTTATCCGGCCCCAACAACAGCAGCGGCGCAAGTTGCAAACCATGCTCGCCAACCTCAAGACTGGCGACCGCGTGGTGACGAGCGGCGGCATCCACGGAACCATCGTCTCCTTCCGGAACGGCGTGGTTCAACTCCAGATTGCCAACCAGGTCAAGGTTGACGTGACGCGCACGGCAATCACGGGAATGGCGGGAGAAGAGACCGAAGCAGAGGCAAAGCAGGAATTGGCCGCCAAGCAAAAGAAATGACAGAGCGCCGTGGGCCGCGCGGCCCGTGGGCGTAGACGTCGCCCCGCGAAAGCGGGGGCCGATGTTCGGCCAAGGTTGGATTCCCGTTGGCGCGGGAATGACGTGAGACAAGAGGGTCAGGCATGGAATTCAAGATCAGAAATCGGGTGATTTTTATCGGCCTGGTGGTGGTGGCCAGCATTCTGGGCATAATCGGTTTCCCAAAGAACATCCAGGAGCTGAAGGATAACCTCCGAAGCCGCATTCATTTGGGACTTGACCTGAAGGGCGGCACCCACCTGGTCTTGCAAGTGCACGTGGAAGATGCGGTCAACATCACCGCCGACCAGGGGCTGGAAAGGCTGACAGACGAACTGAAAGCCAAGAATATTCCCTTCGCGGACATTCAGAAAGCCGATGATACGAAAGCTCAGCCCCCCGTGCATCGCATCCTTATTAAAGGCATTCCCCAGGAAAGGACCTCCGATCTTCAGACCTTGGCCGCCGAGCAGTTCTCCGACTGGGATCTCTCGCGCGTGCCGGGTGATGCCACAGGCTGGATGCTTTCCTTGAAAACGACCGCTGCGGCCAATATTCGCAACCAGGCGCTGATGCAGTCCATGAACACGATCACCAACCGGGTGAACCAGTACGGTGTCGCCGAGCCAAGCATTGCCGAGTACGGGGGGCAGGGGGATTATGAGTTGGTTGTCGAACTTCCCCAGGTCGATGACCCTACGCGGGTCAGAGATATCATGCAAAACCAGGCGCTGCTGGAACTGAAGTTGGTCCAGGACGGACCCTTCCCCAGCCGCGAGGCGGCACTGGCGACCCACGGCGGGGTACTTCCTCCAGACACCCAGTTGTTGCAAGGACAGTCAGGGCAGAATGGCGGCGAGACTTGGTACGTCATTAACCGCGTGGCGGCGGTCACCGGCCGGGACCTGACCGGGGCGGAGCCGTCGCATGATGCCAACGGGCGTCCCGACGTGACTTTCACCCTCAACCGCGATGGCGCGTCGAGGTTCGGGCGCGTGACGGGCGCCAACGTCGGCAAGCTGCTCGCCGTCGTACTCGACAACCGGGTCTACGAGGCGGCGAACATCGAGAGCCAGATTACCGAACGCGGCGAAATCCGAGGCGGTTTTACTCCCCAGAAAGCACAGGACTTGGCGCTGGTCTTGCGCTCCGGCGCGCTGCCGGCATCCATCACCACCCTTTCTGATGAGACAGTCGGCCCTTCGCTGGGGGCGGATTCTATTCGCCACGGCATCCTCGCTTGCATTGTGGGTTTCGTCGCCGTGATGGCTTTCATGCTGATCTACTATCGCGGCGCGGGCGTCAACGCTGATTTGGCCTTACTGCTAAACCTAGTAATCCTGATCGCAGCGCTGGGGTGGATTGAGGCAACTCTGACACTGCCTGGAATCGCGGGAGTCATCCTTACGGTGGGCATGGGAGTTGACTCCAACGTGCTGATTTTTGAGCGCATCCGTGAGGAACTGCGGTTAGGCAAGGCGGTGGGATCGGCGGTGGCCGGCGGCTTTGAGCACGCCTTTGTAACCATCATTGATACCCACGTAACCACGATTGTCTCCGCGGCGATTCTTTTTACTTTCGGAACCGGCCCCATCCGTGGCTTTGCAGTTACGTTAACCATCGGTTTACTAGCTAATCTTTTCACTTCCGTTTTTGTCTCCCGTGTGATATTTGATTATGTCCTTTCCAAGCGGGAGAAAGGGGCGGAGCTCAGTATCTAAGCTCAACGCCCCGGCTTGTGGGGGTACCGGCCGGCCCGATGACCGGGGCTAGATTGAATACGAAACGCCACTGGAAAATTAGGGAACTTCGGGTTGGCGTTCGGTGTCAAAAAGAGAGGCGAGGTACGGGATCAGGTCATGGAGTTCTTTCGCGAGCCAAAGATCGACTGGATGGGAATTAAGTGGTACTTGATCGCCTTATCTCTGGCGCTAGCCAGCGCCGGAATCATTTCCATGGTGGTTAAGAAGGGTCTTGCTTACGGGATTGACTTCCGGGGCGGAACCGCCATCGAAGTGCAATTTGCCAAGGCCCCCAATTTGGACGCCATCCGTCATGAGCTTGACCACCAGGGTCTGCACGGTGCAAACCTTTCCACTTACGGCCCGGCCAGCAACAACGAGGTGATGATCGGGCTGGATCTCAAGACGACCGCCTCCGCCCAAGCCTTGGACGAAGGCAAGCGTGCCATCATAGCGGCTTTATCCGGGGCGGTAGGTCAGGCTCAAGAGGGAAAACCGGATTTCAACAATTCCAGCCCCCAGATCCTCGCCGATCACCTCGTGGCTGCGGATCCCCTGGCGCTTGCTTCCAAAGGTTTCGATTCCGCCAGCAAGTCTTACCACGATTTGGCCGACGCCATCATTAGTTTCAAAAACGCCCCGCCAAGGGACGGGCTTATTTCGGACTTCCAGGAACTGAGTTCGGTGCCGGGTGTAAATGCGGGAGTGGTTGCCACGCTCAGGAACGACTTCAGTCTATCCAATTTCGCGATCAAGCACACGAGCATCGTTGGCCCCAAGGTGGGCAAGGACCTTCGCCAGCAAGCCCTCTACGTCACTCTGGCGGGTTTGGGCGCGATGTTGATTTACATCTGGTTCCGCTTTGAGCTATCATACGGCGTCGCTGCGGTGGTCGCCACATTTCATGATGTCACGATTACGCTTGGTTTCTTTTCTTTGCTCAACAAGGAAATCACTCTGACGGTGATCGCGGCCCTGCTGACGCTGGTCGGCTATTCCATGAACGATACGATTGTGGTCTTCGATCGAATCAGGGAAAACGTGCGGCTGAACAAGCGGGAGAATTTTGTAGACCTGGTCAACCGCAGCATCAACCAGACGCTGAGCCGGACGATTTTGACCTCAGGCTTGACCTTCCTTGCCGTGCTGTCGTTGTTCCTTTTCGGCGGCGAGGTTATTCACGGATTTGCATTCACCCTGGTGGTCGGAGTGATAGTCGGGACTTACTCTTCGATTTTCATCGCCAGTCCCATTGTGGTCTACTTTCAGAAAAGAGCGATAGGAAGTGGAAGCGTGGCGGTGGCGAAGTCGAAGAACTATCCCCGTGAGCCTGTCGCTGCACGCCGCTAGTTATAATGAGTCGGATGCCGGGGCGCTCTTCTTCCGGCTGTCTTAAGAATCTTAGGAGGCGGAAGCCATGTTCGACGAGACTTTGCTTGAATCTTCTCCCTCTCGTGTGCCGGTCCTCACGGGAAAGCATTGGTTGATCTCCCTGGCGATCGGCGTTGTGGTATTTCTCGCTCTGTTTTTCGGATTGCCGGTATTGTCATTCGGTGCCGAGACGAAGGTGGTAGTGGCGCAAGCCGTCATAGGCGCGGTGCTGGTTACGGCCTATGCGCTGATGTGTTGTTATGTGGCGTCGGATGCGCGTCGTCTTAACCTGGGCTGGGCCGTCTGGCTGGTCATTACGCTGCTGTTCAACATCGTCGGTTTCATCGCCTACCTGATCTATTCCGCGATCAAGACCGACAACTGGAAGCGGGCAACGATTCCACTCGCCTACATGATTGAGATCGTCA
>Ga0326727_10005199_pt1 | contig 37581 bp, 31 predicted proteins | sample MB2enrmetagenome_FD_207643 | JGI IMG/M metagenome (GOLD analysis project Ga0326727, IMG submission 207643) | Lab enriched peat soil microbial communities from McLean, Ithaca, NY, United States - MB29MY | ecosystem: Environmental > Terrestrial > Soil > Wetlands > Peat | place: USA: New York... | reverse complement strand
TACGTGTTGTCGGTGCTGATGCTCGGTCACACCGTGCATCTGTCCGGCCGGCTCGCCCGGCGACTGTTCCCCGGATGTCAACTCGCGGATATCTGGTTGTATGCCGCGACGGTGTTGCTGGTGCTGGTTCCCGTCGTGTCGGGAATCTCCCGTGGACAAGCCTCGTTGCTGGTGACGTATCTGGTGACCCTGGCCGTCACGCTGTATTTTCAACGGCGACCCGTGTTGGCGTCATTGTGCCTGGCGGGCAGCATCGTGATGAAGGTATTTCCGGCGCTGTTGGTTGTCTATTTCCTCGTCAAACGTCAGTGGACAATGCTGGCGGCGACCGCCGTCTGGCTCGTGTTGCTGGTGTGGCTGATACCGGCGTGTGTCTTTGGCATGCGGGGCAACCAGGCCCTGTTGCGCGAGTGGGCGACGACAATCGCGCTGCCGGCAACCGCTCCGGATCAGGCCGCGGGCAACACCCGCTATTCCCAGATGATCAGTCCATACATTGACCGCAACCAATCCGTCCAAGCGGTGACCATCCGCTGGCTGGTGGGTCCGGGCAAGGACCGGGTCGATACCGGGCGCGAACAACTCGCTCGACGCGTGGCAACTGTCATAAACCTGGGTCTGCTGCTGGTATCGGCCTGGGCGTGCGCGCGCGGACGGGCGGAGACCGATCAGCCCACGACGCTCTTGCAACAGTGTGTGATTATCCTGCTGATGCTGTTTCTCTCGCCTGTCTCGTGGTCGCACAACTACACCGTCTTGGCGCTGCCGGCCGCCGTAATCATCGCGGCCAGCGGTAAGTACCGGGCGTGCCGGGTCGCCCTGATCGTGTTTGTCGCCGCGAGCCTGCTCGATCTGGCGGTGCCACTGTTTCATGTCCGCGGCGCGCTGCTCGCGGGCACGGTCGGCTTGTGGGTGGCGTTGGTCGCGGTGTTGACGGGCTCGCGCGGTCCGTGTTTGCCAGAATCGCGCCTATCGCCACCACGTCCACCGAAGAGAAGCAAATTCGAGGCCTCTCAAATGCGTTGCCTTTCGGGACGCGGTTCTGTACTCAATGAGACATGAAGCGACGGCGGCGAATCGGCATATTGGGCGGGACATTTAACCCGATCCATCTCGGCCATCTCCTGGTTGCGCAGGATGCCATGGAACAGATGGCGCTGGACCGCGTGAAATTCATCCCGTCGGCAACCCCCCCGCACAAGACAGCGGAGGTGCTGGCCAGCGAGCGCGACCGCCTGCAGATGATCAGGTTGGCGATCCGCGGCAATGACCGTTTCGAGGTGGACGACATCGAAGTCCGACGCGGCGGCAAATCATACTCGGTGGATACATTGGTGGAGCTGCGACGGCGCGACCCGAAAGCCGACTTCTACTTCATCATCGGCGCGGATTCACTGCGCGAATTGCATCTGTGGCGGGAAGCCCAGCGGGTGGTCAGTTTGTGCACGTTCGTCACCGTGCCCCGGCCGGGCTTCGAGGCCAGGCCCGTGGTGGATCGACGTCTCGATGCGGCGTCTCGAAAACGGCTCCGTCAGCACGTGTTGCGGGGACACTCCTGTGACATCGCCTCGCGGGAGATTCGTTCGCGAGTTGCCAGCGGGCGCTTGATACGCTATCTTGTACCTGATGCGGTTACCGAATATATCCGGAGGCGACGGCTTTATCAGTGAAGGCCACTAGCGGGCTCGCCTCCGAAAAACTCGCCAAACTCTGCCGCGAAATCGCCCTCGACAAGAAGGCCGAGGACGCCATGATTCTGGACGTGCGCGGTATTTCGAATGTGGCCGACTTTTTCGTCATTTGCACCGGCACCTCCGAGCCGCATCTCAAGGCCATTGCCGACGAAATCGCCCGCCGCCTGCGCGACGCGGGAATCCGCCCGCTGCACCGCGACGGTTTTCCACCCAGCCGCTGGATCGTCATGGATTACAATGACGTTCTCATCCACATCTTCCACCCGGAACTCCGCCAGCGCTACGGACTCGAAGACCTGTGGGGTGATGCCAAGCGGGTGAAGTGACGCGCGAAGCGCGTCATTCCGAGGCTTGCCTGCCCTGACCTTGGCGAAGGCGGGTTGTCGAGGAATCTCGCTGTTCGACCCCGCTCTTGGTCACGAATCGGGGGAATTACCAAAGTCCGAGCCGCTTCTTGCCTTCGTCGGTGATCATGCTCTGGTTCCAGGGCGGGTCCCAGACGATATCGACGTTGGCTTCTTCCACGCCCGGCACTTCCAGCAAACGATCGCGCACTTGCGCGGCAATGGCCGGGCCCATGCCGCAACCCATCGCGGTAAGGGTCATCTTCACGTCCACGTGGCTCCGCGACGAGGGAAGGGGCGAGGACTTGACGTCGTAGATCAAGCCCAGGTCGACAACGTTGCAGGGAATCTCGGGGTCGTAACACTGTTTCATGGCTTCCCACAGCGCCTTTTCGTCGGCTGGGCCGGCGGGCTTCTCATCGGTCGCGGACGAACCGGCCGTCGGCGCGACGACGGGCACCCCATCCTTGAGCAGCGCATCCAGATTGCGTCCCGCCACCTGCACGAGGCCGAGCGTGGACACCTGCAACGTGACGTTGCCGCCGAGCGTCTGGCCCACATACGCGGGCGTGCCTTTGGGCACCACAATCCGCGCGCCGCTGGGAATCTGCGTCGCTTCGCAGTCCCTGCCAAACTGGACCTCGTCCGTTACATGAAGGGTTTCAATGCCGCTCGCCATAAGCTGTCACTCCTCTGGGAAATGTGTCTGCTGTGCCGTTGCCATCACCAATCTTAATCGCGCTCGACGAACCTGTCGAGTACGTTTCGTCACATCTGTTCGATGACGTCGATGCCCAAAAGATTCAGGCCGTGTTTGATGACATCCGCTGTCAGCCGACAGAGCAGGAGGCGCGAGGAACGCGTCGGTTCTTCGGACTGCAACACGGGACAGATTTCGTAGAATGTGCTGAACTTGTTCGAGAGATCGTAGAGATAGCTCGTGAGCCAGTTCGGTTTGTCGTCATCCGCGACCGCGTGTAGTGTTTCCGGAAATCGGAGAATGTGTTTCGCGAGGTCCAGTTCGGCAGGGTGTTCCAATGTGATGCCCGCCGAATCGGTCTTCGTGTGGCCCGCTTTGCGGAAGATGCTTTGTACCCGTACATACGCGTACTGCATGTACGGTGCCGTGTTGCCGGTCATCGCCAGCATCTTCTGCCAACTGAACACGTAGTCAGTCGTGCGGTTTTGTGACAGGTCGGCATATTTAATGGCCCCGATGCCGACAGCCCGGGCGATTTGCTCCTGAGTTTCGGCGGCCAATTCCGGATTCTTTTCCGTCACCACCGCCAACGCTCGCTCTTCCGCTTCGTCAAGAAGTTGGGTGAGTTTCACCGGCGTGCCGTCGCGGGTTCTAAGCGGTTTGCCGTCTTCGCCCAGAATCGAACCGAAATACACGTGCCGTAGCTCCGGCACATTCTTCAGCCACTTTCGCGCCGTGGCAAAGACCTGTTTGAAATGCAACTGCTGGCGCGCATCGGTCACATAAATGACTTCATCGGGGTGCCACTGGTCGATGCGGTACTTCAACGTCGCCATGTCGGTCGTGCCGTATAGAAACGCCCCATCAGCCTTTTGAATGAGGAGCGGCGCGGCGGTCTTCAGCTCGGGATTGTCCTCGAAGAAGATGCAAATCGCGCCTTCGCTTTCACGCGCGATCTGGAGGTGCCGTAATTCTTCGACAACGTCGCGCAACATCGGATTGTAAAACTGCTCACCCAGCGTGTGGTCGAATTTCACACCGAGACGTTGGTAGGTGTTGGCAAACTCTCGCATGGAAACGAGATACATCTTCCTGTAGATCTCCTCGTTTTCCTTGTCACCTCGCTGCAGTTTGACCAATTCCGCCTTCGCGTCGTCGCGCAGATTCTCCTGGGCGTTGACGTGCTTGTAGAGTCGTTCCAGCTCGGCAATCGGGTCTTTCTTCAGCGCCTCGTCATCACGGAACCGTTTCCAGCCGAGAATGAGCATGCCGAATTGCGTGCCCCAGTCGCCAATGTGGTTGTCGGTAATCACGTGATGTCCGAGGAACCGCAGCACCCGCGCGAGGCAATCGCCGATGATCGTCGAACGGATGTGACCGACGTGCATTTGTTTCGCGACGTTCGGCGAACTGAAATCGATGACAACCGTTTTCGGTGTCGCCACGGCGGGCACGCCGAGACGTTCGTCCTTGGCCGCGGCAGCGATCTGCCCGGTGACGAACGATGGTTTTAACCGGAAGTTGATGAAGCCGGCGCCCGCGACCGTCGGCGGTTCGCTGACCTCAGACACCTGAAGCTGCGCGATGACCTTCTCGGCCAGCGCATGCGGGTTCTGGCCGAGACGCTTCGCGACGGCCATGATGCCGTTCGCCTGGTAATCCCCGAACTTTGGGTCGGTGCACGGCCGGATCATTGCCGGCCCGGCGTTGTCAGAGCCGACGGCCGAGCGCAACGCTTGTTCGACAGCGTCGGCAATGATTTCAGGAGCGGATGCCATAAGCGCAGAGCTTAAGACGCCGAGTGAAGGATGGCGAGAATTTCTTCGGCCGTCACTAGGCGAGAGGGTGCAATCGGAAGGCCGCGACGAGACGGGGGTGGAAGGGGCAGAGTCTGTGGCGTGGTTGCGAGAGCACGAGAGCGCTAGCGTCTCGTAACGCAACCAAGAGTGTTTGGGTTGCGTCGCGGGAGGACGGTATCGGTTTGACGAGCAATTCTGTGGCTATCGGTCACCTTGTATTTCTTTTCCCATGGCCTGAGCAATATCTGTAAGAATTTGGTATCGGGGATCGGCGTGGACGGAGTCATCCATGTCGTTGTCGATACGGCCAAGGACGGCGCGTTGTTGGTGGAGGTCGCCAGAGCGCATTGCGGCTACCATATCGTCTCGATGTTTTTCCATGTCAACGGTGCTTGTTGGGAGGGTCTTGAACTTCCAAAACGCATCGGCATTGCTTCGGACGGTACTGCCAAAATGTGCGTCGGCGAATTCTAGGACAGCCTTCAAATTGGCGGTGGCTTCGTACTGTCGGCGCTGCACCTCCTGTTCCGAGGGCACCTGTGCGCGGACAATTGCAAGAGTTGGCGTAGGGCGGTTGGATATGCTAAGGGCCAAGGGGAGATTGGTCGGAATATTCGGGACAATCGTGTTCAATTCCGCGTAAAATTGATCAAGATCATACTTATATTTAATAGTTACGCCCTCCCATACTGCCTCCCGCCAATCTGCGCTTGCCTTGACAAAGTCCCTAAAGATTTGGTCTTTTGCTTGGTAGATGTCCCGTTGTTTCGCCTGTCGCAGTTGGTACAGCATCCCGAAAAAGGAAACGACGAAGGAAATGATCCCAGCAACAACGACCGTGGAGATGGCGAGGAGAATATCTTGCTCGAACGTCCGCTTGCCGCCGTCATTGGAATGCTTATGGTCCTTCTTAGGGCTGACGGGGTCCTCGGGCGGATTGTCTGTAGTTGTCACGTCGCATGAGGATACCAATGTAAGCGGAAAACGGCAAGGTCCGCAAACCGTCCACAGTGGGGAGAGTCGTTGACGTTGGTTACCAGAGCACGAGAGCGCTAGCGTCTCGTAACGCTGATCGCGGCGGGTTGGCCGTCGGGAGCTGTTAGGCTGCGGAGCGAAAGATGGCGAGGATTTCCTCGGCGGACTGAGCGGGTTCGAGCTTCTGACGGTTGTCCTTGTTGCTCAAGAAGCGGGCGACGGTCGAGAGCAGCAGCAGGTGTTTCTGAAATTCTCCCTGGGGCGTGAGAAACAGCAGGCACAGGGTGACGGGCTGATTGTCGAGCGCCTGGAAATCGACGCCGGGAGCGACGCGTCCGAAGACGGCGACGACATCCTGGATACAGGCCACGCTGGCATGGGGCAGGGCGATCCCATAACCGATCCCCGTGCTCTTGCTCGTTTCACGGTCCTTGACGGCTTTGCGCACCGTCTCGCGGTCTTCGGCGCGGATCTTGTGGGTCCGCACGAGAACGTCGATGAGTTGATCGATGGTGGCCCAGCGGTCCGCGGCGGCGAGGCGCGGCACGATTTGCTCGACACTCAGGATTTCCGTCAAATTCATGTATCCTATCGCGAACCGCGTCAGTGATGCTGTCTGTGGCGAACGAAAGCTGCGGCATCATGCCACAACGCTACCAGTTTGTCGAGAGTCCAGCCGTAGGCGGTTCCGAGGTCGCCGCCCAGTGACCGCGCGAGCAGGCCGAACGACACCGCGCGTGACAAGGCCGCGATGGCCAGGGCCATGACCAGCAAATTCATGCCGTAAATGATGACCGTGGAGAACACGACCCCCTGCGACTGGACATCCGGTTGTTTGACCGTCAGGAGCATCATCAGGGTGAACGTGATGTGAAAACTCCAGCCGAGTCCCACGAGGAAGAACAACACCCACAGGTATGCAGAAAGATCCCAGATGGCGTACGCCAGGAAGAACACGATCATAAACAGCATGGCATAGAACGGGAAAAAATAGGGCGCCAGCGCGATGAACCAGTTGGTCTTGCTCGTGCGGACCTGTCCGCCGGTCTTTTTGACCTTCAAACCGCTGACGCGCGCGCCCATCATCAACGCCCAGATGGCGTGGGTCAGTTCGTGGCCGAGGACGTAGGTCCGCATGGGCTTGGGCAGGAAGGCGAACACGGCCAGCCAGAGTGCGTAGCCGCCGACGAAGGCCCACAGCGCGGGGCTGTTCATCGCATTCGGGGAGAAGGAAAGCTGCAGGGCCAGGCGCCACGCCGTCATCGTGAGCGCGCCGCAGGCCGGCAGCAGGAGTACACCCAGAAAGAACTTCAGGAGTCGCACGGTTTTCCCCGTTGACTTTTGCGGTTCGGGACGTAAGATGACGGGCCATTCAAGCAACCAGGACGCAATAGATTCATCGGATTATTTATCATGGCCAATACACGTTCCGCAGCGAAACAGGCGCGCGCCAGTGTTCGGAAGCAAACGCACAACAAATCGATTAAATCCAGACTCCACACGCTGGAAAAGAAATTTCTCGCGGCCGTCTCCGCCAAGAAGGCGGACGATGCCAGCGCGCTGTATCGCCTGCTGAGCTCCGCGCTGGACAAGGCGGCCAAGACCCAGGTGATCCATCGCAACAACGCCTCGCGCAAAAAATCCCGGTTGTCAGCCCGTCTGAAGGCGGCGGCGGCGTAGGCTGGACTTGTAGCCGCGAATCTCATTCGCGGTTTAGCCCACGCTCACTGCGCCGCGAAAAAGTTTCGCGGCTACAATTTGCGCGTGAAGCAAATCGGTCACCAGCTCTCCACAAGCAGGCCGGCGACCCGCTTGGCGATATCGTCGGCCACCAGCGGCAACGCCTGATATTCCGCGCTTGTCTGGTCCTCACCGATAAACACGTCGGAGGTGCCTTCGACCTCGGTGGGCTTTAACACCGTCTCGCCGGTCCGACGATCCAGCGCTTCGACGCGGACGGTGATGGCAATTCGGAACTCACGCGGCACGCCGGTATCTGAATGCAACGACCGCAGTGCGATGCGATCGTAACGTTCCACGGTACCGACGAGGACCACATCGGCCCGTGACCGGGACTCGATTTGCAGGGAACCATCCTGCTGGAGCCGTCGAATGATCGCGTTGCTGGTCTGGGCCTCGAGTTGCGGGATGAGTGTCTCGTTGCGAAACATCGGCACGGCAATGGAATGGAAGCTCGTTTTGGTGACCGGGCCGATGTGATAGCCGGCGCAACCGAAGAGGAAGCTGGACAGCAGCAGCAGCGGCGCCGCCTGGATGACGCGGACCATTCGGCCTCGACGGTCCGTCGAAGCGTGGGCGTTCATGGCGTGGCGGTCTTGTCGGCGACCAATGGCGTGAGCGACGCGACCTTCCCCTTCGCCTGGGTCGCCCAATCGGACTCGGGGTTCTTCTCGATCACGTCGTTGTAGTAAATCAGCGCCGACTTGTAGTAGTGGTTTTTTTCGTAGAACTCGCCGATGTGGAACAACCCGCGGGCCTGCTCGACCTTCAACTCGCTGCGATACTTCTCGGCCACCGGCACCTTGTCGCTCTGCGGGTAGCGAAAGATGAAATCCGTAAACGCGGCGATCGCCTGGTTCGCCGAGTTCTGGTCGTATTCGGCGCGGGCCGACTCTTTCTTGTATTCCCAGCCAATCTGGAATTGGGCCGCTTCCGCCAGGGGATGTTTGGGATAGCGTTCCATGAGTTTCTCATAGGCGTGGACGGCGGAGAGATAATCGCGCTCCTTCTCGTAGACCAGCCCGATGCGGAACTGGGCGTCGATGGCGACGGGACTGTACGGGCCGTTTTTGACGACCTGCTCGTACACTTCCACCGCGCGGTCCATGGACGGGAACCAGCGGATACCCCACGCCTTTTGCCGGTCGCCGGCGAGGAACAGGTTGGCAATTTCAAACTCGCGCTGCAGCACTTCATCGAAGTGCGGTGTGTTCGGGTTTTTCTTGATCAATTCCTGGTACGTTTGGAATGCCTTGTAATGATAGGCGATGGCGCTGTAGCACTCCGCCAACCCCATCCGCGCTTCCTGGGTCGACGACGAGAGCGGCCAGCGGGCGATGACGCGACGATAGGCGGGGATCGCGCGGCGATATTGCTTCTTGGCCTCCAGATCCTGGCCGATCTTAAGCTGGTCTACAGGGGTCGCCCCGACCGGTACCCCCTCGTGCACCCAACTCCAGCCCTCGCCCCGGGTCCAGACCAGTGGCGCGGGGCACCTGACCGGCATCAGGAACGCAAACGCCAACACTCCCAAGAGGGCGATGACGAGGTTTTTGTAACGGTTCATCAGGATTTGCCGCGCAGGCTACTACAACCCGCCGGTGCCGTCAAGCAGGGCACTCGGGAGTGCGTGGGTCCGAAGAATCGTGAACTACTGCACCAATATGACACGGTAAAACACGGGCGGGTTGGTGGCGGCGCCGAAATCGGTCTGGGTGGCGGGAGAGCCGGTGCCAAGGGTCTGTGAACCGACGCTGGACCACGTGGCGTTGGTGCCGAGCGTGCCGCTTCTCTGTAATTGATTTGTCTTGCTCGGCTCGGTTGTCCACGTGACCTGGACATTGTTGCTGACAACACTGATGCTGGTGATGCGAAAGCTGGTGCTGGGATCTAGGGGATCGGTGCCCGCGAGGTAGTCCTGCAGATTGGAAAAGCCAGAGCCGTCGGCGTCGTCGTTAGCGAGGGAATTATCACCCGCCTCGCCGGTCGGATGATTGAAATACGCCAGCATCCACCAATCGGGAATGCCGTCACCATCGCTATCGAGGTCGGCGATCTTGCGGACCTGGATGCCGGAAGCGCGGGCATTGTCGATAATCGGGGTGAACGTCATGTTGAGTTGCGTGGCCGAGACGGTGCAGGTGAACACGAGGCTGATCGGGATGTTCTGTCCGCCGGCGGCTTTGTAGATGTCGAAATTCGTCAATACCTGCTGCCCTTGCAGGAACACGTTGAACACGCGTTCGTTGGTGCCGCTCCAGTACGTTTCCGCTTCGTTCAATATCGTTTCGTACACGCCCATCGGGCAATCGAAGAGATAACTGAACCCGCTCGACGCGGTGCTGTATCGCTCCCACTGGTACAGGGGATACACGCTCGTGCAAACACCGGAAATCGCATTATTGACAAACCCCGTCGTGCTACTGCCCGAATACCCGAACGAACCGGCTGTGTACGCCTGGTCGGCAATCCACACGTTGCCGGAGCAATCGGTGACGCTGCGCGGGTCGCCGGGGCTGATGCGCGCGAGGTACGCGCCCGGCACATTAATGACGCGGACCGTGACGGTGGGGATGGTTGACACGTTGCCTGACGAATCCGTCGCCTGCGCGGAGATCGTGTGCACGCCGTTGAGCACGGACAACGTGTTGAATGAGTACGACCAGTTCGTGGTACCCGTCGCGAGGGTCCACGTGCCGTTGTCGATGCTAACTTCAACTTTCGCGACCGCGACGACGTCACTGGCCGTGCCTGCGACCAAGACCGTGCCCGTGACCGTGGAGTCATTGGCGGGCGTGAACAGGGTAATGGTCGGCGGAATCGGCTGGTAGACCGGGTCGGCGATTTTCCGGACGCGGATGGCCGAGACGCGCGCGTTGGTGTCCCACATCGTGGCGATCCCGGTGAAATCGATCTCCAGTTGGCCGTTCAAAACCGTGTTGGTGAACGTGGCAATGACCGCTGTGTTCGAACCGCCCGCCGCGGCGATGATGTCGTAATTGCTCAACACCTGTTGGCCCTGGATGGACACGTTGAACAACCGCTGGCCAACGGCGTGCCACTGGGTCTCGGCGTTGTAGAGGCTGGTTTCATAGGTGCCATCGGGGCAATCGAAGAAGGCCGAAAACGTCACGCCCAGGTGCTCCGATTGAAACATGACCGGGTCGATGGTGTTGGTGATCGCATTGGGGATCATGTTGCTGCCGCCACCGTTGATGCCAAACGACCCGAGGCTGTACGGACGGTCTTCCACCCACATCGCGCCGCCTTGATCGAGATAGGGCCGACCGCCGCCATTGATCCGCGCTTCGTACGGGGGAGGGGATGTCAGGTTCAAGTAGGCGTTGATGACATGCGACTGGGTAATGGACGCCGCCGGCAGCGCCATGCGCAACAAGTGTTCCGCGCCATCCACGTAATAGCCGGAGCCCGCCGCCACCAGGTTTTCCGCGCTGGTGTAACTCGATAGTGAAACCGTGTCGGCAATGACGCTCGATACGGCGTTGGTGCAATACAGTTCGACCTGCCAACTGCGCTGGGTGGGCTGCCCGGTGTATGAGCCGGACGCGCCGCCGATGTTCACGGTCACGCTGTTGCTGGCCGCGGCGGCGGTGATGAAGGTGGTGGCGAGTTGATTGGAACGATACCCAGTGGACGCGCCATCGTCGTCGTAGAGGATGTAACTGGCGTTGGTGCTGCAATATATGCGCACGCCACGCTGGCTGCCATTGTCAAACTGGCTGGACTCGACGTACGGCCCGAGCGCGGTGATCGAGTTGTCGCGATAAAACGCGGGGGTATACCCCATTTGTGCCGGCCAATTGGTTATCACCGGACCGGTCAATGGCTGCCCGCTCCACAAGTCGATCCAGTTTCCGGCGGGCAGATAGGTGGGTTGCGAGAGCGCCCCTTGCGTGACGATGGGGGAAACCATGATATTCGACCCGAACATGAACTGGTTGCCGTTCTGGAGGACATTCGTGTCGTTCGGGAACGCCAGCGGCAGGGCGCGGCACATCGGCATCCCCGTGTCGAACGTCTCGCGGGCGGCGGTGTACACGTAGGGGAGCAGTCGATACCGCAGTTTCATCGCGTTGCGGCAATGGTCCTGCACGAACAGGTCAAACTGGTACGGAGCGGTCGGTTTGGTATCGACCCCGTGGGCGCGGAAGATTGGGCAGAACGAACCAAATTGGAACCAGCGCACGTACAATTCGTCGGTGGGTTGGGGAGCGTCGAAGCCGCCGATATCGCTGCCGAAATAGCTCAGTCCAGACAGGCCGTAATTGCAGAGGGCGGTTGGGTGCGCGGCCAGCGTCGCCCAGTTCGGGTACGTATCATTCGTCCAGTGGCCGGCGCCAAACCGCTGGTCACCCGCAAAGCCCGAGCGGCTGAGAATGTAGAGGCGCGCATTTGGATAATTGCTGGCGAATCCTTCCGCCAGCCCCTGATGCCACAGAAGATTGTAGACGTTGTGGATCTCCGATTCACGATGGCCGCCGTAGAGGTAATCGGTTGTCGTATCCTCCTCGGGTTCACCGAGGTCGGTCCAAAACCCGGCGATGCCGGCGGCGTAGAGGGGTTGGATCTTGGTGAACCACCAGGCGCGGGCCGAAGGATTGGAGAAATCCACGTAACCGGCGGTATTATAGAAGCCGGAATTGTCCTGGATGCTGGGCGAGGTCATTTGCGGGTTGGTGGAGACCAGGTAACCGGCGGCGGCGGCCGCATTGAAATTGCTCAGGGCGGGCTGGTTGACGTTGTTGATGTACTCTTCCTGGATGTTGATGACCTTGATTCCCGACGAGGCAAACGCCGCCAGATTGCTGGCAGGATTGGGGAAAGTCGCCGTGTCCCATGTCAACCCACCCATGACACTGGGCGTGCCATACCAGTACAGGTCGAGGATGAGCGTGTCGCAGGGCAGGTCGTTGGTACGGAACTCGGCCTCCGCCGTGGTCATGTCCCACCAATTTGTGTAGCCGTAGCGCGATTGCATGTAGCCGAGCGCCCAGCGCGGGGGCATTGGCGCCGTGCCCGTGATTTGCGTGTAGCGATTCAGCGCATCGGCGGGGCTCGTGGAGGCGATGAAGTAATAGTTCAATTCGCCGGAGGTGACCATCGTGCTCCATTGCGTGTCACTGGACAGCGAAAAGTTCCAGGTTTGGGAGAAGGTGTTGTCCACGAAAACGGCGTAGCCCTTGGAGGACAACATCAAGGGCACGGCCATGTCCGTCATGTCCCCATTTTCGAAGCTTCGTCGGGCGTTGTAGAGTGTGCGACTCTGGCCGCTGTAACTGAGCGGTTCACCGAGCACCAGACCGAGACCGTAGAACTGTTCGTTGGTTTGCTGGGCAAACGTCTCAGTCAGGTTGGTGATCGAACCGCTGGGAGTGGACGTCATGCCGGTTGTATTCGTGTCCGTGAGCCAGACGGGACCGGGCGCGTTAACCCAAGGCTGGCGAAACGTGAGCCGAAACGGTGCCATGGATACATCCACTTCCAGATTTGACGTCGTGATCCTCAACGGATTCGCACCGACAACGGTGATCGGCGGAAGTGTCCAGTTCTTGATGACCGTGAAGGAGGCATTTGTGTTGAACGCGGTGCCACTCGGCTCCATCCGGACGCGGGCCACGTTGGCGTCTAGAATGTCCAGCTTCACGACGGCGGTCTGGCAGGTGAAAGTGAGTTCGTTGAGGGAATTACTGAACCACGAGGTGACGTTACCAGGGTCTGCGGCTGCGATGAGGGGCAATCCGAGGAGAACGCCGAACAGGAGCGTTACCGTACGTTTCATAATGTGTAAAGCGGTTTAACAGATTTCAGGGGAAAAAGCAAGGGAAGTGTGGGTGGAGTTTTCTCCAATCTGCTACCGTCATCTTGCTATTGGCTTTGATTCTCTATCGCCCGATCCGCCTAGCACCTACTTTTCAGAATACTTTTCCAACGAAAGCTCAGGCAAGTAGGGTCTGACAATCCGTAGACAAATATCACGAGATTTTTCTATAAGCTCAATGGCGGGTACTTTGTCGGATACGTACCATCGGAGGATCCGGAATAACTGCAGTGTTCTCATATTTGGCGACCCCGTTGAGTTCGACTCGGACGAATGCCGCAGGCGAACCTTGGACAGGAATCGAATTGCCGTAGTAGTTCACCCGACCGCTAAAAAGAGAATGGTCAAACTTTACGTCTCCCTGAAAGCGAACCGGTCCCTTAAGAGTTAGCGATCCGAAACAACCTACTCAAGAACGAACCGCGCTTAGCAAGGGCGGCTACAACGCTGGCAGGCCGCGGTCGGCGCCCGCGGCTACAGGGAGAGGCTAACGAACGCAGGCTAAAGCCTGCGGCTACAGGGGAATGATGGGGTGGGCGCGGCTTGGTTGTGGGAAGCGGAATCGGCTGGCGAGTTTGGGGTTGACTCGGCTATCGCGGCGTGATATCGGTATGGCGATATTGGAGGGGGTAGATGGAGAATGGTTGATGGGGAATGGCTGACGGAGCCGGAATCGTTGTTCTTTGACATTGGGGATATGGCTCACGGTTCATGGTTGATGGTAAATGGCTGATGGCGGACGAACAGTGAGGCGGAGTTTCGCCTGGGATTGCGCCGTCGGCAAATCTTCGGCGCGTGTCGTCGGACTCCGCTTGGCGACGCCACAAGCCGATGACGCGACGGGTTCGCAGCCTTCGGCGCTGCCCCTTCGACGTGCTTCTGTTCCTGCCAGACGGAGGGGGGAGGGGGGTACGAAACGAACCCAATTTTGGGGGATTATATACTTGACTAACCACGCGGGTTCTGTTACGTTGGCACCATGAAAGCACAACCTGAATTTCCTGAGACACTCAAAGACGCAATCCAGTTCTTTGCCGATGATGACCGGGCGCTACAATTCATGGCTTCGGTACGGTGGCCTGACGGCAAGCCCGTGTGTCCCCGGTGCGGGTCAAGCAATGCCCATTTCCTCGCCAATCAGAAGCGGTGGAAGTGCCGGGCCTGTAAGCGGCAATTTTCGGTCAAGGTTGGGACGGTATTCGAGGAGAGTCCCCTTGGACTGGACAAATGGCTTCCTGCGTTCTGGATGGCGGTCAACTCCAAGAACGGCATCAGTTCGTGTGAAGTCGGCAGAGCATTGGGTGTCACACAAAAGACCGCATGGTTCATGCTCCACAGAATCAGACTGTCATTGCGACAAGGCACCATCGAAAAGCTGTCTGGTGAAGTCGAGGTTGACGAAACATTCGTCGGCGGCAAGTACAAGTCCATGAATAACCGCCAGCGACGGAAAAGCCCTGATGTCTCTGGCCCCGGCGGGAAAGCGGTTGTCATGGGATTGTTGGAACGCAAAGGCCGCGTGATCGCCACGGCTGTAGCCGGTACACGGAAGGCGCATTTGAAAGAGCATATTTTCAAGCACGTCGAACCCGGCTCCGCGGTCTACACGGATACGTCGCCTACCTACAACGATCTTCACTCTCATTACGCGCATGAGCAGATCAACCACGCAGTCTGTTACGTCAAGGGCGCTGTCCACACCAACGGTCTGGAAAACTTCTGGTCACTCCTGAAGCGCACGATTCGCGGGACGTATGTAAGCGTGGAGCCTTTTCATCTGTTCCGGTATCTGGACGAGCAGGCATTTCGGTTCAACGAACGCAAAGGCACGGATGCAGAGCGATTTTTGATCGGCATTGTCGGTATAATCGGGAAGCGCCTCAAGTACATCAATCTCATCAGTGAAGCGGGCAGTCACGAGATTCCGGCGGCAGGGTAGAGGAAAACGGAAAAAAAGTCCCGCTCTACACAACTGATTATTCTTGGCCTGTAGAACAATCGTGTTTTTCACTATGGACACGACGCGAATATGCATCGACCTTGGGGAGTAGAATCAAGCTTGATTGAATTGACAATTTAGAGATCGGTAAGACCGCTCAGTCCATCGCATCCGAAAGGATTGCAACCAATCAAGCTTGGGGACTGAGCGGTTTTTTTGTACCTGCTCTTTGAGGTGTTAAAAGCAGAACGCCGCTCGCACTGGTAATGCGAGCGGCGTCCCAACTTTCTATGCCGGATACAACCACGGCAGGAAAACACCGGGGGAGATCGGCTCAAGAAAGTGTGTTGTTCGACACGCCCTACTTGAGCACATCAACCCCCCGGTGTCAACAGTGCGGTTGGTATAGGGGGGATTATGCAGAAATTAACTGCATCCCAGATAGTGGAAGCGATAAAGGAGCACACTCGAAAGAGCGGTGCCAAGTACTGGAGCGAGTGGTACGCCGGAATCACGAGCGACATCGACCAGAGGTTGCACGGAGATCACAAAGTCCCCGAAAAGGACTTCTGGTACATCTGGCGAGAGGCGATCAGTTCCCAAGCCGCCCGCGATGCTGAAGCGGAGTTGTTGAAGCTAGGATACAAGGGTGGAAGCGGTGGAGGCGACGACGACAGCACGTTCGTTTATGCCTACAAGATTACTTCCATCACGAGGGAGTAGTTGTAGTTGGGCTAACAGCCTCACCGGAGACAAGACAGTGTGTGTTTATCCACACTGTCTTGTTTTTGCATCGTATCATCGCCTCGTCCCCGTCCATTTCGGCCTGAATGTCCGGCCAAAATGCCTGATTCAATGAGTCAACAATCTTGGCCAAGTCATCAGCGGAAACTCCGTTGCTGAACGGATCTGGTTCGGATTGGAAATAGCGGATTAACCTGTTTTTCATATCGTCATCCTCGGCCAGTTGTACCGCTCACTCAATCAGGCGAACACCTGAGCGATACCCAGTCTCAAATCCTAGCTCAAATCGTACCATAAACGTCAACACCGGCACAGACTGGACACTATTGCTACCAGGGTGTACACTGGCCTCATGTCCGAAAGCACACAGCCAGCGCCGACCGAATTCCAGCGGTTCCGCACTCTGCTGCAACAAGCCGTGTCTGTCCCCAAGTCTGAGATCGACAGGCGCGAGGCCGAGTACAAGAAGCAGCGCAAGGCGTTGAAGCGGGCGAAGAAGTAGACCGGAACGCGAAGCCGGTTCTCAGTCTCACACTTAGGAGGTTCTATGGTACTGACAGCAGCTTTTTTAGGCGCTTTCGTCGCCTTCCTCTTTGCTTTGGCTGGGCAATACTATTTGCTTGAACGACAAGAGAAATTCCAGCGGGAAATGCTTAAATCTCAACAGGAATTTCAAGACCGCCTGCAAAAAGAGCAGCAAGCATGGCAGCACACCCTATTGTGTGCGGATATAAAAGCCCGCGTTGACGCTGCCGAATACCAACGACAAGTAGATCAGAAACGCGATATGGACAGACGCAACTTTGAGAGGGAGCTGTTGGCGTTTAAAGGCTTGCACTGAGTCGGCCCACATTGCCCACTTCAAATGCCGTCCCCCATGTATGGCGGATTGTGGCGAAGCACCAACTCGTTTAGCCTCTTACCGGCGTAGTATTGAACAAGCAGCTTGCCCTCTGCCCCAAGCCTTCTGTCAAGTTCCCCAGCAGCGAAGGGAATGCCGCGATAGAGTTCGTCTGACAACTTCTCCTTCATTTGGTAGGCGAGAAGATCGGCGGCTTGAAGCGGCAGGACATCTGAGGGTCTGCTAAATGCGACGGTCGAAACGAGTTTCTCCTTTGTGTCGAAAGTTTCTTTCACCCACTTGTACATTTCGGATGCGTGTTCTTTGAATTGGTTGGCCTCATCCAAAAACAAGGATACTTTCGCGTCTGGGTAAGCGGCAGCGACATATTCTTCGTCAACCCGCTCCAACACCATATTCATAAATAGGTGTAAACAAAAGAAGTATGGGTGCCGGTACATGTCCTTGTCGGCATTAAGCAGTAATTGGTCGTAGTCCAACACTGATACAAGTGCAGCAAATCCGAAAAGTGTTTTTTGCCCGGCCACCGTTGCCAGATCATGCAGAAACGCCTCATGCTTCTTGTCGTTCCTCCCGTAGTAAGGCCAGCCCGGTTTCTTGTGCCGTTTATATTCGTCCCGGTAATCACGGTAATGAAATCCTGTTTTCTCCATCCCGTAATTTTTAAGCACACGCATCCATTCGCCGCAGAATGTTACCCAACGATCGGCCCGCGCTATATAGCCAGCAACACCAGCCACGTCCGAGCCGGGCTGTTTGCCGGTTGGGTCATGAATGCCCGTCTCGTCAACATAGATGGCAAGATTCACAAACAACTCTCCGGGGAACAGCAATGAAAAGTCCCTGAACCGTTGTTCTGCGTCACAAACCGTTGCGGCTTCACTATCTGCAAACATCGCATACCTTCATTTGGTTACGCAAGTATATAATCCCCCAATTTTGTGCAAGCCGGCGTGGACAAGTCAGTTCCGGAAAGCCAAAAACGAACCCAAATTCCGGGTGGTAGAGCATGGAGAACACGGGAGAAATGGGCGTTGGCGGGCAGGTGGGTCAGACTCTGCGCACGTGCCCGGTCGGTTCGATGCGATCGGCTGGCGTCGTCGGCTACTTAAGAGAGGCCGTGATCCTGTGTGCCTGGGTAATCGGTGCTGGGGGTAATTTGATGTGTAGCAGGCTCTCGGTGCGGTCGAGGTAGTAGCCGGACTCGGCTGACGCCAGCGCTGCGGAATTACCGAGATTCAACAGGGCAACGCCGTCAGCGGAGACATTGGAGACGGCATTACGGCAATACAACTCCACTTGCCACAGTCGCTGGGTTGGTTCGCCCGTGTAGGAGCCGACGGCACCGCCGATGTTGATGGTGACGGTATTGTGAGACTTGACCGCGCTGATCGAGGTGGTGGCGAATTCATGGGAGCGATAGCCGTTGGACGCGCCGTCGTCGTCGTAGACCGTGCCGACCGCCTTGGCGGTGCAGTAGATTCGCAACCCTCGCCGCGAGCCGTCGTCAAACTGGCTCGAGTCGACGTCGGGTCCCAGTGGCGTGATCGAGTTATCGCGATAGAAGGCCGGGATTTGCGTAATCGGCGCAGGCCAATTTGTCTTCACCGGCCCGGTCAATGCCTGACCGCTCCATACATCGATCCAATTGCCCGACGGCAGGTACACAGAGCGTGAGGTCAGGTCCTGGGTCGTGACGGGAGCGACCATGATATTCGAGCCGAACATGAACTGGGTTCCATTGAGGGCGACGCTCGTATCGTGTGGGAAGGCCAGCGGCAGGGCGCGGCACATCGGCATGCCCGTGTCGAACGTCTCGCGCGCGGTCGTGTAAATGTACGGGAGCAACCGGTAGCGCAATTTCATCATGGTGCGGCAGCGCTCCAAGACCTGCGGGCCGAATTCGTAGGGGGCAACGGGCTTCGGGTCCCTGCCGTGCGCCCGGAAGACAGGACAGAACGCACCGAATTGAAACCAGCGCGTGTACAGCTCCTCGCTCGGCTGGCCCGTGAACCCGCCAATATCGCTTCCGAAATAGCTCATGCCCGAGAAACCGTAATTGCACAGCGCGTTGAGGTGGGCGGCGAGCGTCTGCCAGTTCGAGCGCGTGTCGTTGGTCCAATGCCCGACGCCGAAGCGCTGGTCACCGGCGAAACCGGAGCGGCTGAGGATGTAGAGGCGCCGGTTCGGATAGTACGTGGCGAATCCGTCAGCCAGCGCCTGGTGCCAGAGCAGATTGTACACGTTGTGGATTTCCGACTCGCGGCGTCCGCTGTACAGGTAATCGGAGCGACGATCCTGCTCCGGCTCACCGAGGTCGGTCCAGAATCCCGCGATGCCGTCGTCGACGAGCGGTTTGATTTTGGTGAACCACCAGCGGCGCGCGTCGGGGTTGAGAAAATCGAAATACCCGGCGGTGTCGTAGAAGCCCATGTTTTCCAGCAGGCTGGGCGCGGTCATCTCTTCATTGGTCGCGACGAGATAATGCAGCGCGGCAGCCTGGTCGAAATTGGTCTTGGCGGGCGGATTGTCCTTGTTGAGATACTCCTCGTGGATGCTAATGACCTTGATGCCCGAAGAGGCGAGGGCGGCGAGATTGCTGGACGCAGCCGGGAAGTTGGTGGGGTTCCATGTCAGCGCGCCCATCTGGTTTCTTTGTCCCCACCAGTAGAGGTCGAGAATCAGCGCGTCGCAGGGGAGGTCGTTGGTGCGGAAGGCATCGCGGGCGGCATACATTTCCGACCAGTTGCGATAGCCGTAACGGGACTGCATGTACCCGAGCGCCCAGCGCGGTGGCAATGGCGACCGGCCCGTGATCTGCGTGTACCGATTGAGGGTGTCGGCGAGGCTGTCGGCGCCGATGAAGTAGTAATCCAATTCCCCGCCGGTGACCGTGGCGCGCCACTGGGTGCCATCGGAGCAGATGAAATCCCACAGTTGCGAGAACGTGTTGTCCAGGAAGAGGCCATAGCCTTTCGTCGAAAGAACGAGTGGCACGGCCATGTCGGTCATCGCGCCGAACTGGAAGCGGGCGCGATCGTTGTACAGGGACCGAATCTGGCCGCGATAACTCAGTGGTTGGCCGAGGACCAACCCAAGTCCGTAAAACTGTTCTCCACCCGCCATTTGGAAAGTGGCGCTGCGGTTGGTGAACGTATCGTCCGGCGGCGACAAAGAGAATCCGCCGGAACTGGCGCCACCAAGCCACACGGTCCCGTCAGGCTTGCGAAACGTCAGACGAAACGGGTTCTTGTTTACGTCGACTCGGAGACCGGAAGCCGTAACGGTCAACGGGTCACCATCGACCACGGAGATCGGGGGTCGGACCCATTGTTTGACGACGGTAAAGGAGGCATTCGTGCTGAACGCAAACCCGTTGGGCTCCAGGCGCACGCGCGCGACGTTCGTATCGAGCAACTCCAGCTTGACGACGGCTGTTTGGCACGTGAACGTGAGTTCATTGAGCGAGTTGCTGTGCCACGAGATCACAGGGCCGGTGTCCGCGGCACAGAGAAGGGGGAAAAAGAGCAAAACGGCACACGCGAGCTTCACCATCGGTTTCATAGAAAGCTGATTGTCTGAGACGGCCTGCGAAAAAGCAACGCTGGACTGGACAAGGGAACGTCGGGCGTGCGATATGTCCCCGCACATGGGCACCGATGTGCACATTCGCCCCTACGAACCGCGCGACCGCGCCGCAGTGCGGCAAATCTGCGCTGACACGGCCGATGCCGGCCAACCCGTCGAGCGGTTTTTTCCCGACCGGGAGGTCATTGCGGATCTGCTCACGAATTACTATACGCAATTCGAGCCGCAATCGACGTGGGTTGTGGACAAGGGTGACGGTGTGGTCGGCTATCTCACGGGGTGCCTCGATACGAAACGATTCATGCGGGTCATGATCTGGCGGATCGGGCCGAAACTTTTTTTCAAGGCGCTCGTGCGCGGAACGTTGTGGCATCCACAAACGTTGCGCTTCCTCCGCGCCAATATCGGCCTCTGGCTGACGGGTGGGCACGCGGCGCGCGCGTCGCTCCACGACTACCCGGCACATCTGCACATTAACATTCGGGACGGCTTCCGCGGACACGGCCTCGGGCAAGATCTGGTGAAAACATTCAGCGACTGCGCCGTCGAGGCGGGGGTCCGCGGCGTTCATGCCGGCGTCAGCGCGAACAATCCACGAGCGTGTCATTTCTTCGAAGAGTTGGGATTCATTGAGGTCCATCGGGAGCCACGATTTCGCAAGCCGGACGGATCGGGCAGCATCCTCTATACGATCATTTATGCGAGGTCGCTGGATTGACCAATCGCGGCGGCGTCGGCGCAACCATTTTACTTGAGCAGGCTGGTTGCAGGCCGGTATGATGCGGGACTCGAATATATGGCAGACGACACCAGCAAGTTCGACGTTTCGTACGTGGCCTATTTGGCGCGGATGCACCTGACGGACGCCGAAAAGGAAAACATTTCCGCGCAACTCAACGACATCCTGGCGTATGTCGCCAAACTGAACGAGTTGGATGTCTCGCAAGTCGAACCGACGGCACACGCGACGCCGCTTTCGAATGTTCTCCGCAAGGACGAGGTGCAACCGTCCATCGACCGCGACAAGATTCTTAAAAACGCCCCCGAACAGGCCCGCGACCTGTTCATTGTCCCCAAGATCGTCGAATGAGCCTTCACGCGCTGACCATTCATGAACTCCGCGAGAAGCTGCGGGGCGGCGACGTTTCCGCCCGCGAGGCGACGCAGGCGTTGCTCGACCGTATTCAGGCGGTTGACGGCAAGCTGAAGGCGTATCTGTGGCTGAATGCCGAGGACGCATTGGCCCAGGCCGATGCCATTGACCGGAGCGGGATCGCCAAAAATGGCAAGCTTCTGGGCGGCGTTCCCATCGCCATCAAAGATGTCATCAACGTCGATGGCCAGCCCTGCACGTGTGCGTCCAAGATTCTCAAGCGACACACGTCGGTATACGACGCGTTTGTCGTGCAGCGATTGCGCGAGGCCGGGGCAATTCTTCTCGGGCGTACGAACATGGACGAGTTCGCGATGGGCAGTTCCACCGAGAATTCGAGCTGGGGCGTCACGCGCAATCCGTGGGATTTGGAACGCATTCCGGGCGGTTCCAGCGGCGGCAGCGCGGCGGCGGTGGCCGCGGACGAGGCGTTTGCGGCGCTCGGCAGCGACACCGGTGGCTCGATTCGGCAACCGGCGGCGCTCTGCGGTTGCGTGGGATTGAAGCCTACGTATGGGCGTGTCTCGCGCTACGGTCTCGTGGCGTTTGCCTCATCGCTCGACCAGATCGGGCCGTTCACCAAGGACGTGGCGGACAGCGCGCTGATGCTGCGCGTTCTGGCGGGCCATGATCGGTGCGACTCGACGAGCGTGCCGCAATCCGTGCCGGATTACACCGCGACGCTGGGACAGGGCGTGAAGGGACTCCGGATTGGCCTGCCGAAAGAGTATTTTATCGACGGCATGGATCGGGAAGTTGATGCGGCCGTGCGGGCGGCGATCAAGAAACTGCAGGATCTGGGCGCCGAAGTTGTCGCGATTTCCCTGCCGCACACGGATTACGCCGTGGCGGTCTATTATTTGATCGCCACCGCCGAAGCCAGCGCCAACCTGGCGCGATTCGATGGCGTGCGGTATGGCGCGCGTGTCGTGGGCGAGGACGTAATCGACATGTACGGCAAAACTCGCGGCGCGGGGTTTGGGCCCGAAGTGAAGCGGCGCATCATTCTGGGCACCTACGCCCTGAGCGCGGGTTATTATGACGCGTACTATCTGCGCGCCCAGAAGGTGCGGACGCTCATCCGTCAGGATTTCGAGAAAGCGTTCGAGAACTGCGATGTCATCGTAACGCCGACCTCGCCCGAGGTCGCGTTCCGAATCGGGGAGAAGACCGACGACCCGCTGAAAATGTATCTCAGCGATATTTTTACCATCAGCGTGAACCTCGCCGGCATTTGCGGCGTCAGTCTGCCCTGTGGATTCACGAAGAGTCCTCGGCTGCCCATCGGGCTGCAAGTCCTGGGCAAACCATTCGACGAGGAAACCGTCCTGCGTGTCGCCCACATGTACGAACAGGCGACCGAATGGCGCAAGCAAAGGCCGTCTTTATAGATCATGCAATACGAAGCGGTCATCGGCTTGGAAGTTCACGTGCAGCTCAAGACGAAGAGCAAGATGTTTTGCGGCTGCGCAACGGAATTTGGCGCGGAGCCAAACACGCACGTGTGTCCCGTATGTCTCGGGTATCCGGGGGTGTTGCCTGTGATGAATGAAGATGCGGTGAGGAAGACAATCCTGACGGGTTTAATGATCGGGAGTGACGTTGCGCGGTTCAGCAAGTGGGACCGGAAGAATTACTTTTACCCGGATATGCCGAAGAACTACCAGATTTCGCAGTACGATCTACCGCTGTGCGTGCGCGGCGCGGTCGAGATCAAACTCGAAGACGGCCAGACGAAGAAGATCGGTGTCACCCGCGCGCATCTCGAGGAAGACGTGGCCAAGAATCTTCATTTCGAGACCACCAGTGGGGTGGATTTCAACCGCGCGGGCACACCCTTGATGGAAATCGTGAGCGAACCCGACATGCGCACGGCCGAAGACGCGTTCGCCTATCTCACGGCGCTCAAGGAAATCCTGATCAGCGGCGGGATCAGCGATTGTGACATGGAGAAAGGGCAGCTTCGCTGCGACTCGAATGTGTCCGTGCGCCCGGTCGGCCAGAAGGCGTTTGGCGAAAAGGTCGAGATCAAGAACATGAACACGATCTCCGGTGTTCGACGCGCGCTCGCGTACGAGATTGAGCGCCAAAAGGCCGCGTTGCAGAAAGGGGAGAAGGTTTCCCAGGAAACACGGCGATGGGACGACGCGACCGGCAAGACGTCGGTGATGCGCACCAAGGAATACGCGCATGACTACCGGTATTTCCCCGAGCCTGACCTGATGCCCGTGGTCGTGAGCGAGGATATGATCGCCGAGATGCGGAAACTGCTGCCGGAGCTACCGGAGGCGAAGCGGCAACGGTTCGTCAAGCAGTACGGCCTGCCGGAATACGATGCCGGCGTGCTCGTCGCCAGCGCGACGCTGGCCGCGTTCTATGAACGGGCGGCCGAGCGATCGAAGAATCCCAAGGCAATTTCGAATTGGGTGACCACCGAACTCCTGGGTAAACTGGCCGAGGCGAAGAAGACGATCGACGAATCCCCGGTCAAGCCCGAGCAACTCGCGGAACTGGTTTCACTGATCGAGAGCGGCCAGATCAGCGGCAAGATCGGGAAAGAAGTGTTCGCCGAGATGTTTGGCAGCGGCAAGGGCGCGTCGATGGTCGTGAAGGAGAAGGGGATGGTGCAGGTGAGCGACGCGGGGTCCCTCGAAGGATTCGTGGAAGAAGCGATTGCCAGGAACCCCAAGTCCGTGGCAGACTTCCGCGCGGGGAACGAAGCCGCGATCAATTTTCTGAAGGGGCAGGTCATGAAGTTGAGCAAGGGAAAAGCCAATCCGCAACTGGTCGGGGAGATCCTGCTCCGGAAGCTGGAGGGGGGTTAAGGCACGTGCAACCCACTCACGGTTCGCAGGTTGTGCCGCTTGGCTTCTTGACGGGCAGGAGCGCAGGGGCTAATGTTAAACAGACGGATGCAGTCTCGCGAGGAATATGCCAGCTCAAGATGAATATATAGTCGAGATTCTCCGTGATCTCGGCCTGATCTCGCACGAAGATATCCTGAAGGCGAAGGAACGCGCCAAGATGGAGCAGGTGGGGCTTGTCGACGCGCTGATCTTGGCGGGCCGGATCACGCACATGGACGTGTCCAAGGCACTGGCCAGCCAGTTCAACATGGACACGATCAATCTCGCCGAATACCGCGTTCCCGAGGATGTCCTGGCCCTCGTCCCCAAGCACGTGGCACGCCGTTACAAGGTTGTCCCCGTTTACAAGCACGACAACACCATCACAGTGGCCATCAGCGACCCGCTGGATGTCGATACCGTGGACAGTCTCCGGTATATTCTGCGCATGAACGTTGAGCCGGTCGTCGCGGCCAAGAACGACATCGAAGCGTCCATCGCACGGTATTACGGCAGCGCCGACGATACGGTGGAGAACATGCTGCAGGAAATTACCGAGGGTGAGATCGACCTCGGCCTGACGGGCGACAAGGCGACGGAGACCAAGATCGACGACGTCGTCGAGACCGACGCCGACGCGCCGATCATCAAGCTGGTCGGGTTGGTCATCATGGAAGCGTTCCGCAACCGGGCGAGCGATATTCATATCGAGCCACTGGAGAAGCGGCTCCGGGTGAGGTATCGGATTGACGGCATGCTCCACGAAGTGGACAACCCGCCGAAGCGGCTGCAAGCCGCGATCATCAGCCGGCTGAAGATCATGTCCAACATGAGCATTGCCGAGAAGCGCGTGCCGCAGGATGGCCGCATACAATTGCCGGTGATGGGCCGGACCATCGACCTGCGCGTGTCGTGTCTGCCGACGAATCACGGTGAGAGCATCGTCATGCGTATTTTGGACAAGACCAGCCTCTTGCTCGGGTTGGGGGATCTGGGCTTCTTCAGTGACGATCAGAGCACGATGGCCAAGATCATCAGCATGCCCGACGGCGTCTTCCTGGTCACCGGCCCGACCGGGTCCGGCAAGACGACCACGTTGTACGCCTGCTTGAACGACATCAACAAACCCGACCGCAAGATTATCACGGTGGAAGACCCTGTCGAATACCAGTTGAACGGCATCAACCAGGTACAGGTCAATGCCGACATCAACCTGACGTTTGCGGCCGCGTTGCGCTCGATTCTTCGTCAGGCGCCAAACATCGTGATGATCGGTGAGATCCGCGATTTGGAGACGGCGAATATCGCCGTGCAGGCGGCGTTGACAGGACATTTGGTATTCTCGACACTGCACACGAACGACGCTCCTTCGGCGGTGGCGCGTATTGTGGACATGGGCGTGAAACCGTTTTTGGTGGCGTCCGCGGTGCGCGCGATCATGGCCCAACGACTGATCCGCAAAGTCTGTGCGAAGTGCCGGCAACCGTATACGCCGTCGGAATATGAGATGAAGACGTTGAAGCTGAATCCGGATGAGATGAAGAATGCGACGATCGTCCGCGGGACCGGCTGCAACGAATGCTCGCGCACGGGGTATCGCGGCCGGATGGGCATTTACGAGATTTTCCAAGTGAACGATGATGTGCGGCGACTGATTTACGAGAAAGTGCCGTCGAATGTCATTCGCACACGGGCACGCGAGTTGGGTATGCGGACTTTGCGTGAGGACGGGGTGCGGAAAATCATGGCGGGAATCACCACGCCCGAGGAAGTCATTTCGATTACCATGGGCGATGTGGATTAACGCGGGAACGGTCATCGGACCCAGAATCAAACGGAGATAGCCAGATTATGTCGGTGCAAATGGAAGACCTGTTGCAGGTGGTGGTGGATGAAGGCGGCTCGGATTTGCATATCCGCGTGGGTGTGCCGCCGGTGATTCGTTTGCATGGCCGGCTGATACACATGGACCTGCCGGTGCTGACCGCGGAGGACACGGAAGGCCTGATGAAGGCGATCACCTCCGAATCACACATCCAGAAAGTCCGGGAGCAGGGTGGGACCGATTTTGGATTTGCGTACGGCGACATGGCGCGGTTCCGTGTCAGCGTATTCAAGGAGCGGGGCAACTACGGCATTGTGCTGCGGCAGATTCCCAACAAGCTGATGAGCCTCGAGCAAATCGGGTTACCGCCGTCGGTGAAGGACCTGTTGTTTCGACCGCGCGGTCTGGTTCTGGTGACGGGTCCGACGGGTTCGGGCAAGACCACGACGTTGGCGTCGATGATTGACATCATCAACATGGAGGAAGACTGCCACATCATCACGGTTGAAGACCCGATCGAATACTACCACGCGCACAAGAAGAGCGTCATTACACAACGGGAAGTGGGCGTGGATGTGCCGGATTTTGCCGAAGCGTTGCGGCGCGGGTTGCGCCAAGATCCGGACGTTATTCTTGTCGGTGAAATGCGCGATTTGGAAACGATGGAAGCGGCTATTACGGCCGCAGAAACCGGGCACCTGGTGTTTGCGACGCTGCACACCACGGGTGCGGCGCGTACGGTCGACCGTATCGTGGACGCGTTTCCGACGGACCAGCAGGAACAGATTCGCACGCAGTTGGCGTCGTCGATCCTGGCGGTTATATCGCAGGTGCTGCTGATCCGCGCGGACGGGAAGGGGCGGGTGGCGTGTTTCGAGATCATGATTTCGACGCCATCGATCCAGGCGTTGATTCGCGACAACAAGACCTTTCGGATCACGTCCGACATCCAGACGGGGGCGAAATACGGCATGGTAACGCTCGACTCGAATCTGATGATCCTCTACGAGAAGGGGTTGATCAGCTACGGGGATTTGATCACGATCGCGCAAGACCCGGCGTCCATCGTGGCGAAGTTGCAAGGGGAAGGAGGTCGAAAGTAGGCCATGTTCGAAGGCGAGAGCGCGATCCTGTCCGAGTTGGTCCGCGAGCGCAACCTGCTCACTCCGGAACAGTTCCGGGAGATTGAGGAGGAACACGAGCGGACGGGCAAGTCGCTCTCGCAGGTTATGATTGATTTCGGCTTGATCACCGAAGAGCAGTTATTGCGGGCGGTGGCCGAGCACTTGAACCTGGAGTACCTGAATCTCGACGACGTCGATCTCGAGCAGGCGGTGTTGCGATCCATCCCCTCCAGCGTGGCGCGGATGTACGGGGCGGTGCCCGTGGCGGTCAATGGAAACACGGTGACGGTGGCGGTGATGGATCCGTACAATCCCCAGCTCGTCAGCGAGCTGTCGTTCATCCTGGGCAAGGACGTGCAAGTGGCCGTGGCGCCGTCGAAACAGATCCAGGCAGCGATTGAGCGGTACTTTGGCGAAGACAGTGAGTCGCTCAAGGATGTTCTGACCGACATGGAGGAGCAGCTCACGTCGGCGGAAGCCGTCGAGACGGCGACGAAGACAGGCGGGACGGCGGCACTGGAAGAGTTGGCGAGCCAGGCCCCGATTGTGCGTTTTGTGAACGTGATCATGCTCAAAGCGATTCAGGATCGCGCCAGCGACATTCATTTTGAGCCCTTTGAAGACGAATTCAAGATTCGGTACCGCGTCGATGGCGCCCTGTACGAAATGGCGCCGCCGCCCAAACATCTGGCATTACCCATCATCTCGCGCGTGAAAGTCATGTCCAGCTTGAACATTGCGGAGCGCCGCCTGCCGCAGGACGGACGTATTCAATTGAACATCGGGGGCAAGCAGATCGATTTGCGCGTGTCGACACTGCCAACGCAGTTCGGCGAATCGGTGGTGTTGCGCGTACTGGACCGCTCGGTGGTAAACCTGGAGATGGAAAGCCTGGGGATGCCACCGGAAATTTTCGACCGCACCAAAGAAGTCATCAAGGTTCCAAACGGCATTTTTATTGTGACGGGACCCACCGGCTCGGGCAAGACCACGACGCTGTATTCCTGTCTCAAACGGATCAATACAATCGACCTGAAATTATTGACCGCCGAAGACCCCGTGGAATACGATATTGAGGGGATCATGCAAGTGCCGATCAACGAGGCGATCGGACTGACGTTCGCCCGCGCGCTACGGTCATTTCTCCGCCAGGACCCGGACATTATCATGGTGGGTGAAATGCGCGATCTAGAAACCGCACAAATCTCCATTCAAGCGTCGCTCACGGGTCACTTGGTGTTTACGACCCTGCACACCAACGATTCTGCCGGCGCGGTGACCCGAATGATCGACATGGGCGTGGAGCCATTCCTGATCAGTTCCACCTTGCAGGCGGTGCTCGCGCAGCGGTTGGTGAGGACCTCATGCAAGAAGTGCCGGGTGGCCTACGAGCCGAGCGACACGATCCTGGCGCAGCTGGGACTGACGAAGGAAGACACGGCGGGGCGACCATTTTATTACGGGAAGGGTTGCATGGAGTGCAACGAAACCGGGTACCGGGGCCGCAAGGGATTGTTTGAATTGCTTGTTGTTTCGGAACCGATTCGCGAATTGATCAACATGCGCGCGCCGTCTGGCGTCATTCGCGGGCGGGCGCTGGAATTGGGAATGAGAACCTTGCGTGAGGATGGGATTCGCAGTATTCTGGACGGGGAGACAACTGTTGAAGAAGTACTCAAGTATACAGACAACCGTTGAAGAAGCACTCAAGTACACAAACCGGAGCCGGTGCCCATCCGGGGGTGGGTGACAGACGCGGAGGACGGCGATGGCAAAGTTTAGCTATGTAGCGTTGGATTCACGGGGTAAGGAAATCACCGGCGTTCTGGAAAGCGAAAACACCACTGCGGCTGTCAGCCGCATCCGGGAGATGGGGTACTTTCCCACCAATGTTTCCGAGGCGGACAAGGCGGCGACCAAGAAGGGTGCGAAAACAACCGCTCCTGCGGCGTCGGCCGGTGGCAAAGCGGCCGCCAAGAAGGGTCTTGGATCGCTCGATCTGAAATTTCTCAGCACCGGCAAGGTCAAATCGAAGGTCTTGACGGCCTTCACGCGGCAATTGGCGACTCTGATCGACGCGGGCCTGCCGCTCCTGCGCGGTCTGGATGTTCTCCGCAAGGGAGAGAAGAATCCCACCTTGAAACGGACGTTGCAGCAGTTGGCGGAAAGCGTGGAAGGCGGCAGCACGTTCAGCGAGGCCCTCGCACAACATCCCAAAGTGTTCAATAAGCTGTATGTCAACATGGTTCGCGCCGGCGAGGCGGGCGGCGTGCTGGACGTCACGCTTTCCCGACTGGCCGAGTTTCAGGAAAAGGCCCAAAGGATCAAGAGCAAGGTCATTACGGCCATGGTGTATCCGACGGTGGTCATCGTGGTTGCCTTGTCGATCGTCACATTCCTGATGATCGTGGTCATCCCGCAGTTCCAGGAGATTTTTTCGGATCTTCTGGAGGGCAAGTCGTTGCCTCCTCTGACCTTGTTTGTAATGGGCTGCAGCAATCTGGTGAAGAACCGGTTTCCGCTGGTGGCCGGGTGTATTGTCGCGATCTGGATTGCGGTCAAGATGATCGGCAAGACGGTGAAGGGCCGGTATTACCTCGACAAGCTCAAGCTGAACGCTCCTGTTTTTGGGCAATTGATTCGGAAGGTTGGCATTGCGCGATTTACACGCACACTGGGCACACTCATTGCCAGCGGCGTCCCCATTTTACAGGCGCTCAACATCGTGCGTGAGACCTCCGGGAATGCCGTGATCGCCAGGGCGGTGTCCCAGATTCACGATTCGGTCAAGGAAGGGGAACGCATTGTCCAGCCGCTGGAAGCCTCCGGAGTATTTCCGGCCATGGTCGTTAGCATGGTGGATGTCGGCGAGGAAACCGGTGCTCTTCCGGACATGTTGATGAAGGTGGCTGACGTCTACGATGATGAAGTCGACAACGCCGTGGGTGCCATCACGTCATTGTTGGAACCCATTATGATTGTCGTCTTGGCGGTGATCGTGGGTACGATTGTCATCGCGATGTTCCTGCCGTTGATCAACGTCATCTCGCAACTGAGCGGCTAGCGATTCTTGGGGGGGATTCGAGCACAGGCGGCGGTCCGGCAAACACCGGATCGCCGCTTCAGTTTTTGGCAAACAGATCCGGTTCGCCAGATTCGGGAGAGCTCTCGAACCGGGCCAACAGGGATTTGAAACCGCAACGACGGTATATCGCGGCCAGGGCCGTCGCGTCGGGGGCCTGGACTTTCAGGTTTTCCAGACCCAGCGAGAGGGGAAGATCTGTCTGGAGCCTGATGAGCTGCCGGTTTGCCTGAAGTCTTTCCGCCGAGGCGACCAGACTGTCGCGCAATTTTGGTTTCGCGATTTCGGCGACGTGGGCCAGCAAGTTGTCCAGCGTGCCGTAGCGTTGCAACAATTGGGCCGCGGTCTTTTCGCCTACGCCCGGCGCACCCGGAATATTATCCACGGAGTCACCCAGCAGGCTGAGAAAATCGACCATTTGTTCCGGGGAGACGCCATATCGCTTCCGGACGCCATCGGAACCGATGATCGTGGTTTCCTTGCCATCCGGGCGAAGGAGGCGGATGCGCGAGCCCACAAGTTGCATGAAATCCTTGTCGTTACTGGCAATCAGGACAGGGTGGTCGGCGTGCGAGGCAGAGGTCGCCAGGGTGGCGACAATGTCGTCGGCTTCCTCGCCCTCAGACTCAACGAGCGGAATGCGCATGGCTTCCAGCATGTCCCGAATCACAGGAAGTTGGCGATCCAGATCGGGCGGTGTGGGCGGTCGCTGGGACTTGTACGAGGATAGCAGAGTCAGGCGTTTGCGGGGTGCGCCGAGGTCGAATACGGCCGCGTGGCGCGAGGGTGTGTGGTCGGCGGACATCTTCTGGAGCATCTTGGCCAGCCCATAGATCGCATTGACGGGCTGACCATCCGGCCCCGAGAGGGACCGGATGGCGTAAAACGCCCGGTAAATCAGGGAGTACGCGTCGTAAAGGAGTACGGTAGCGGCCATTGCGGAACGAGCGTATCACGCTGACCAAGATAAGACAATGCAGCCCGTTGGGGCGTCGACGTTAGTATCGTGCGCTAGTGGCCACCGGGAGGCGATGAACGGGATTGCCAGCCGGATCGATCAGGCGAGCTGTCACGAAGACCAAGAGGTTGAGCTTCGATCGTTGCGTTACTTTGGATTGGAACAGGCGACCGACCAAGGGCAGGTCACCGAGAAATGGGACCTTGTCATCGATTTTGGTCAGTTGTTCCGTAATCAAGCCACCGAGGACGACGGTTTGTCCGTCCCAAATGACCACGCTGGTCGTGAGGTTTTCGCTGGAGAACAGAGGTTCCTCGATGTCGTTAAACGTGGTGACCACATTGTTACCGGACGACAAACCGATGGCGCTGCCATAGTTGATAAATCCGAGAAACTGTGAGACTTCGGGCGCGAGAGTCAGGTTAATCGTATAGCCGTCTGCGCCAACCTCGGGTGTCACATTGAGAAGAACACCGACTTCGCGGGTTTGGAACGAGCTGGGAATTGACGGAGTAACCGCAACCGCGCCACCGCCGGTTACGCCGCCACCGGAGGATGTCGCCGTGGGTTGCGCCCACGAGGTTGGGTAAATGAACTCCTGGACGGACCGAATCTGGGCCTGTTGGCCGCTGACGGTTGTGACCTTGGGCGCCGAGAGCGTGTCCGCGCTCTGCTTTTGGGCCAGTGCGTTGATGACGACCTGAAACTGTGGATTCGTCAGAATGCCGCGAATGGTTCCGATCGCGGTTTGTGGCGAAGACACTGTGGTTGAACCGCCACTGGCCAAGCCTCCGGCGGCCAGCAGGGACGAGATGGCATTTCCTTGAATCGCGGAAACGCCCTGCAGACCAGAGGTGATGTCGTAGGATGGGGAAGAGGCCGCCCCGCTACCGGGGGGGAATGCTTCCGCGCCGCTGCCACCGGTGACGTCAAAGCTTCCCAGTGTTTTGGTGCCCACCTGCCAGTCAAAACCGAGTTCATCCAAGTCGTTTTGGGAGATTTGCACGAACTTTGCTTCGATCTCGATCTGGACCGGAACGATGTTGTAGGCCGACAACACGCGCTCAAAAATCTCCAGGTTTTCCGGTGTATTGCGGATAATGATAGTGCTGGTGCGTGCAATAAACACGAGGCTTGATCCCGGTGGGAAGGGAACCCCGGCACTTCGAAAGGTGTTCTGTACCTCATTGCTGGCCACGATGGCGGTAGGCTGCGCAGTACCTGAGCCGATTGCGCGGTACGATCCAACTGCGCCTGTGGGGGTGGCATTAGCTGTCCCGACCCCGACCCCGGTCCCCTCGGATGGGCTCCTAAACACACCGGGCGTGACCGGATAGGAACGCGTGACCATCTCGCCCTCGGGGGCATCGAGTGGCAATATGATCACCGCGCTGGACTCGATGCGGTACTTCAAACCGGCGAGGGTAGTCACGTATTTCAGGGCGTCAATCAACGGAACATTGCGCAATGACAGGGTAATTTTCTGACCGAACGACTCGGGCGTCTCCCCCGTCGGAGCCTCCGCGGCGGCGGCTTCGGCGCCGGGGGCGGTGGGGGCCGCAGTCCTGGGAGTTGGCCCGGTCTTGGCCGGCGGTCCCGCGATGCCACTGCTTAGGACGATATTGACGCCGACTTTCTCCGGGTCAAGGGTACGGCTTTCGTCACTCAAGAAAGTGATGACGTCGCTGACAACCGCCTCGCGATAGTTAACCTCGGGTATCACAATTTCGTTAAGCTTCTTGATAATGCTCTCTTGGCGGAGGGCATCGCGAACGATCGCACCAACATGTTCTTCGGACTTGGGGGGCTGCACCTCGCTGCTAATGGGTGGAGTCCATCGGTCCGATACTTCCCAGAGACGATGTACGCGCGTTTGTTCTTGAGAGTTCTGCGCGTAGTCGATGCGTTGCTTGTTCAGGTCCTTGAGCAGAACATTGGCGTCGGCATTGTACGGGTCCACGATCAAAATCTGTTGAAAACGGCTCTCCGCTTCATCGTACTGGCCGGAGTTCATGAGAATTTTGCCTTCACGGAACAGCTTTTTGATCTGATCCTTCTTGGCCACGAATTCGGGGGTCTGATCCAATGGGGCCCCGCTCGGGTTTTCCGCGGTCTTGTTCGAATCGGCCTGTTTGGCCTTGGTGAGGAGCTCCATCGCGGCCCGGTTTTGCGGATCGTATTGGAGCGCTTTCCCGGCGAGAGTGCGGGCGTTGGCGATGTCGCCACTGCGCAACGCGGCGTCCGCGAGGCGTGTATAGGAGTCCGTCAACCCGTGAAGCGCGCGGTTGTAATCCACTTCGGTTGCGGGAGCGCGGGGCAGCAGCTTGATGCCCTCTTCGAGCTTGGCGACCGCTTCGGAGTACTTACCGGCATAGAAAAGCTTTTCGCCCTGGGTCAGCAATTTTTCGGCAGCCAATTGGGCTTCCTGGCGGCGAACGAGTTCTTCCCGGGCAGCCTGTTCCGCAGTCGAAGAACCCGTGGAGGAGGGATCGGTGGGGGCAGCGCGCAGGTCCATGGACGCAAAGAAGCAGGCGCTGCTCGTGAGTAATACCAATACCATTCTTGTCATATGACGATTCTCCATTCCGTTCACGACTCGCCAGAGGCGTTGCGCACATCCCCCCATCGGTGCCGACGAACCAGCCAGTTTGAAGCGCTTTCGTAAGTCAAACTACTGCTGGTATTTGATGGTGTGCTGCTCCTGTGTTTGTGTGTCAACGATTACCATGTGTTTCTGATTGATGTCAATCTCAATGACTTTGTACGTGACGCCCTTGCACGTGAAAGATTGTCCTCGTCGATATTCACCCGTTTGCCCGTCGCCAGCGCAACGCACCTCGGCCACGGGTTCCTGATCTTCGCTCTCCCGGCTGAGAACCAGGACGACGGGGCTATTCCCTTCGTGCTGCACCGTGAGTTCCGAAACGTCCTTGTCCCGTTTGGTGCCGAGGGTTGGATCGTCGACGACGACGGATTTCTTTTCGAACTTGGTGATGCGATATCCGGTGTCTTCGTAATGATCCCTGATGACATCGCCAATCGCGGGGATAAAGAATGTCCGCGCGCGGAACTGGAAATTGATCTGGAAATTGTACCCGCCCGTGCTCGCATCATACGAATACGTCATGAACAGCAGCTTGAACGGTTTGCGCACCAAGCTCACAAGAGTGACGGGAAACTCAATCACGGGAACGGGGCTGGTGCCATGGTCGGACGGCGGAGGAATGAAACTGGGGCCTGGTGAGATCGGAATGAATGCAACGCCATTCGTCCACAAGGGCGGTTCGGCCAGCGTCAGGATGGCATTGGAGTAGGTCGCCAGGGGAACATGCAGGGTTGGGGTGACGTGGGTCGAAGCCCTTGTCGTTGGCCCCGCGTTGCTGATTGCGTTGACTTGCAACGCAAGATAAATTGCGGAGACGATTAGCGCCACCAGCGCGACTGCCAGCACAATCTTTTCGTAGTGTCTCTTCAGGAAATCCATGTTGGTCTTTTCGCTCGGGCCTCGGTCGCGTCCGTCAGGCACCCGGCTTGCCCGCTTCCTTCCTGGCGGGTTGTGGGGTCGGGAATTCGATCAGGTCAATGCGCGCGGTCACGGACAACAGCCCCTGTTTCGGGATCGTGGGAGTTGTCGCAGTGGTCGCAGCGACTCCCGGTCCCGTCGGCGGCTTGTCGGCGGCGGGCGCTTCACCGGTGACCTGCAGCCGTCGCACGGCCAGGAACAGGTCCGCTTTGGTCAGGCTGTTGAGAAACCCACGCAACGCGTCCTCGGAACATTTGAATTGAAACTCAAACGGCAGAACCTGATACAACGCAGTGGGGTCGGTCTTGATCGAGGCCTCCAGCGCTTCGCCTCCCGACGATCCGCCGCCTGGCTCGACCTCCGCGCGGCGTATCTGGTCGATTTCCGCCACGTGGTTGGACATCAGCAGCGTGCTAATCTGCTCGATGGCCGTCAGTTGCTTGACGAGGAGGGTCAGGACGCGCTTCGTGTCTTCGGGGGAAAGGTTCTTGGCGGGAAGAGTCGAGGAAGCCCCGGCGTAACGGCCAAACCCAAATGCGAATCCGTCCTGAAGTTTGATCCCCGCCGCCTCGGCCGCCTGATGAAGACGGGAGAAGGAAGAAGCCATGAGCTGAAGGAAACCGACGGGGCGCAAATCTGCTGGGACTTCGATGCGGTGGCCGACGGCACCCACCAGTCGTCCGTACAATTGGCCAACCTGTTCCCGGTCCTGCTTGATGACGTCAATGCTCTCGCGTGAGGGCGCGGGTTTCTGCTCGGATAAATGGTTGAATTGCGACTGTTGTTCCTGAAGGGCGGCATCGACGTTAGCGCGCTTCGACGCGGCGGCCTGTTGCAGCCAGATTAACACGCCGAGCGCGATGACGAAAGCCGTCAGGAACCCCACCGTCAGCACATTCTGTTTCAGCCACTTGAGATTCATATCACATGGAAATCGGTTTCAGCAGTTTCGCACGGATGGTGAAGGTGAATGTCTTCCCTTGCAAGGTCGGGTTGGGCGGCACATCAATCACGACACCGGCCTTGTCGTAAAACGATGAGGTGCTCAGGTTCTTGGCAAAATCATAGACCAACTGGTAATCCTGGTCGGGATGGTCTGCGGAGTGGATCCCCGCACCTTGGATGCGAATTTCCGTAATGCCCCTGCCCGTGCCACCACCCACGGGACCGGAGTTGACGGTCGGAGGTGGTGGAGTGTTGTCCTGGTCTTCCCCGCGTCCACGACCGAGCGTCCGGGGGCGCGCCACCGCAGCGGGCGCGGCGACGGAGGGGACATCTGAATCGGGAGTAAAGGAGACGATCCAAACGTTCGAGACGAGCCTCGAGGTCAGGTCTTGGAGGAGCTCGGGCCAGAGCGACCGCTGGTCGACCAGCGAGACGATTTGACCGGCTTTGACCTGGACGGCGGAGAGCTGGTTCTGTTCGCGGTTGAGACGCTGACTGAGGTCGTCCAAGACCTTAACCTTGTCGGTCAATTCGTGCAGTTGGGTGGTCTTCAGGGCCACCATCTTCTGTGTGTACCCGAGCCAGCACAGCGGGATCAGCAGCACACAAACGGCCGCGCCGGCGAGATAGGGCCGTTGTTGCTGCATCTGTTCGCGCCGGCGGGCGGATTTGGGAAGGAGATTGACCTCGATGGGGCATTCGGTGGTTTTGCGCAGGCCCAAGCCGACGATCTCTCCAAAGAAATGCGCGCACCGGGCCAGCTCGTCACGGGAGACTTGCGGGTCAATTTCCACGTTGCGGAAGGGATTGAAGTACTCGATGTCCGTTTGGATCTTCTCTTTAAAGAAGCGATCCGTGTAGGGGATGATCGAAGTGCCGCCCGAGAGCAACACGCGCGCGGGAAGGCTGCCCCCTTGTTGTCCCTTGTAGAAATTGATGGACCGCGCGATCTCGGCATGGAGACGGGTCATCACGTTGCGGATGATCTTGCTGACGCGGGCCTGAGTTTCGTTTTCGGGTTCCTCGTAGGCTCCGCCCAGCGCCACGAAGCCGTGCGTCTTTTTCATGTGCTCCGCTTCGAGGAACGGGACGTTGAATTCCGAGGCGATGCTTTGGGTGATGGCGTTGCCGGCAATGGGGATGGAACGCGAGAACACGCGGTTCTGTTCCAAGAACAGAAGATTGGTCGTGCGCGCCCCGAGATCAACGACCATGGTGCATCCGTCGAGGTCGCCGTAGTTGTAACGGACCGCGTTGTAGAGCGCCATTGGGGCGACATCCACGATGTCCGTCCGCAGTCCGCAGGATTCCACGCCTTCGGTGAGTTCTTCGATAATGTCACTCTTGATGGCCAAGAGCACGACCTCCAGTTCCCCTTGCGGGTTGCTGCCGAGCAATTGATAATCCCAAATGACTTCATCAATGGGGAAGGGGACATTTTGCTGGGCCTCATACTGGATGATCTGCGCGACCTTGGATTGATCGACGGGCGGCAACTTGACGAACCGGGTGAACACGGATTGGCCGGAAACGCTGAACACGACACTCCTAGCCTTGATGTTTCTCTCGCGGATCACATTGCGAACGGTGGACACAATGAGCGCCTTGCGGTTTTCTTCGTGTTCGGGATCGATCCCGAGTTCGGCGTAGTTGAAATTCGTCAGGCGCAATCCCTGGCCCTTGGCGGCTTGAAATTCGCCTACCTTGATAGTGGAAGCGCCGATGTCCAGCGCCAGCATTCGCTCAGGGCCTAACATGAATGGGTACCGCTCCGGTTATGGTTACGGCGTGGGTTTGGGTGACTCATATCGGTCGAAGGCAAGAACAGACCATGGAGTTTCTCGGGGAGGCAGCACGAGGCCGCTGACGGGTGTCGCTCGCTCCCACCAGTGATCGTCGGA